>LSQX01073832.1_pt2 | contig 11125 bp, 11 predicted proteins | sample 654561 | NCBI WGS metagenome assembly LSQX01 (sample SAMN04489861, study PRJNA283612) | anaerobic digester metagenome | isolation source: 4 biogas reactors fed with cattle manure at either 37C or 55C with and... | place: Denmark: Kongens Lyngby | collected 2014 | reverse complement strand
TATGGTGGATTCTAAAGATTGAACTGTAAAGCCCAGCGAGACATCGTTGCCAATGGAAATCTCCGACTTGTTTGAGTCGCAAATCAGTTCCACTTGAATACCTCCTGCATTTAGGAATGCAATATCCATACCTTCTTGTGGAGATGAGCGATGGGCAATTTCTAAGCCAATTATTTCGGTGTAAAATTTTAAAGACTCTTCCATGTCTTTAACGTAAATGGTAATCCAAGATGCTTTCATAATTAATTTGTTTTATTATGAATCAAAATTACAGAAAAATTTTAATACATGAAATAGATTATGAATCTAATCCAATTCATTTCATTTCATTTCATTTCATTCTATTCAATATCAGCTGTTTCCACTTCGCTTACGCCATGTATCTCTTTCAGATGGTCGATAGCGTGTGAAACATTCTCAAAAATATTGTTTTTGCTTTTAAATTCTTTGTAGAAATCGGCATCTTTTACCAAGTTTTCAATCTCTTTGTTTATGCCTGTGATAATTACTCTTTCGTTTTGCTGTTTTAAAATGCCAATAATTTCTTCCAAATAGCTAACACCGTCAGAGTCGGCATAAAAAGCCGTGCGAAGTGATATAATAACAAATTTATTTTGCTTCATCATTTTGGCAGTATCCAGATATGCAGGCATATTTATATATGTCAGCATTCCCGAAATTTTCAATACAATAAAGTCGCAACTTGTGCCATATTGTTCTTTATATTCATCTAAAAGGAAATTTTCTTTCATTTTCCAATTTTCCCATAACTGTATTTCGGTTTGTCCTTTTGCTATTTCGTTTACAAATATCAGCAATGCAAAGAAACTACCTGTTAAAATCCCAGCAATAGGGTCGTAAACTATTGTGATTATTGCCACAAAAATAGATAGCACAAAAGCTACTTTTTCGTTTTTAACTAGGGTTATAAAGTGTTTTGTTTCGACCATATTTATACTAACTACAACAAGAATTGCAGCAATAGCTACCATTGGAAGATGTTTAAAAAATCCGAAAAGCAGAAGAGCTATAACGATAATTGCGGCAGAGTTTATTATTCCCGACATACGGTTATTGGCCCCACTTTTTATATTTAGTGCAGTACGTGCCAAGGCTGCTGTGGCAGGAATTCCTCCCATTACTCCCGATCCGATATTGGCAATAGCCAAAGACAGCACTTCCTTAGAACGGTCGAATTTTGTATTGGTCATATTGTCGGCAATTTGCCCAGAAATAAGAGTCTCTAAGATAGCAATAACTGATGTGGCTATGGAAACAGCCCAAATCTCTTTGTCAAGGAAAATTTCTGGTCTTAAAGTTCCCCAAACATTAAAAAAGAAGCCAGCTTCAACTTCGGGGTAATTGTCGGAAAGTGTCAAGATTTCAAAATCAATTTTCAGCCATTCTCTGAAGATGAAAACTGTGGCAATACTAACAACGGCAACTACAATGGCTCCGGGGAATTTTGGGAATTTTTTATTCCAAAAAATAATAAATAGTGTGAGTATGATAAATATGGCAAATATTACCCAATTTATTTCTGCGTAGTGCCTCAAACTTGTCAAAACATTGTCAGTAAGCACCTCTGTTTTGGGAATATCTTTAAGTCCCAACATATTGTCCAACTGCCCAAGGACAATAATAAATGCCACCCCTAGAGTAAAACCGTGAACTACTACCTTGGGTATGAAAATAATGTATCTGTCTAATTTTAAGAAATATACAGCTAAAGTAATAAGTCCCGATACTATGGCAACAACTGGTAAAACGGCGTAACCATTTACAATTGCGAAGGTCATCAATATACCTGAAAGTGCCCCCGTTGGACCAATAATATTAAAATGACTACCGCCTAAAATAGCTCCCAAAAGTCCAGCCCAAAAGGCTGTAATTATACCCTGAGTAGGGGTTGCACCAGAGGCAATTGCCAAAGCCAAGGCTAAAGGAATACTAACAAAAGCAACAGTAATGCCCGATTTCCAATTGCTTTTTATGCGTTCAACAATCGAGATGTTTTCCATATTTGTAGTTTTATATTTAGAATTAGATTTTTGTAAACTTCAATACTTTATCAAAAATCTTTTGCCATCATAGGTGCAAATTATTTATATAAAATTCTTTAAACAGAGCTTTTTATAAGTAATTTTAAACCTTTTGGCAATTTTTTGCAAAGATACAAAATTGCTTTGAAAATTAAAAGTTTTTTGCGAACAAAATTATTGAATGATATTTTGTATATATCAGATTATCAGCGATTTATATTTTTGTATAAGTTATTTTAAATCTATTTATATAAACTCATACAATTGGTTTCTCCTTGCTGGAATAAAAGAAGTTTCAGATATTATATTTTGAAGTTCATCGGCATTTGTTCTATAGCCAGAACCCACCGACGAAAGTACATTTTCTTCAATCATAATGGAACCCAAATCGTTGGCACCAGCAAATAGACTGAGCTGTGCTGTAGCTTTTCCCACCGTCAAAAATGATGTTTGGATATTGGGTATATCTCTCAAAATCAATCTGCTAATGGCTATTAATCTCAAATATTCAGTGGAAGTAATTTTTGGCAAATTCTTGAATTTACGACCTAAACTAGTTCCCGAAAGTTGTGCTGCCCAAGGTATAAAAGTGATAAATCCATAATTTTCTTTTGGTTTCTGTTCTTGAACCTTTTGCAATTTCATCAAATGCTGGATGCGGTGTAGATTGTTTTCCACATGTCCGAACATCATGGTTGCCGATGTGGGTATGTTTTGTTTGTGTGCCTCAATCATCACTTGCAACCACTCATCGGCCGAACATTTGTTTTTAGAAATTTCTTTTCTAATTTCATTGTCCAAAATTTCGGCACCAGCACCAGGCAAGCTGTCCATTCCAGCCTCCGTTAGCTCTTTTAGACATCGCGAAAAACTAATTCCCTCCTTTTTGGAAATATAAGCCACTTCGGGAGGTCCCAAAGCGTGGATTAAAAGATTTGGATATTCAATTTTTAAGGTTTTAAAAAGATTTTTGTAGAAATCTAATCCCAAGTCTTGATGCATTCCGCCTTGTAAAAGAATTTGATTTCCGCCAAGCTGAAAAAGTTCGTCAATTTTCTGACGATATTCGTCAATGCTGGTAATATATGCGTTTTTGGAGTTTTTTGAACAGTGAAAATTACAAAATTGACAGCCCGAAATGCAAACATTAGTAATATTAATATTTCTATCTATCATCCAGCCAACTTTGTTGTGCTTATGGATTTTACTCTTTACGAAGTGTCCGGCAAATAGGAGTGTGGCTGTGTTTTCGTTTTCGTAAATGTCTAAATATTCTTCAGCAGTGGCATTGTAGCCATTTAAAATATCGTTTAATAGTGTTGATGTTAATTCCATTATTGAAACATTATTCTTTCTACAAGATTTTCGCCAAGAGTTCTGTTTATTTGTCTAATAATTAAATTTCGACCCATAAATAAGTCATATTTAGCACCAGCAGAATCCATTCTAACAAATAGAGTTTTATATTTAAGGGAGATGCTAACAGTGTGATTTGCAAAATGTTGACCCACAATATCTACCCATATCTTAGTGATTCTCATTTCGTTAAATTGCGTATTGTTTTTCTGCTCTCTAAAAAAAAGCTTTATAACATCTTTTAGCAACATATGGTTTTGCGGCTTTTTCATTTATCTACACAAGTTGTATAATATTACCATTTTTTATATCGAAACAGCTGTACGAAAGTTCTAATTTTGCAAAAAGCGACTCAATTCTATCCAAATGTGTATCGCTGATAAACACTTGTCCCAATTTTCCATCTCCCGCCAAAGCTATAATTTGCAGAACTCTATTTTCGTCCAATTTGTCAAAAATATCATCTAAAAGCAATAGAGGTTTTGTTTTGCTAATATTTTGAGTATGAGAGAATTGTGCAAGTTTTAGAGCTATCAAAAACGATTTTTGTTGCCCTTGCGAGCCATATCGTTTTATGGGGAAATCGTTCATTTTGAAAATATAATCGTCTTTGTGGACTCCGAAAGTTGAGTATTGTGCAAATTTATCTTTTTCATGATTTCGGATTAGCTCTTCAAAATAGTTTTTGTCATTTGCTTGCGACTCATATTCAATTTCAACTTTCTCTTTTCCGTTGGTAAGAAAATTGTAATATTCTTGAAAAATCGGTTTTAAATTTCCCAGAAATTTTATTCGTCTTTGATTAATTCTTTGCCCCAATTCGCTCATCTGGAAATCCCATATTTTAAGGGACTCGCCGTCAAATCTATGTTGTTCAAACATGGTTTTCAGCAGTACATTTCTCTGTTGTAAAACCCTGTTGTAATTCACCAAATCGTCCAAATATAACTTATCAAACTGTGATATAACAGAGTCGAAATATCTTCGTCTAAATTCACTTCCTAAGTTTATTAAATCAGCATCGTAGGGCGAAATAATTACCAGTGGAATAAGTCCAATATGATCGGCTAATCTTTGATATTCCTTTTTGTTGAATTTGAAAATCTTCCGGCTTCCACTTCTTAATGAGCAGCTAATGAGTACATTGTCTTGAGAATTGATGTCGTCATAAGTTCCGTGTATTGCAAAAAAATCTTCGTTATGCTTTATATTGTTGTTCTCAAAGCTGTTGTGAAAGCTTTTACAAAAAGATAGATAATAAATTGCGTCCATCAAATTCGTTTTACCCACGCCGTTGTTGCCCACAAAGAAGTTTATTTTGGGATGTAATTCTAAATTTATTTCCCCAAAATTTTTGAAATTATATAGTTGTAGTTTTTTTAGATGCATATTAAAAATCCTTATCTATGTGTTTTGCAACTTTTTCCATAAGCCACATTGGAGTTGATGTTGCACCGCATATACCGATGCTGTTTGTGTTATTATCAAACCAATTAAAGTCTATCTCTTTTTCGCTGGAAATAAAAAATGTTTTTGGGTTTGTCTCTTTGCAAACATTATATAAATATTGTCCGTTGGAGCTTTTTTTTCCTGAAACAAAAATTATTACATCATGCTGTTTCGAAAACTCTATAAGTTGTGGTTTGCGATTTGCAACTTGTCTGCAAATAGTGTCAAAGGCTTTGTAGTCCTGCTTTTCGCCTTGCTTTTCTTTTGTTAGTTCATCTATTTGTTTTACCAGTCTTTTGAACTCTTCGATACTCTTTGTGGTTTGGGCAAATAGTCTTGTAGGTTTAGAAAAGTCTATTTCATCAATATCTTCAACTGATTCAATAACAGTAGCTTTACCTTTGGTTTGTCCCACAAGTCCATTAACTTCGGCATGACCTTTTTTGCCAAAAATTATCACCTGACCACCTAATTTTTCCATCTCTTGGAAACCTTTTTTCACTCTTTGTTGTAATTTCAAAACAACAGGGCAGGTGGCATCATGAATGGTGTTGTTGTTTTTTTGGAGGGTTTCGTAGGTTTCGGGTGGTTCGCCGTGGGCACGAATTAATACTGATTTGTTTTTAATGTTCTCAATATCAGTACTTTCAATTGTTTTCATGCCATCGTTTTGCAGTCGTTCTACCTCTTCATTATTGTGAACAATTTCGCCCAGACAATAGAGTTCTTCATTGTTATTGACAATGTTTTCGGCCATTTCTATGGCACGAACTACGCCAAAACAAAATCCTGACTGTTTATCGATTACAATCTTCATAATCAGTTAGTTAAAAAGCGAATCAACAAATTCTTTGCTGTTGAAAACTTGCAAATCTTCCATTTTTTCACCAACGCCAATATATTTCACAGGCACTTTAAATTGGTCTGAAATTCCAATAACAACACCACCTTTGGCAGTGCCGTCTAATTTTGTCAAAGCTAAGGCGTTCACCTGTGTTGCAGCAGTAAATTGCTTGGCTTGTTCAATGGCGTTTTGCCCTGTTGATGCATCCAAAACCAGTAAGACTTCGTGTGGAGCATCTGGGATAAGCTTTTGCATGACATTACGAATTTTTGTCAATTCGTTCATTAGGTTGACTTTGTTATGCAGTCGTCCGGCGGTGTCAATTATCGCCACATCGCTCTCGCGTGCAATGGCAGATTTTATGGTGTCGTATGCCACAGCGGCAGGGTCGGCATTCATTCCTTGCGAAACAATGGGTACGCCAACACGCTCCGACCAAATAGTAATTTGGTCAACGGCAGCAGCTCTAAAAGTGTCGGCAGCTCCTAATAATACTGAGTAACCGTTGGTTTTGAACTGATGAGCCAATTTGCCGATAGTGGTTGTTTTTCCAACGCCATTAACTCCAACTACGAGAATTACGTATGGTTTTTTGTCATTAGGAATTACAAAATCTTCAATTTCGCTAGTTTGATTTTCGGAGAGAAGTTGACTGATTTCTTCTCGCAGAATATTGTTTAATTCGGAAGTGCCGATATATTTATCTTTTGCAACACGTTCTTGAATGCGGTCGATAATTTTAAGAGTTGTTTCTACTCCCACGTCGGAAGTTATAAGAATTTCCTCTAAATTGTCTAAAACTTCATCATCAACGGTAGATTTTCCTACAATTGCTCTTGAAATTCTTGAAAAAACGCTCTCTTTTGTTTTTTCTAAGCCTTTATTTAGCTTCTCTTTATTATCACCTTTTTTAAAAAAAGAAAATAATGCCATAGTTTTAAAATTTTCTGCTAAGATAATGCTTTTTGATGGAAACTTTTGTTATTTACATTTATAAATTTAGAGATAGGTATTAGTTTGTTTCAAAATGTTGATTTTGTCTGTTTTTTCGCATAGCAAAAGTCCTTTTTCAGGGCTGAAAAAGGACTTTTTAGTTTAGGTTATAGGGTTGTTTTATTTTTTCAAAAATTCTTTTACATCATCAGTAGGAACGAATGTTTCTTTAAATGCGTATGCATTAGTTTTTTCTGAACGTTCCATTTGTATAACTTTTGTAAGACCTTTGCCACCTGTGGTTCTAAGTGTTGCAACAGCTTTCTTTGCCATAATATATAGTTTTAAAAATTATTACCTTATTTCTTTATGAACAGTTACTTTTTTCAAATATGGATTATATTTTTTAAGTTCCATTCTTTCTGGAGTATTTTTTCTGTTTTTCACAGTGATGTAGCGAGACATTCCTGGTACTCCGCTCTCTTTTTGTTCGGTGCATTCAAGAATTATCTGTCCGCGATCTTCTTTACTTTTCTTTGCCATCTCTATATACGTTTTTTCGTTTTTTACTTTTAGGACTGCAAAATTAATCAAATAATTTTAATTAGCAAACTTTTTTCGAGATTTTTTTGTTTTTATATTGTGTTCATATGAAATGTATAGAATTTGTTTGCCAGTTTTTGTCGCTATTTTGATATTTGACCTCAAAATTACGTATAATTCTTAATATTATCCTATTTATGCTTTGATTTGATTTTTGTGGCACGATTTTTTCATACTTGTATTTTGTAAACTAAAATTATTAGTTTTGCATCATCTAATTATTAATTTAAATCTTTGATATAATGAAAAAGTTAAATTTATTACTTACCATGCTTTTTGTTTCAGCATTAGTTGTAGCACAATCCAATGGACCTGAAATTAAATTTGAGAATACCACTTATGACTACGGTGTAATTGAGCAAAACAGTAGTGGTGTAAGTGAGTTTGTTTTTACAAATGTGGGCAATGAACCATTAGTATTATCTAATGTTTCTGCTTCGTGTGGTTGCACTGTGCCAGAGTGGCCTAAACATCCTATTATGCCCGGACAATCGGCAAGCATAAAAGTGAAATACGACACTCGCAGAGTGGGAACAATTAGTAAAGCCGTTACTGTTTTCTCCAATGCAGCTACAGATAGGGTTATGCTAAGACTAAAAGGCTCTATTACAGCTACTCCAGAATCTAAGCTTCCTGAAAAGCCACAAAATCTTATGAAACAATAAATTAGAGTTTCATCGTAATAAAGGAGGGTGTCTCAAATATGAAACTGTTATTTGAGATACCTTTTTTTGTTCTTCTCAAAACCTACAAGGTCGTGGAGACCTTGCAGGTTGTTTTTTTTTTTTTAATTTTCCAACTTTCTAAAATTTAACCCACTGGGACTTTGTTCCATACCTTAATCTTTTTTTTATCAACACAAAAATTAGTGTACGATAGGCTTAGTCGCCATTCGCTTTTTTAGCTTTTCCATACAACCTGAACTTGCTGTAAACCTACAAGGTCGTGGAGACCTTGCAGGTTTATGCTATACTGATTGATAAAATATAATAGTCCATTTTTTTCTGATAGATATCGGACCTTAATTGTTGAAATATGACTTTAATTTCCCAACTCTAATTTAAGTAAAAAAATCTGTCTAAAATATTTAAGAAAAACTCTTGTGCATTCAATTTTTCTTGTAATTTTGCAACGTAATTTAAAAACATATAATATATAATGTCAAATTTGTCGCAAGTATCTATTTTTAAACTGTTTTAAAGCTTGAAAACTTGTGTCTTTGATTTATGCGAATAATAATTTAAAAAATAATAATACCATGACAATCGGAATTCTTAAAGAGATTATGAAAGGAGAGGCTCGCGTAGCGTCCACTCCAGAGACGGTAAAGAAATTTATCGCAGACGGTATGACCGTTTTAGTTGAAAAAGGTGCAGGCGACAAAGCTTTCTTTTGCGATGATGAGTATGTTGCAGCTGGTGCCAAAATAGTTGATGACGTTGAAGAGATCATAGCTCAGGCAGATATGATTTTTAAAGTAAAAGAGCCGCTTTTTAACGAAAAGATAGGCAAGCACGAAGCTGATATGTTCCGCAAAGGGCAATATTTGATAACTTTCTTACATCCTGCATCGCCAGTTAATCACGAAATGGTGAAGAAGCTTGCTGACAATGGAGTTATATCATTGACTTTGGATGGAATACCACGTATTTCGCGTGCTCAAAATATGGATGCCCTAACTTCTATGAGTACATGTGCTGGGTATAAAGGAATGTTGAGTGCAGCCAATGATTTGGCAATTTTTATGCCTCAAATGTTCACCGCAGTTGGTATGCAAAAGCCGGCTCAGGTAATGGTAATAGGTATTGGTGTGGCAGGGCTTCAGGCGTTGGCAACTGCCAAACGTTTGGGAGCTGTAACGCATGCTTTGGATATTCGTCCAGCAGCCATAGAGCAAGGACAAAGTCTTGGTGCAAAATCTATCGATCCCGGCGTTCCTGCAGAATTGGCAGTGGGAAAAGGTGGCTATGCTCAAACACTACCCGAAGAGTGGTTGGTGAAAGAGAGAGCTATTATTGCTGAGAAAATTAAAGACATGGATATAGTTTACCTAAGTGCCTTGATACCCGGAAAAGTAGCTCCAATTTTAGTTACTGAAGATATGGTTAAGAGCATGAAAAAGGGTTCAGTTATTATAGATATTTCCATAGACCAAGGTGGTAACTGCGAATTGACTCCTCCCGGAAGAAAAGAGTTGGTACATGGTGTCATTATCGATGGTACGAAAAATATACCTGGAACTATTCCAACAGCATCTACACAAATGTTCTCAGAAAATCTGTACAACCTAATTAAATATATGGTAACAGATGGCAATGTGAATTTGGATGTAAATGATGATATTATTTCGGCGATATTGGTTACAAATAACAACGAAATAGTTCATGCAGGTACTCGCGAAGCGATGGGTATCTAGTCAAAGATAAAAAAGCAGAGTATTCAGCCCTGCCTTTGGTCAGGGCTGAATTTATAAATAAAATAGCAAAATATTATGTCTCCATTTATTCTTTTAATAATTTTTGCCGCATCAACAGGATTGGGTTATGTTATCATTAAAAATGTACCCAGTCTTTTGCACACTCCGCTAATGTCGGGGATGAATGCTCTTTCGGGTATTACAATTTTGGGTGCAATAGCTGCGGTGGGACTTTCAGTATTATCTAAAAATAGTAATGAAATTTTACTTGGGCAAATTTTTGGTGGTCTTGCCATAATAGCCGCAACGGTGAATGTTGTGGGTGGTTTTTTGGTTACTCACCGAATGCTTAAGATGTTTAATAAAAACAAAAAAGGGAGGAACAGATAATGGGTGTAACAGTTTATTACATTATTTGTGCCATTTTGGCAGTGGGAGTACTGCTGGGCATCTCTTTTATGAGCAAGGTTAAAACTGCCGTTATGGGGAATGCACTTAGTGCCATTAGCTTGTTTGCAGGTGTGGTAATAACGCTTCTCTTCAACGGTATTGTTTCTGTTTGGTCAATCTACCTATATGCAATTATTGGTGTTTTAATTGGCTCATTTTTAGCCCTTAGGGTAAAGATGATTCAAATGCCTCAAATGGTTGCTCTATTAAACGGTGTTGGTGGTTTAGCCTCCGGTTTGGTGGGTATTCTAACCATGATAGGAATTGGGATGGGTGAAACTAGTTACCCAATATTTGTGCTGATTACAGCTGTTTTGGCAATCTTGGTGGGAATGCTCACATTGTCGGGTAGCTTGGTGGCAGCAGGTAAATTGCATGCCATATTACCTCAAAAACCAGTTGTATGGAAAAATCACCCCTTGATTTTAAATTTACTACTTATTTCAATGCTTGCATTGGTGGTAATTACAGGCTTTAGTGCTGAAATATCAGGACTGAAATTAGTCCTAATTATTGTTGCAACTGTAATAAGTCTTTTGTTTGGATATGCATTTGCAATACGCGTTGGGGGTGCAGATATGCCCATCACAATCTCTTTGCTAAACTCGCTTAGTGGTGTGGCAGGAGCTATTGCAGGTATGGCGATTAGCGATATTCTGTTGATAGCTGTGGGTGGAATTGTTGGTGCTTCTGGACTATTCTTGACACAAATAATGTGTAGAGCAATGAATAGAAGTTTGATGGAAATTCTTACCGGAAAAACTTCTGTGGCGACTAAACCAGCAACCAAGAAAACTGAAACTGTGGCTGTAATTAAGCCCAAAGAGGTGGATAAAAAATCTCCCTTTGAAACACTTCGTAATGCAAAGTCAGTCATCATCGTTCCTGGTTATGGAATGGCATTGGCACAAGCGCAACATTTGGTGAAGCAGTTGGCTGATCAATTAGAGCTTAATGGTGCAGAAGTGAAATATGCGATTCATCCAGTGGCTGGTCGCATGCCTGGCCATATGAATGTGCTTCTTGCAGAAG
>LSQX01279804.1_pt3 | contig 11126 bp, 7 predicted proteins | sample 654561 | NCBI WGS metagenome assembly LSQX01 (sample SAMN04489861, study PRJNA283612) | anaerobic digester metagenome | isolation source: 4 biogas reactors fed with cattle manure at either 37C or 55C with and... | place: Denmark: Kongens Lyngby | collected 2014 | reverse complement strand
TGCCCGTTCCCACGGCGTCAAGACATCGCTCGACGTAGTCAGTGAATCCAGTGATCGATTCAGGCGTGTCATCCTGCCCAGCCTCCGGCATTGCGACAACCTGATCATCAATGAGACAGAAGCGTCCCTGATCACCGGGGTCGGTGTACGGAAGACCGGAGGCGCGATCGATCACAAAGGGATTGAAGAGGCACTCAGACGGCTTCTTGAGGCAGGGGTCCACGAGTCTGCCGTTATTCATGCGCCTGAGGGAGGCTGGGTGCTGAACAAGGCAGGTGACTTTGCCTTTGAACCTTCGCTTCAACTTCCGCCAGGCTACATCAAGGGTACGGTGGGAGCAGGCGATGCCTTTTGTGCAGGCTACCTCTACTCCCTTATCAAGGAAGAACCGCTTGACCGGTCGCTCCAGTTTGCGGCGGCAGCCGCAGCCAGCAACCTTTCGCAAGCAGATTCGGTGAGTGGCATGAAACCTTCCAGGGAGATTTGGGATCTCTTTGACCTTTACCGTCACTGAGATCCTCCCTTGAAAGTGCAGGTGATCCCGTGGAGCAATGGAAGCCAAGGATTGATAAGGAGTATCTCCGGCAGAGGCTGGGCCATATGTCTCAGCTTGCCGGCTTAAAACGTTATGAACTGATCGAAGGCAGGGCCAAAGGCATCGAAGCGGTCGATGTGCGGACCGGAAGCGGATTTGAGTATACGGTCCTGCCCGGCCGGGGCATGGACCTAGCCTGGGCTTCCTACAAGGGGATACCCGTTTCCTATATCTCCCAGGCGGAGATCAGCTCACCTTCTTATTACGAACCGGACGGGGTCGGTTGGCTCAGGGGATTTTTTGCCGGCCTCATGACAACTTGCGGCCTTGGAAACGTTGGCGCGCCTGCCAAGGAAGAAGACCCGGTCCTTGGGATCCGGCGCCACGGCCTGCATGGCCGGATCTCTTACACACCAGCCATCGAAATAGCTACAAGAGAAGAGTGGATTTCGGGTCGCTACCAACTTTTTGTCGAGGGCCGGCTGATTGAGAGCCTCTTCAACGGGGAAAGGCTGTCGTTGCGAAGGAAAATCTGCTCATACCTGGGTGAGAATCAGCTTTGCATCCAGGATCGGATCGAAAATGAAGGCAATGAAACGCAGCCGGTCATGATCATGTATCACATTAACATCGGTTATCCGATTTTGGATGAGACGACCAGACTTCTGATCCCCTCCCGGACCATTCATCCGCACGACAGGGGGGCTGAAGCAGAACTGAATCATTTTGATCAATTTGACAAGCCGACGCCGGGATACCAGGAACGATGTTATTTTCACACAGTCAGGCCGCTGGACGACGGACAGACAGCGGTCGCTGTGATCAACGATGCTCTCGGTCTGGGGCTTATGATCAGTTATGACCCGGATCAGCTTCCCTGCCTGACCCAGTGGAAAATGCTCAATCAGGGCGAATACGTCCTCGGCCTTGAACCGGGGACCACCTTCCCACTTGGAAGAACTGAGGCGGGCAGACAGGGATTTCTCCAGTACCTGGAGCCGGGCCAGGCAAAAGAGATCCAGATCCGTCTCCGGCTACTGGTTGGCAAAGAGGAGATCGAAGAGGCCAGGACCTCCATCATCTCTCCGGACAGCCTGGCTAGGACGGGCGCAACAAGAGTATGAAGAAGGCTGTCATCTACGGTGCGGGCAACATTGGCAGGGGTTTTATCGGCAAAGCCCTGTCGGAATCGGGTTACCAGGTATGTTTCATCGAAATTGACCATGAGGTCGTTGACCAGCTCAACCGGGACCGGCAGTACCCGGTTGTGGTGGTATGGGGCGAGTCCAGGGAAGTGGAATCAGTTAAAAATGTCCGGGCCATCAATGGGGTGGACACAGGCCTTGTCGAAGACGAAATCGTCCAGGCGGACCTGATGGCGACGGCGGTGGGCGTCAACGCCCTGCCCCACATTGTCAGCTCGCTTTGCCGCGGCTTGAAAAAGCGATTTTCCGAGGGAAGACCGCCACTCGATATTCTGATCTGCGAAAACCTGATTGATGCTGACCGCTACCTGCGCCAGCTGATTGACCATGAGATGGGTGGAGACGAGCAGGCCAGTCTAGACCATCTGGTCGGTTTGGTGGAAGCGTCCATCGGTCGGATGGTACCGGTGATGACAGATGAGATGCGACAGGATAACGCGCTCACGGTCTGGGTTGAACCCTATGAGGAGTTGCCAGTCGATAGGGAAGCCTTTAAGGGACCCATACCCGCCATCAAAGGCCTGGTCCCCTTCTCTCCCTTCGGCTACTATATCAAGCGCAAACTGTACATCCATAACATGTCCCACGCTTTATGCGCCTACTTGGGATGGCAGGAAGGCTACACTTTTATCTACCAATGTGTTGCCGATGAAGCCATCAGACAGGTCGCCCACCAAGCCATGTCGCAGGTTGCCAGGGCCCTCAACCGGGAGTTCAAGGTGGCACTTGACGAGATCCACGCACATAGGGACGATCTTTTGGAACGTTTCGCCAACGCAGCCCTGGGAGATACCGTTGACCGGGTCGGCAAAGATCCTTTGCGCAAGCTGGGCAATAAGGATCGATTAATTGGAGCGGCCCTCTACTGCCAGTCGCAAGGTTTTGATAACAAGGCGCTTGTAGAGGGAATCATCGCCGCGCTGAAGTTCGATAATCCCAGGGACGAATCTGCGGTCCGGATGCAAGAGCAGATAAGACAGCAGGGGATTCTCAACTTCATCCTATCGCACTGCGGCCTTGAACCAAACTCGCCTTTGCTGGAAGAAATCCTGATCAAATGGTCTTCTGAATAGATGGGCGGGCGCTTCAGACGTTCTTGAATACCTCATCATGCGACATGACGACAGCGGCCAGCCGGACACGCTCGAAATCACTGGCAAACAATTCGATGTTGACAGTTCCCTTGTCGTTGAGCAGGGTGAACCGGCCGTTGAGCATTTCGCTGAGTTCTTGAACGAAACGGTCCCCCAAGACGGTAATGGAACCACCAATATGGATGGACTCCACACTGAACAGGTTGATTACTGTTGTCAGGGCGCAAGAAAGTGTGTAAAGATAATCCTGCATGACGGCATCCAGCGCCGGGTTGCCATCTTTGTACCGTTCCGCCACCCGTGCGATGGCGATCAGATTCTTATCCGACCCGAAATCACATGAGTAATCGAGGTCCATATCGGTGGCCTCGTTGATGGCCTTGAAAAGGGCAGGTGTCGAACAAAGGGCCTCCAGGCAGCCGCAGTTGTTGCATTGGCAGGGGGGGCCGTTGCGATCGACGATGATGTGCCCGATCTCCAGGGGGATGCACAGATCAATCTCGCTGCTCGCTTCACCGGTTACGACCCCGCCTGTGATTCCTTCATCGATGTTCAAAGACAGGAGCCGGATGGGGGCGCTGTTATTCTGGGCCAGGAATTCTGCATAGGCGATCAGGCTGGCATTGTTGCTCAAGAATACCTCTGCATGCGGATACATCTGGCGGAGTTTAAGAATGCAATCCCTTTCAACCATGTCCTCTTCAGCGATGACGGCGGAGCTGATTAATTCATCAGTATTTTTGTCAAACAGGCCGGGGAAGATGGTATGGACGCTGAGCAGGTTATCCCTGGAAATGTCATTGTTCTCAAGTAAAGCGTCAATTTCCTTGGCGATGTCTTCCGTGGTATAACCTGTTTTTGAGACCCTGGTGGTGCCCAGCTTGTTCAAGCAAATATTGTAAAGCGAGCAAATGAATCCGCGTCCCAGGATTTCCACGGTTGCTGAGACCCCCCGGTCAGGATTCAACTCCAGCATGATGGGCTTGCGGCCCCGTTCCGTGCTGTCACCGGTTCCCACTTCGCGCACCCAGTTGTTGTGGATCAATTCATCGATCAGGATTGACACAGTGGTAGGGGAAAGTGCGGTCCGCTTGGCCAACTCTGCCCTTGAGATGGGCATGGTTTTCCGCATCAGATTCAGCAGTGAGATGATATTATGTTTTTTGATCGTCTGTTGGTTGTAGGTGGTCTTGGCCTTATCGCGAGGAAGTATACTGATCACATTAATTTCTCCATTGGTCTATTATCTTTGATATCATTATATAGCATGTGTGTTCAGGGAAGTCCAGAATCCAAATATTCTATTGTTGCGAACAAAAGCATTTTAACGTTGAGCCAGAGCTCCTTGTCCCCTATGGAGGATCGAGCCATAGTTCTTTTTACGAATGGTAGCGGTATTCAAGAAGACTTGACCAGCGCGCACGCCATCTGGATGATCGAACTAATTTGTTGGAAGTGGTTTTGCAACCAATGCTGGAATCAAGTCCAAGCCTGATTGGCTGGATGTTGTTAATTGATTAAGTTGATTGTGAAGGAAAACGGAAGCCTTGATCTCTAGAAGAGAAACAAGAAATAGAATTGTCGAGATTCGAAGAAAGCAAGGTGTTTAAATGAGAACAACAGCGGTACGTATGTATGGCAAGAAAGACTTAAGGCTCGAAACTTTTGATCTTCCATCTATCAAAGAGGACGAGATACTTGCGCATATCATTTCAGACAGCATCTGCATGAGTTCATATAAGGCGGCGATACAGGGTTCGGATCATAAACGTGTGCCTGACAATATTTCGACCAATCCAGTTATTGTCGGACACGAATTTTGTGGAGAGATTCTCGAAGTCGGCTCAAAATGGCAAGGCATGTATAAAGCTGGCGACCGCTTCACAATCCAACCCGCCCTGAACGATCCAAAGAATATTTACGCAGCACCTGGTTATAGCTATGAATACATTGGTGGGCATGCTACCTACATCATTATTCCACCCATCGTAATGGATCAGCAATGTCTTTTGAAGTATGAGGGTGATGCTTATTTTTATGGGTCTTTAGCTGAACCAGTGTCTTGTGTGATCGGCGGCTTCCACGCGAATTATCATACAGTGCCCGGAACGTACATACACGAAATGGGCATTGTCAAGGATGGGAATATGGCGTTATTGGCTGGTGTTGGTGCCATGGGGCTAGGCGCCATCGACTATGCGATACACAATGAACGCAGACCAAAACTGCTGGTTGTGACAGATGTTGACCAAGCTAGGCTTGATCGTGCAGCCGCGGTTTATACAATCGAAAGGGCAGCTAGACAGGGTGTTGATTTGTTTTATATCAATACCGCAAATATCGAAGATGTGCCGGCGTATCTACTCTCATTCACGGAAGATGGTAGGGGGTACAATGACGTTTACGTTTACGCACCAGTTGCTCAGGTGATCGAACAGGCAGACGCAATCCTGGCTTATGATGGCTGTCTCAATTTCTTTGCGGGACCGACTGATTCTAACTTTTCAGCTCCTTTAAATTTTTATAACGTTCATTATAATGCGACTCATATAGCTGGCAATTCAGGAGGCACAACCGAAGATATGATTGAGGCGCTGGAATTAATGGAGCGAAGTATCATTGATCCTTCCGCCATGATTACACACATTGGAGGTCTTGATGCGGCAATTGAAACAACGCTCAATCTCCCTAATATAAAAGGTGGAAAAAAGCTTCTCTATACCAATATTTCAATGCCATTAACTGCGATTAGTGAATTTGAAGAGTTAGGAAACAATGACATGCTTTATGCTGAACTTTATCGTCTGACCCAAGAAAACAATGGTTTATGGAGTGCCGCGTGTGAGCGCTTTCTTCTCGAACATGGTACCGTTCTGGAAATTAATTGAAGAGGGCGGTGGAGCGGACGAATAGTTGGAATCACTGATAATCTGCATGAAGGGGCACTCGCAGGAATGCCCCTTCTTAAAAATGTCTTGATATTTCTGCTAAACACCGAAACGAGAACGCCGTTTTAATTCTGTATCCGTGAAACTGAAACGAGGTTGATGGCCAGGAATAGGGGCGATCCGCTGATGGTAAGCATCAATAAACCATTCGGCCTGGGGTGTGAAATGGTCATCCAGCTCAATGGGCGGTGTGATCCAGTTTCTGCTCCCGATGACCACAGGCGGACCATCCAGATAATCAAAGGCAAAATTGGTTACGTTGGTAGCCAAATCATTCAAGAAAGATCCGCGCACGCAGGCGTCGCCTGCTACCATCAACTTACCGGTCTTACGGACCGATTCGAGAACCAGATCATAGTCGAAGGGCACCAAAGATCTTGCATCAATCACCTCACATTCGATGCCGTACTTCTCCGACATGATGCGGGCTGCCTCCAGGGCACGATAGAGCGTAGCTCCTATAGTCAGGATGGTGACATCCGTTCCTTGCCTTCTGATCGCCGCTTCTCCAAAGGGTATCTGGTAGGAAGCTGCTGGGACACCGGACGTTACAAATTCTTCGCCTATGCCGTAGAGTCTTTGGCTCTCGAAAAAGATAACCGGGTCGGTTTCGTTGAGAGAGGTAGCCAGCAGACCTTTAGCATCGTAGGGTGTCGCGGGGAAGGCGACCTTTAGGCCTGGAATATGGGTGCAAAGCGAGGTCCAATCCTGAGAGTGTTGAGCGCCATATTTATTACCAACTGATACACGGACTACTACGGGCATCTCAAGCATACCCCCTGACATTGCCTGCCATTTAGGTAGTTGGTTAAAAACCTCATCGCCAGCCCTGCCAAGAAAATCGCAGTACATTAGCTCAACCAAAGCACGTCCTCCAGCCATAGCGTATCCAACGCCAGAACCGACGATAGCTCCTTCTGAAATAGGTGAATTAAAGAGCCGATGATAAGGAATCGCTTCCGTCAAACCTCGGTAGACCCCAAAAGCGCCTCCCCAATCACGGTTTTCTTCACCGTATGCGATGAGAGTCGGGTCTTCGTAGAACTTGTCCAAAACAGCTTCGAAAAGAGCATCACGATATTGGTACAGTCTGTTAGAAGGGACGGGTTTGCCTTCAGCGTCGAAAGCATAGCGCTCACGCCGGGCTATCTGTTTAACCCGCGGATTACTTGATAAGTCTTCTTGCAAAACGTCTGGCTTGCCCTCACGCATGGCTGGTTTCTTTTTATTGGAAAACATAACCTGCTCAATCTGAGCGGGGTTGGCAAAAAGATCCATGCGTGGGGAGAGGATGGGGTCGATGGCTGCCTTCATAGAATCTTCCATCATGCTGATGACTGACTGTTCGATCTCATCTTTTTCTTTTTCTGTCATCACGCCGGCTTCGATCAAGTCTTGTGCGAAAACACTGACGGGATCGAATTCCATCCATGCCTCTTTTTCTTCTTTGGTTCTGTACGAGTCAGCATCTGACGGTGAGTGTCCGGAAAATCGGTAGGTAAGCGTCTCAAGCAGAACTGGACCGTCCTTTGACTTGATAGTGTCAAGTTTTCTGGAAACCGCTTCGATGACAGCAAGCGGGTTAAATCCGTCAACACGCTCAGCATGCATGTTTTGTGGGTTGAGAGCCGCACCGGATCGAGCCGCATATTCATAACCCATGGTTTCGCCCCTGGTTTGACCACCCATTGCGTACTGGTTGTTGGTGATGTTGAAGATGAGGGGGAGACCGCCTCTCATATCACCTTCCCAGAGTTGTTTATATTGATCCATGGAAGCCATTTGCAAGGCTTCCCAAACAGGACCACAACCGAGCGATCCGTCTCCGATATTGGCAATGACAATGCCGTCTTTGCGATTGATTTTCTTGTAGAGGGCGGCGCCCAAAGCAATATCGGCGGATCCGCCAACGATTGCGTTATTGGGGTAAATACCAAGAGGAACGAAATAGGCGTGCATAGACCCGCCAAGACCTTGGTTGAAGCCGGTTTCTTTTGCGAATATCTCAGCAAGGACACCATAGATGATAAAGTTGATTGCCAGAGATTGGGTGCTTCCTCTTTTGGAAGCCAGATTTTCAACAATCTGATACGCCCGCCCGTCCGCATAAGATGTCATCATTTGCTTAAGCTCCAGGTCATCCATCTTGCGGATCGCAGAACTTGCCTTAGCGATAATTTCTCCGTGACTACGGTGTGAGCCAAAAATAAAGTCTTCCTTTGTCAGGTGAAACGCCTGCCCGACTGCTGCGGCTTCCTGGCCAATTGAAAGATGAGCCGGCCCCGGATTGTTGTACTCGTAGCCCCTGTACTGTCCTTGAGTTTTGACAGCCATGAGCATGTCCTCGAATTCACGGATCAACCGCATATCGTGCCATATGTTGAGGAAGTCCTGTTTGCTGTAGACCGACTTCTCTTCCTCAATGGTTTTCTTGTATTGGCATACAGGTATGTCATTGAAGCTAATAAATCCAGCTTTACGAGCCTCGCCAGGTACGATGAATTGTGCTTTCGGCATTAGGTTATCTCCTTATTTTCTGTCTACCTGATCAACCTGATAGACGGCTTCACGGATGATTTCCGCAACGGTAGGATGCGGGAAGACAAGATTTTTAATTTCATCAATGGTCAACTCTTGGTCGACAAAGATCCCGGCAGTGGTGATGATCTCACTGGAATACAGTCCAGCCAAATGACAACCAAGCAAGCGTCGGTGTGTTGCGTCAATCACCAATTTGCACATGCCTGGCTGCCGATTGGTTTCAGCCATATAACGGCCGCTAAATGCCATGGGAATGGTAACCGTAAGATAAGGTAATCCTTCATGTTCGGCTTCTTGCTCTGTCAGACCGACACCTGCAGCCTCTGGCTCGGTATAGATCACATTGGGGATCCCTTGGTAGCGCATGGTAATGGGTTTGCCCAGGATTGACAGAACAGCTACTTCGCCTTCCCTGGATGCTGTGTGGGCCAGCATGCTCTTGCCATTTACATCTCCGATGGCGTAAACTCCGGGCAAATTAGTCAAGCATTTCTCATCTGTGACAATACGGCCGCTCTCAGTGAAAACACCAAGCTTGTCAAGGCCGAAACCTTCAATGACTGGCCGGCGTCCGACAGAGAGGAGCACCATGTCGCTGTCGACATACCCCTCCTCGTTATTGAGCAGGTATTCCACCCTATTTTTCCTTACGCCACTTACACGCGCAGAGAGGACGAAGCGAATTCCCTTCTTTTCCAGCGCTTTCAATAAGAGGTGACTAAGGTCCAGATCAATATTGCCTCCGATACGATCCAGCATCTCAATTACCGTTACTTGGCTTCCAGCTTCCTTATAATAGGCCGCCATTTCCAGGCCAACGACGCCTCCACCGATCACGGTTAGATTTTTGGGAACAGTTTCCAGATCGAGAATCTCTTTGCTGGTCAGCACATGGCCTTGCGCCAAACCTTCTTCAATCCCTGGGATGGGAGGAATAATTGCTTCAGATCCAGTTGCAATTATGAGGTTTCTTGCCTCAATTCGCTCCCCTCTGGCTTCAATCAATAAATAACCATCACGACGACCTAAGATCCGTGCCTGGTCATTGATCACACGGACACCTGAGCTGTCCATTTTGCTCTTTACCCCTGCGACAAGTTTTTTTACGATCATGTTTTTACGTTTAATGACCGCCACCTGTTCAATTGATGACTGAGGAATTGAAAGACCAAAAGCTTTGGCATCACGGGCACCGGACAACATTTTCGCTGAATTCAGCAAGGCCTTAGAAGGAATACAGCCTTCATTAAGGCAGACGCCTCCAAGCTGGTTCTTTTCAGCCAACACCACACTTAATCCAGCCTGCCCTGCACGCTCCGCAGCGACATAACCTCCCGGACCTCCGCCCACAATAAACAAATCAACCAATGGTGCGCCTCTCTTTCGATGCCTGTCAGAGCCTGCCGTTTATATTTTTTCGATCAGAAAAAAATTAATTTTTTCAAGCGCAAGGCAAATGTCTCTCAATAGCCTTGCAGCCGGCGCCCCATCGTAGGCCCTGTGGTCATGCGTCAGGGACAAGCCCATTGCCGGATAGGCTTGGAGGTTGCCGTCCACCTCACGGACCCGGGTCACGATTGAACCAACACCCAACAAACTGGTTTGGGGAGGATTAAGGATTGGAGTAAAGTGCTCAACGCCCAGATTTCCCAAATTCGACACCGTAAAGGTACCGTCTTTCAACGTGTCTGGGTTGATTGTTCCAGTCTGTGCGGCAGCCGCCAGTTCCCGGACTTGGGCAGAGATGTCTCCAAGAGACAGTTGGTCGGCATATTTGATCACGGGCACCATCAGCCCACGAGGCGTATCGACAGCGCAGCCGAGATGGGCGTGCTTGAAGTAACGGATATGATCATCTAAAAAATGAGCGTTGCTGGCGGGGTGTTCCAAGATTATTCGGGAAACGACGTAGAGGATCAGGTCGGTGACTGTGGGTACCATTTCGGGAGCGGACAAGCCAGGCATGCCCTGTTCTTTGGCTTCCTTGAAATCTTTTCGAAGTGCTAACAGGGCAGTTGCGTCGAAGCTTGAGTGGTAGGTCAGCTGGGCCGTTGACTTCATAGATTCAAGCATGGTTTGAGCGATGACCCTGCGGATCAGCGTCAGTTTCTCGTCCCAGTATTCGCCTTTGTCGATGGCCGGGACAACTGGTTGATCGATTGTTGTCAAGACCGGTGGCTTATCGCCTGTGGCGATCAGTTCCCGGACGTCGCGTTCGAGAATACGCCCCCCGGGACCGGTGCCTTCAAGGTTTGACAAATCAAGCTTTCGACTCTTTGCCAACTGGCGTGCCCGCGGGCTGGTATGGCCTGAAGCAGGCATCAGGGTGTCCGCATCCGGCGCAGGTGGGGTGTGCCCCTCCTGTCCAGCTTGGTCCATAACATGCTTCGGCAAGTCGAGGGCCTCCGGTTGAGCTGGCTGTGCCAGATCAGGCAGGAAAGCATCCCAGCTTTCACCCTCCTCCCCGATCACACACACGTTGGTCAGAACGGGGACATCATCCCCTTCCTTAAAAAAGACAGCGAGCAATACACCATCCACAGGCGCATCCTGATCGAAAACCGCCTTGTCTGTTTCATAGGAGAACAGGGGTTCACCTACTAAAACCGCATCACCTTCTTTTTTGTACCATTCACCGACGATGCAGCTTTCAACAGTTTGTCCCTGACGAGGCATTACAACGGGAGTTGCCATGGAGTCACCCTTTCTTACTTGTTTGCCTTATGAAGGCAACTTCTATTTTGTCCGAGGGAATGAGAGGTTTGCTCCGTAGAAGGGCGCATCGGCAAGGCCGTCATTCATA
>LSQX01300648.1_pt1 | contig 11127 bp, 7 predicted proteins | sample 654561 | NCBI WGS metagenome assembly LSQX01 (sample SAMN04489861, study PRJNA283612) | anaerobic digester metagenome | isolation source: 4 biogas reactors fed with cattle manure at either 37C or 55C with and... | place: Denmark: Kongens Lyngby | collected 2014 | reverse complement strand
AAAGTGAATGTCATATTAAACGAAGTAGGAAGTATAGAAAAATTATTGGTGAATCGAATAGAACTCTCACCTGAATACTCTGGAAAATCGTTTGAGCTTGAATTTATTGATAGCCATGAGAAACCAATCATTACCTATCAATTTAAAAGTTATTTAGCGAGTCAAAACAATTCCATTTTTCCTCAGTTTTCTTACATAGAGAGTCCCTTTACCAATCTTAAATCCAATATGTACGAATTAGAACTACCGGTATTCTTGAGTGCATCAGACAAGTTAACAATCTATCTCGATCAAAATGTTTTTAATAATTCACTAAAAGTCTATGTCGAACAATTTAGAGGACGAGTCACTTTATATAGTACCAATGTAATAGAAGTTAGTGACAATTCTGTCATAACTGTTGACTCTTTAGAAGTTGGGAAGTATTATTTGAATGATCAAAATCCTGAATCACCACTTTTAATTATTACTTTGGTACTTTTAGGGGTTACATTACTTTTTGTTTTATCAATCGTAGTCAATAAAGTAACCAACTTCTTAAGGAAAAATGAAATAGAAACGAGGATTGACAATGACTCAATCAACTACAGTCAACAAAAAAACAAAAAAGAAACCGAGTAAACAAACACTATTGGCATTTGATCTTGTTATAGTAATTTCATCACTTCTCTATATCTTAGCTGATTTTTACAATGATGTTTTTCCGTGGAAAATAACTGTAATAGCACTTTTAATAGTAATTATTTTAGCTGCTATTGGATTGCTTGTAAAAAACCGCTTTGTCAAAGGATTAGTCATATTCTTAATCTTGATGATGTCATTTATGCAATTTTATACAAGAAACGGGATTGATCGCTTAATAAATAAAGAAAACAAAGAATCGCATACAGTATCGATTATTGTTACAAAGGATTCGAGTTACACAACCATTAAAGATGTGAGTGACAAAATATTTATTAAAAGTGATCTATTGCTTCCTGCACTAATGAATGAAGTCGAAAAAGAACTTGAAAATGAAATTGTTATTAAGAGTTTTGAAAGTCAGCCTGATGAAATTTCAGCAGTCAATGCCTTATTTAAGGATAACACGAAAGTTTTAATTCTTGATGAAGCGATGCGTAGCTTTGTATCTGATGTAATCCCAGATTTTGATGATAAAACGATTGTTTTAAAATCTATCAAGTTAGATATTGAAAAACTGGTTGAAGATGATGAACCCGTCGACCCTGATCCAATTGATGTTCCAAAAGATCCTGAAGCACCAGAGCCTGCACCAGGGGAAGATCCCGAATTTGTTTATCCTGATAATGGTTCATTCACTTTGTTAATCAGTGGTATCGATGTAACAGGTCCTGTTTCTACTGTTTCTCGTAGTGATGTTAATATCTTAATGACTTTAAATCCAAATACTCGACAAGTGTTAACAACCTCGATTCCTAGAGATACATTTCTACCGATCTCGTGTTTTGATAATGCGAGAGATAAATTGACTCATGCTGGTATTCGTGGAGTTTCTTGTACTCAAAAAACGCTAGCGAACTATTTAGGTGTCAGAATTGATTATTACATGAAAGTCAACTTCACCTCAGTTGTCAAAATAATGGATGTTGTCGGTAATGTCGATGTTTATTCTCACTATACATTTATAGGACATGAAGGCACTCGTTTTGTTAAAGGAATGAACAATGTCAATGGAAAACAAGCGTTAGAATTTGCGCGTACTAGAAAAACAGTTCAAGGAGGAGACCTTACTAGAGGTATTCATCAACAAGAGTTAATCAAAGCTGTCTTTTACAAAATGATGTCTCCAGCAAATATTTTGAAAGTTGAAGGAATCATTAATAGTGTTTCTCGTTCGATTGATACAAATATTAGTCCGCGCGTTATTTCAAGCATTATTTCTAATCAGTTAAATAATGGGGGTAGTTGGGACTTTAACACCATGAGCCTAACAGGCAGTGATGGTATGAGAACGACGTATCTTTATCCTCGACAAAAACTTTATATTATGTATCCAAATAATGATTCAAGATCTCTAATTCGAACAAGCATCCTTGACTTAAGAAAATAGTGGTTTAGGCTGAGATGATTTCTCAGTCTTTATTTTGGGAGTAGAATTAACACTTCTTTATCGATTTTGTTAAAAATGTGGTAGAATTATACAGAAGGTAGGTATTTATGGTAATAGAATATTTTAAGAAAATTAGTCAAATTCCAAGAGCTTCATTTCAAGAAGAAAAAATAGCAGATTATTTAGTATCATTTGCCAATGAAAGAGAATTAGTTGTTTATCGAGATGAGATGCACAATGTCATCATCTATAAAGCCGCTAGCGAAGGGTATGAAGACCATGCACCAATCATGTTACAAGGACATACGGATATGGTTGCTGAAAAAAATGAAGATAGTCTTCACGACTTTGAAAAAGACCCGATTGAGATCATTGAAAAAGATGGTTGGTTTCATGCCAACAAAACAACGTTAGGTGCCGATGATGGTGTAGCTGTAGCTTACATGCTGGCAGTGTTAGATGACAAGTCTTTAAAACACCCACCTTTAGAGTGTGTTTTTACTGTTCAAGAAGAAGTTGGCTTAAATGGTGCCGTCAATTTAGATTTTTCGAAATTAAGTGCAACTCGTTTAATTGGGCTAGATAGCTCTGGTGAGTATCGTACAACCATCTCTAGTTCTGGGGGAACTCGAGGGGAAATAAACTATCCGATTAAGTATGAAAAAACACTCAAAACACGAATGACAGTTCAAGTCAGAGGACTGCTTGGAGGCCATTCAGGGGCTGATATTGACAAAGAAAAAGCAAACGCTATAAAACTTGCTGCAGATGTCTTATCGTTATTGTTAGAGGATTTTGATATTGGTTTTTCATCTATTCATGGTGGACTTAAAGAGAACGCAATTCCTAGAGAATGTGACCTAATACTTGGTATGCGTGGCGACCAGGCGGATGAAATATTAGAAAAACTAGCCGATATCGAAAAACAAATTCAGAGTGTTTATCAGATTTCTGATCCTCAAATTTCAATTAAAGGAATTATCGAACAAAAGGATACCTATGTTCTTAATGGTTTTGCTACGAAAGAATTCTCTAGTTTATTGTCTTTATTACCTTATGGTTATTTCCAAAAATCATTAGTCATCAAAGATTTAGTTATCGCTTCTGCCAATATTGGTCGAATTGAAAGCAATGACCATCAAGTAACCATCGGTTTATCGATGAGAGCTCCTCATAGTTTCACTTTGGCTCAAATTAATCAAAAAGTTGAAATTATTTGTTCTCTATGTAATAGTCATGTTCATTTTTCCTCAGGATATCCAGGCTGGGTCTATGAAGCAGATTCACCACTAAGAGATGTAATTACTGAAGTATATTCTGAATTGCATCCTGGCTCAGAAATGGAATTAGAAGCAACTCATGGTGGCTTAGAATTGGGTGTTTGGAAAGAAAAAATGCCCCAACTTGATATTGCGGCAATAGGTCCTATTATGGAAGATATTCATACTCCAGATGAAAGACTGTTGTTGTCATCGTTCTATAGAACATATGAACATTTAGTAAAAGTATTAGAGAGATTATAAAAAAAGGCTTAAAGCCTTTTTTATTTACGGGGACGTCGTTTTCTCTTATTTGTAATACTAGAGGCAAAGACAGCTTTACCATTAATTAATGAATTAGGTAATTTCTTAAGTAAAATACTCTCATATTCTTTAGGTACATCGACAATAGATGAACGATCTTGTATTACAATCTTACCTATTTCTTTACCTCTAAATGAACCTGCTTCAGCAAAAGCCGAGACAAGATGAGCTGGACTTATACCATGTTTTTTTCCTACATTGACGACAATACCAATAAATCCTTCGTTATTTCTTGGTGTTTTTGATTTTTTCTTCTCTGAAGGAACTACAGGATTGATAGCTTTAAGCGTAAAGTTTTCAGCTACTTTAGAAAGTAAACCTGTAACAATCTCGTGAGATGAATAGCCTTTTTTATATAATTCATCCAAAACGACTTCTAAATAAGGTGATGTATTCGCTAAACCAGATTGAATCTCTTTATCAATTAGATTGACAGTTAATTGACTCAATTCTTTCTGTGTTGGTGGATTAGCAATTTCAATTTTTTGTTTGGTATGACGTTCAATGTCACGAACGACGCCTTTTTGTCTAGGAGTGATAAGACTAATAGCGGTTCCTTCACGTCCTGCACGACCAGTTCTTCCGATACGATGGACATAGTATTCAATTTCATTAGGAACATCATAGTTGATGACCATATCCATTGAATCAACATCGATTCCACGAGCGGCGACGTCAGTACAAATTAAGAGATCGACTTTCTTTTCTTTGAAACGTCTCATGACACTGGTTCTCATCTCTTGTTTCATATCACCATGGATTGAAACTGATTTATAACCTTGAGCATTAAGTTGTGTCGTAAGTTCATCGACCATCTTTTTAGTGTTACAGAAAATCATCGTAGATTCTGGTTGATGGATTTCTAATAGTTGAATAAGTAACGTATTTTTTTCATAAGGCATTACGTGATAACCTATTTGTTGTATCGAATCTAAAGTTAATTGTTTACTTGATAATTTAATGTGTTTTGCGTCTTTTTGAATTTTTTGTGCAAGATCAGCAATTTGTTTGGGCATGGTTGCTGAGAACAAAATAGTTTGTCTTTCTTCAGGTAACACATTAAAGATTTCTTTGACTTCATCTAAAAAGCCCATATTTAACATTTCGTCAGCTTCATCTAAAACCACGGTGTTACAATTATCGAAACGTAAAGTACGACGGCGGATGTGGTCTAAAAGACGTCCTGGTGTCGCAATAACAATATCGCTACCTTTTCTGATATCAGAAATTTGACGATCAATAGGTTGACCTCCATAGACACTTACAATTCGTATTCCTTCTGAAAACTTGGCGAATTTTCTCATTTCGTCTGCTACTTGTAAACACAACTCACGAGTAGGGGCTAAGATTAAGGCTCTTGTTTTACGGTTATCAAGAGGTTGGATATTGTTTAAGATTGGTAGACCAAAAGCGGCAGTTTTTCCACTTCCAGTATGTGATTGTCCTAAGACATCATGTCCCTCTATAAGAAGGGGGATTGATTGTTCTTGAATTGCTGAAGGTTCTTTATATCCCATTTCGGAAATAGCCCTTAAGAGTGGTTCTTTTAAGTTAAGTTGATTAAATGTCATAAATTTCTCGCTTTCTAGCCTGTTGATTATAACATAAACATTCTAAAACAAAAGGTTTTGTGATAAGATATTAGCATAACTGATGAAAATGAATTAAATAGTTGGCATCTTTAGAGAGTGAACGGTTGGTGAAAGTTCATGATAAGAGCTATTTATTGACACATTGGAGGTTAAGTACTGAAAACAAGTAGGTACTTACGTAGGCCGCGTTAAGGTTTTAAAGTAACAAAGTAAGGTGGTACCACGCGATTTGCGTCCTTGTATCATCTTTTTTATTAGTAACACAAGGAGGTTTAATATGTCTAAGTATCAAGGGCCAAGAGGAACCAGTGATTTGTATGGTAAAGAAATCCAACAATGGCAATTAATCGAAGAAAGAATTAGAGAATTTACTCGTCTCTATCAAATTGAAGAAATAAGAACACCAGAGTTTGAACACACCGAAGTTTTTGTAAGAGAAAACGATTCATCTGATGTCGTCAACAAAGAAATGTACACATTTGAAGATAACGGAGGCCGTTCTTTGACCCTGAAACCAGAAGGGACCGCCGGACTTATCAGAGCGGTAATTGAACACAAACTATATACAAATCCTGAGCCGCTTCATAAGTATTTCTATATCACGCCAGCCTTTAGATATGAAAGGCCTCAGAAAGGTCGCTTTCGTATCCACCACCAATTTGGTGTTGAGTTTATGGGCGAAAAGAGTCCACTAGTAGATGTAGAAGCTATTCAATTAGGCCTAAGATTAACTCAATCCTTTGGTCTTAACAACTTAAAGCTACATATCAATACTCTAGGTGATGATGAAAGTCGTCAAAACTATCGAAGTATTTTACAATCCTATTTTAAGCCTCATTTAGATGATTTATGTGGTGACTGTCAGCGTCGTTATGTCCAAAATCCAATGAGAATCATTGATTGTAAAGTAGATGGTGATAAAGAAGTAGTGAAACAGGCTCCTTCTATGAGAGATTCATTGAATGAAGAGTCATCTAATTACTTTAATGAAGTCTTAGAGCTGTTAGATTATTGTGATATTGACTATATTGTCGATGATAATATTGTCAGAGGACTCGATTACTATACACATACCGTCTTTGAAATGATTTCAGAGAATGAGGCCATGGGTTCACAGTCTACAGTCTTTGGTGGTGGACGCTATGATCACTTGGTAGAAAACTTAGGAGGTCCTTCCATAAGCTCAGTAGGCTTTGGAATGGGTATTGAGCGTTTGTTGGTTACTTTAGAAGCTGAAGGTATTGAGTTGTCTTTGGATAAACTGTGCGATGTGTATGGCATCTCATTAGGTCATGAGGCTAACAAAACCATGTTAAAGTTGATTGATCAGATTAGACAAGAGTCAATTAGCGCAGAGATGGATGTCGCTAATCGTTCCATGAAGGCACAATTTAAATCTGCTGATCGTCATCAAGCACAACTAATACTAATCTTAGGTGATGAGGAACTGAAACAAGGAACTATTCGTCTTAAGAACACAAAGACACAACAACAATTTGATGTTTTACAAGTTGAACTAATAAATAAAATAAAGGAACAATTAGAGGTAGAAGAATGAAAAGAACACATACAAATGGAGAATTAAGACAAAGTGATGTGAATAGTGAAGTCACTTTAGTAGGATGGGTGAGTAAGAAAAGAAACTTTGGATCCATCATCTTTATTGACTTAAGAGATCGTTATGGATTAACTCAATTGGTTTTCAATGAGGAAGAAATTCCGGAGGCCAATTTGCTCAAAAGTGAATATTTAATTGAAGTTAAAGGTATCGTTGAACAACGACAAGAAGCCAATGACAAATTAGAAACAGGTCAAATAGAAGTCAAGGTTTCAGAGCTTAAACTAATTAATAAAGCTAAACAATCGCCGCTATTAATTCAAGACAAAACGGATGCGCTTGAAGATACACGAATGAAGTATCGTTACTTGGATTTAAGAAGACCTATTATGCAGAAAAGATTGATTGAAAGAGCAAAAATGACTTCAGCAATGCGTCGCTTTTTGGACAATAGTGAATTTATTGAAATTGAGACACCTATGTTAACTAAATCAACCCCTGAAGGGGCACGTGAATATTTGGTGCCTTCACGTGTTCATCCTGGAGAATTTTATGCTTTGGCACAATCTCCACAAATCTTTAAGCAACTTCTGATGATTTCAGGGTTTGAGCGCTATTATCAAGTGGCTCGTTGTTTTAGAGATGAGGATCTTAGAGCAGACCGTCAACTCGATTTTACTCAGGTAGATATTGAAGTATCTTTCTTAGAGGAAGAAGAATTTCAAAGCCTGATTGAAGAAATGATGAAAGAAGTATTGGCTTCCGTCTATCAAAAAGACTTAGTGACACCATTTAGAAGAGTACCTTTTGATGAAGCACTAAATAGCTATGGTTCAGATAAACCGGACGTTCGTTTCGATTGGAAATTGATTGACCTTAATAAGGTATTTGTTAATTCGGAATTTAAAGTGTTTAGTGATGTTTTAGAAACAAAAGATGGAGCGATCAAAGCGTTAGTGATTAAAAACGGTGCAGATCATACTCGTAAAGAAATTGATTCCTTAACCGATTTAGCTAAAAAGTATGGAGCCAAAGGACTTGTTACCTTAAAGTATCAGGACAATGAATTATCAGGTTCAGCTCTAAAATTCTTTAGTGAACAAGAACAAAAAGATTTAATAGAAACTACTAAAGTAGAAAATGAAGATTTGATTTGTATTGTCGCTAGTGATTGGGAAACCACTTGTAACTCATTAGGAGCCCTTAGACTACACTGTAGAGACAAGTATGAATTAGTTGATAAGGAAGAATTGGCATTTGTATGGGTCACTGATTTCCCTATGTTTGAACTGAATGAAGATAGCAATCGTTTAGTGGCTCGTCATCATCCTTTCACAAGACCTAAGGTTGATTCATTAGAACAATTAAGCTTAGATCCATTGTCTGTGAAAGCCTATGCTTATGACTTAGTCTTAAATGGCTTTGAGGTAGCAGGTGGTTCATTGAGAATTTATGATGCAGAGATGCAATCTAAGATATTTGAGTTGATAGGCTTTACTAAGGAACAAATTGAGACTCGTTTTGGTTTCTTTATTGATGCCTTTAATTACGGTACACCTCCACATGGTGGTATTGCGTTTGGTCTAGATCGTCTAGCAATGGTACTTACAGGTTCGGATTCTATTAGAGATGTAATCGCATTTCCTAAGAATGCCTCGGCTCGTGATCCACTGACAAATGCCCCGACACCTGTTGGCGAGGATGTGTTGGAAGAATTACATTTGGAAATTGTTGATCAAAAGAATCAATAATTAAAGTTTGTAATACCCATGATAAATATTATGCTATTTATTTATTGTTCAATTTAATCCGATTTATGAAGTAACAAAAAACATAAGCATATTTCTTGGTGGTAGACAAGACTGTAATAATTAAAAAATGATGTTATAATGGATTCATCCAAAAGGGATATCAATATATTTCCGACATATTGATATAAGGGAAATCGGATGTTGGCTTGTGGTGTGAATGCTTGCCTTAGGGTAAGAATCCCGATCAAGACACAGATTACCCACCTGTAATTAACAGGGAATACTATGACCCTTTTGGTTTTTTAAGAAAAATTCGAAGTCACCTCAGTTGGTGGCTTCTTTATTTGACATAAAGGGGGAAAGTGTATGTTAAGAAAGTTCATGGCTTATTATAAACCTTATAAGAAACTTTTCTTTATTGATATGTTTGCGGCGTTGGTGATGTCGTTAATAGATTTAATTACACCACAATTTACTTCGTATTTCATTGACGAGTTGATACCAAAGGGATCATTATCTCTTATCTATCGTTATCTCTTTTTCTTAGCAATAGCATATTTGATTCATGTGATTTGTGGCTATGTCGTTGAGTATTGGGGTCATGTAATGGGTGTAGGTATTGAATATGATATGCGTAAGGAAATGTTTGATCATATGCAGACTCTGCCTGTTGAGTTTTATGATAATGTTCAAACGGGTAAATTAATGAGTCGCTTAGTAGGTGATTTAAATGAGATATCGGAAGCGGCGCATCATGGACCTGAAAATGTTGTCTTAGCGACCACGGTTTTCATTGGTTCATTTATCATGATGTTTATCACTTCCTGGCAACTAACCTTAATTCTATTGGCTTTTGTACCGATTATGTTTGTGATTGCGATTAATCGTAATATGAAGTTTCGTAATGCTTTTAGAGAAATGCGTAAGAAAATTGCTCAAATTAATGCTCAAGCGGAAAATAATTTTTCTGGTATCCGGGTTGTGAAGGCCTTCAATGGTGAAGAATTGGAAATTGAAGCCTTTAATGAGGGTAATCAAAACTTTGCGGATACACGCAAGGTTGCACTTAAGACGATGGCAGAGTTTGGTGTGTCAGTTAAAACATTTATTTATTCTACCCAAATTATTGTTTTTATTGCGGGTTCATATTTAGTTTTAAATGGTCAACTTGAGGTTGGACAATTGGTAGCCTTCTTACTGTATGTTCAATTATTTAGACAACCAGTCGATCGTACAACACAATTTCTATTGATGTTCAATCAGGCAATGAGTGGCTTTGAAAGATTTCTAGAAGTATTAGATATTCCTGCTCAACAAGATAAAGAAGGGGCTCTTGAGGTCAAACAATTGAATGGTCATATTAGATATGAAAATGTGGGCTTTGCTTATGAGTCTAATAAAGAGAAACAAGTTTTAGATAATATAAATTTTGAAGTTTTACCTAATAAAACAATTGCCTTTGTGGGTCCTTCAGGTGGTGGAAAGTCTACGTTATGTAATCTTTTGGTACGATTCTATGAACTAGATGAAGGTCGTATTTCGATAGATGATATTGATATCACAGATATGACGATTCAATCCTTAAGACACCATGTGGGAATTGTATCCCAAGATGTATTTATTTTTGCTGGTAGTGCGAAAGATAACATTCTTTATGGTAAGCCAGATGCGAGTGATGATGAAGTTATTGAAGCGGCTAAAAAGGCACAGGCTTATGACTTTATTTCAGAACTACCTTTTGGCTTTGATACAGATATTGGAGAACGGGGAGCGAAACTGTCTGGTGGCCAAAAACAAAGAATTGCGTTGGCGCGTATTTTCCTAAAAAATCCACAGATATTAATTTTAGATGAAGCGACTTCGGCATTAGATAATCAGACAGAGATTGAGATACAAGAGACATTAAATAAATTATCTCAAGATCGTACGACGTTAGTGGTTGCTCATAGATTGTCAACGATTCGCCATGCTGATGAAATCTGTGTGGTAACTCAAGAGGGAATTGTTGAAAGGGGCAACCATGACACACTTATGGAGCGTCAAGGACTCTACTATCAGCTAATTAATACTCAACAAGATTTTCTATAGGTTGAAATCAAGTTCAAAAAATTATAGAATAAGACCGTAAAGTTTTAACAAGAAGGTGGTGAAGTAAGAATGTCAGAATTTATGATGAGTATCCTATATATTGTAGTTGGACTAGTCATCGGTGGCTTATTAGGTTGGTATTTTACACAGCGTTATATCAACAAGCAATTGAAAGAAAATCCACCTATTAATGAAAAGATGATTCGTGCGATGTATATGCAGATGGGTCGTAAGCCTAGCGAGAAGCAAATTAAACAAACGATGAAGGCAATTAATGATCAAAAATAGTAATTTATAAAGAAACTAACTTTAATCTTAGTTTCTTTTTTAATTTTTAGGACATTTAACAGAAGTTTTAGGAATAGTCTACTGATTAAAGGAGTTTTAGTTAGTAAGTTTATAGGGTTCTTTAATATTTTTAAATTTTAAGATTGTCTCAATTGACATCGAATATATTTTTCTTTATCATGTAAGTAGATAGGCC
>LSQX01299664.1_pt1 | contig 11127 bp, 8 predicted proteins | sample 654561 | NCBI WGS metagenome assembly LSQX01 (sample SAMN04489861, study PRJNA283612) | anaerobic digester metagenome | isolation source: 4 biogas reactors fed with cattle manure at either 37C or 55C with and... | place: Denmark: Kongens Lyngby | collected 2014 | reverse complement strand
TTGATAATGCAAAACTTGGGCTTTTGTTGTATAATATAAAAGATATATAAATGCATTCAAGGGGTGCAGCAAGCCTTAAGCGGCCCGGCAGATAATGGCCGATGGTTAACAGGCGGTTAGCGCAAATTTGGTGAAAGACCCCGTGAGCACACAGGGGCACCGAAACCTGTGCGGTGGGCACCGTTAACGCCGCCCAAGCAAGAAGACGGAGTGGAACTGCGTTACGACGCCTCCGCTGCCCTACAGGGCGGTGAGAGGCTGTTTTTTATAGGAGGGCCTAAAGTATGTTCAAACAATTGCGTGAAGATATTGCTTGCATTAAAGAGCGAGACCCCGCCGCGCGTTCGAGTTTAGAAGTTTATTTGCTCTATCCGGGTTTAAAAGCTGTTAGGATGCACAGGCGCGCAAAATGGTGTTATGAGCGCAGGCTTTATTTCTTTGCGCGTTGCATATCACAACGCGCCGTCAGAAAAACAGGTATAGAAATACATCCGGGTGCTGTATTGGGCCGTAGGGTCTTTATAGATCACGGCACCGGGGTTGTTATAGGCGAAACCGCCATAATAGGTGACGATGTTACAATTTACCAAGGGGTTACGCTTGGCGGAACAGGTAAAGAAAGCGGTAAGCGCCACCCCACAATCGGCAACAAGGTTACAATCGGGGCCGGTGCAAAAGTTTTAGGGCCTTTCAAGGTTGGTGACAATTCGGTAATCGCCGCAGGGGCAGTGGTTTTAAATGAAATTTTACCCAATTCAACCGCGGTCGGGGTACCGGCCAGGGTTGTTAAGTGCAACGGCATGAGGGTTGAAGAGCTTGACCACATCCACATTCCCGACCCCGTTGCTCAAGAATTTTGTAAAATGAATGAAAGATTATTAGAGTTAGAAAGAAAAATGGCTGAAGGTGAGGCAAAAAATAATGAAAGTTTATAACACATTGGTGAAAGAAAAGGTAAAACTTGAAACTCTTGAAGAGGGTAAGGTTAAAATTTATGCTTGTGGGCCGACTGTCTACAATTTAATTCATATCGGTAATGCCAGGCCGGTTTGTGTTTTTGATGTATTGAGGCGCTATCTTGAATACAAGGGCTATCAAGTTGAGTTCGCCCAAAACTTCACAGATATTGATGATAAAATTATCAACAGAGCAAAGGATGAAAATACGACCTATGATGTCATCGCTGAAAAATATATTGAAGAATATAAAAAAGATGCCCGAGGCCTTAATATCAAAGATGCCACTTATCACCCCAAAGCGACCGAAAACATTGATGAGATAATTGACATAATTTCTACCCTTGTTAAAGAGGGCTATGCTTATGAAGTCCAAGGTGATGTTTATTTCAGTCCGAAAAAGTTCGATGAGTACGGTAAGCTTTCAAACCAACCTCTTGAAGATTTAGAAGCCGGCGCCCGAATAATGGTCGGTGAAACCAAGCGCGAACCAATGGACTTTGCCCTATGGAAGGCAGCAAAAGCAGGCGAACCCGCATGGGAATCACCCTGGGGGCAGGGGCGGCCCGGTTGGCATATAGAATGCTCTGCCATGGCGCGGCGTTATTTGGGCAAAACCATAGATATTCACGGCGGAGGGCAAGACCTAATCTTTCCTCACCATGAAAATGAAATAGCACAAAGCGAGTGCTGCAACGGGGTAACCTTTGCAAACTACTGGATGCACAACGGTTACATAAACATTGACAACAAAAAAATGTCCAAGTCCTTGGGTAACTTTTTTACCGTAAGGGATGTAGCTGAAAAATATGGCTATGAACCTATTCGTTATCTCTTAATCTCGGCCCACTACAGGAGCCCCATAAATTACAGCGTTGAAATGATTGAACAAAGCATAGCATCGCTTGAGCGACTCTATAATGCGCGCGAGAACTTGGTTTTCTTCTTGGAAAAAACCGAAGATGAAAGCAAAGGAACCGACACTGGTGTTTTTGAAGCTTTAAAAAAGCATAAAGCAAGCTTTATGCAAGCGATGGACGATGACCTTAACACGGCCGACGCTTTGGCCTCCGTTTTCGAACTGGTAAGGGACATCTATGCTCTGGTCATCGAAAAAGAGGCCTCGAGAAGTGCGGCTGAAAAAACTTTGGCCCTTTTTGATGAACTCACCGATGTTTTGGGGTTGCTTTACAACAAACGCGAGGCAAGCCCGGATGAAGAAGTTGAAAAGCTTATTGAACAACGCAATCTGGCCAGGGCAGAAAAAGACTGGGCCAAAGCCGATGAGATAAGGGACCGGCTAAAGGCCATGGGGGTAGTTTTGGAAGACACGCCCCAAGGTGTCAAATGGCATAAAGAACATTAAGAATCCTTTTCCTGCGGAGGACCTATGACAAACAAGGCTTTAATCAATAAAGACAGAGCTTTAGCCCAACTCCTACAAGAACATTTCGGATATGAAGATCTTTACGCTTATGTCAGAACCTTTGGCTGCCAAGGCAATGTTGCAGACAGTGAAATTATTAAAGGAATACTGGAAGAAATCGGCTTTAACTTAACCCATGATATAAAAAAAGCCGATATGATTTTATTAAACACATGTGCCATTCGTGAAAACGCTCAAAACCGGGCTTTCGGTAATATTGGGGCCATCAAAAAATATAAGGAAACAAACCCAAAGGTAATAACAGCTCTTTGCGGTTGCATGCCGGAACAAGAATATGTCATAAAAAAAATCAAGAAAAGCTATACTTTCCTTGACTTAATTTTTGGGACCGGGGTTTTAAAAAGCTTACCGACTCTTCTAAAGCGCTCTTTAAAAGGTGAAAAAATGGTCATTGAAACCGGTAATGACGCGCTTGGCCTCAATGAAGGCTTGCCGGTTAAAAGGGATAGCGACTTTAAGGCTTTTTTACCGATTTTATACGGCTGCGATAATTTTTGCAGCTATTGCGTTGTTCCCAATGTGCGCGGGCGCGAGCGGAGCAGGCCCTTTAACAATATTTTAAAAGAAGCGGAAAATTTAGTTGAAGCGGGCTACAAAGAAATCACTCTGTTGGGTCAGAATGTTAATTCATATGGCCTCAAAGACGGTTTTAAAGAAAACTTTGCCGCTCTTCTCTTGGCCCTTGATCAAATTCAAGGTGATTTTTGGATACGCTTTATGACATCACATCCAAAAGATTGTAGCTTTGAGCTCTTGGAAGCCATGGCTCAAGCACCTAAAGTGGCCAAACACCTGCACTTGCCCTTCCAAAGCGGCAATGACAGAATCTTGCAGACTATGAACAGGGGCTACACGCGCGCAGATTATACAAGACTTTTAAAATATGCTAAAACACTCATGCCCGACTTGTCAGTAACCGGTGATGTTATTGTAGGCTTCCCGGGTGAGAGCGAAGAAGAATTTGAAGACACTTTGTCGATTGTGAACGAAGTTGAGTTCACTTCACTTTATACTTTTATCTTCTCACCGCGCGAAGGTACGCCGGCTGCCGAAATGCTTGATGAAACATCTGAAGAAGCTAAAAGCCAAAGATTTAATAAACTTATAAGTTTACAAGAGCAAATTGCCGCTTTAAGAAGTGAAAAAATGGTCGGCAATGTATACAAGGTGCTTTGTGAAGGTGAAAGCCCGAACAAGCCCGGCTTCTTTGTAGGGCGCACAGAGGGCAATATAATAATTGAATTCCCGGGCAGTGCGGATAAAATCGGAAGCTTTCTGACCGCAAGGGTTATTAAAGCTAAAACCTGGCGCCTGGAAGGCCAATTAATATAAAGACTAAAAAACAATTTAATTTTAGAAGGAGAAAAACATGGACTTAATTAAACTAACCAGACAACTCGGCGCAGCAATTCAAAAAGATGAGCGTTATTTGGCGCTTCACAAGGCAAACTTGGCAAATGAAGGGGACGAAAAATTAATTCAACTGCTCAATGAGCTTCGAATGATACAATTGTCCTACCAGAATGAAGCTTCAAAGCCCGAACCGGATGATGACAAACTCAAGGCCTATGATGAAAGATTTACAGCTCTTTACAATGAAATATCAGAAAATGAAAATATGCAAAATTTTCAAGTGGCCAAGCAAAGTGTGGATGAAATGATGCAGCACTTGACCGGAATTTTATCGCTTTGTGTGAATGGTGAAGACCCCGAAACCTGCGAGCCGCAACAAGAAAGCGATTGCAGCGGTGAATGTTCGTCTTGCAGCAGCGACTGTGACTGAAGCTTTTCCATAAACTGTTAAAGAGGTTCCAAATGGCAAAAATGACCCCCATGATGAAACAATATTTTGAAATCAAAGAACAGTATCCCGATGCTATTTTATTATTTAGGTTGGGTGATTTTTATGAAATGTTTTTTGATGATGCCAAGCTGGCTTCACGCGAACTGGAATTGGTTTTAACCGGTCGTGATTGGGGGCGGGAAGAGCGTGCACCCATGTGCGGTGTGCCTCACCACAGTGCCGACTCTTACATAGCCCGTCTTGTTGCCAAGGGTTACAAGGTAGCAATTTGTGAACAAACACAAGATGTATCCGAAGCTAAAGGATTGGTCGAAAGAGCTGTTGTTCGTGTGCTGACACCCGGTACGGTTATTGAAAGCAGCATGCTTGAAGAGGGGAAAAATAATTATATGGCCTCGCTTTGTGTTGACGGCACTACAGCGGGTCTGTGTTTTGTTGACATTTCGACGGGTACGGTGCATTTGACACAGGTTGAAACAGAAGAGCCCGATGCTGTTTACAATGAAATTATAGGTGAGTTAGGCCATTTTTTGCCCAGTGAAATAGTTTACCGTGAAGGCGATAAAAAATTAGAAAGTACATTGAAAGCTTTTTCGGCAACTCGTGCAGCCATTGCTTTCGAGGTTTTGCCCCAAGATGCTTTTGGTCTACCTGAAAGCGTTGAAGCCCTTGCAGAGCATTTCGTTGAAGATTTTAAAAGCTCGGAAATTAGGGATAAAAAGCAAGCCTTAAGAGCTTTGGGGACGGCTTTGGAATACCTAAAGGCTGCACATAAGGCTGATTTGAAAAATTTAAATAAGCTTGAGTTTTACACAAGCTCCAACTTTATGCGACTGGACTATTCGACCAGGCGCAATCTTGAGTTGATTGAAACCATGAGAGGGCGTGACAAAAAAGGCTCTCTTTTGTGGGTGATTGACAAAACTAAAACCCCTATGGGGAAAAGGCTCATTAGGTCTTGGTTAGAGCAACCTTTAATGAGCATTGCCCAAATAAGCAAGCGGCACAATGCGGTTGAAGGACTATTGGAAAACCCTATTTTGCGGCACGATATAATCACGGCATTCAGCCCGATAAATGATCTTGAGAGGCTCATAACTCGTATTGTTTACGAGACGGCCAACGCTAAAGAATTGCGCTCTTTAAGCCAAACAATCAGGGCTCTGCCGGCAATTAAAACCGCTATAGAGCCCTGCAAGGCTGCACTAATCAATGAAGTTTACAGGGGGCTCGACTTAATGGAAGATGTTTTGCACTTGGTTGAAACAGCCATTGTTGAGGACCCGCCCTTTTCAGTCAGAGAAGGTGGCATAATAAATGACGGATATAATTCCGACCTTGACGATTTGCGTGAAATTTCAAATAACGGCAAGGCTTTTATTGCTGCCATTGAAGCGCAAGAGCAAGAAAAAACCGGCATTAAAAAACTTAAAATCGGTTATAACAGGGTTTTTGGTTATTATCTTGAAGTGCCGAATTCTTTCAAGGCAGATGTTCCCGAAGAATATATCAGAAAGCAAACTCTTACAAACTGCGAAAGATATATAACGCAGGAATTGAAAGATTTAGAAGGTAAAGTGTTAGGGGCACAAGAGAGGATAGTTAAACTGGAGTTTGAGCTTTTCTGCCAAGTGCGCTCTCAAGTTGCAGAGCATTTTAAAAGAGTTCAAACCACAGCACAGGCCCTTGCAACCCTTGACAGCTTATGCTCCTTGGCGCAGGTAGCCGCCAACAATAATTATGTCTGCCCTCAAATGATTGATGGCGACAAAATTGAAATTAAAGACGGGCGCCATCCTGTGGTTGAGTTGATGCTTGATGACGCACCCTTTGTCCCAAATGACACCTTGCTGGACTGCGAAAAAAACAGATGTTCAATAATTACCGGGCCCAATATGGCGGGGAAATCAACCTATATGCGGCAGGTAGCCCTTATCAGCCTATTAGCTCAAATGGGTTCCTTCGTTCCAGCGGCCTATGCTGAAATTTGTATTGTAGATGGGATCTACACCCGAATCGGTGCCTCTGATGATCTGTCTTCCGGTCGCTCTACTTTTATGGTCGAAATGAGCGAGGTTGCCGATATATTACATCAAGCCAGTCAAAAGAGTTTAGTGATTTTTGATGAGATAGGCAGGGGGACTTCCACTTTTGACGGTATGAGTATAGCGAGGGCCGTCATTGAGCACACGGCAGACCCTAAAAAATTAGGGGCGAAAACCCTTTTTGCCACTCACTACCATGAGCTTACGGAACTTGAGGACAGCATTGACGGTATTAAAAATTACAATATCGCCGTAAAAAAGCGAGGGGACGATATTACTTTTTTACGACGCATTGTTCCGGGCGGGGCCGACGGTAGTTATGGAATTGAAGTCGCAAAATTAGCAGGCATTCCAAGTTCCGTTGTGTCCAGGGCAAGAAGCGTTCTTGAAGAAATTGAAAAAAATGAAGGTTTTAAAATCTTTCAAACCCAAGCTGAGGAGTCGGAAGAAGAAAATTTTACAAGCCAACTGTCTTTCACTGCAAAGTCTCAATCACTTATTGTTGAAGATCTCAAAAAGTTAGATGTTAACACACTGACGCCGATTGAGGCTTTGGGCATCCTCTATGATTTGGTTAAGGAGGCCGAGAAGTGTGAATAAAATCAACATTTTGCCTAAACACTTAGCTGAATTGATTGCCGCCGGTGAGGTTGTTGAAAGACCTTCCTCGGTTGTGAAAGAAACTTTAGAAAACTCCATTGATGCCGGTGCCAAAAACATAAGTGTTGAAATTCAAAACGGTGGCATCAGCTTTATAAGAATCACCGATGACGGAAGCGGCATAAGGCGTGAAGATGTTGAAAATGCTTTTCGCAGCCACGCTACCAGTAAAATTTCCACCGAAGATGACCTAAACTCAATTTTTACACTGGGCTTTAGGGGCGAAGCCCTGGCCTCCATAGCAGCCGTTTCAAAGGTTGAGCTCTTGACAAAGACAGAAAAAGAAGAAGTAGGTACGCGGTTTGTCATTGAAGGCGGCGAAAAAGTTTTGCTTGATGATGCAGGGTGCCCCAAAGGGAGCACCTTGATAGTCAGGGATCTTTTTTACAATGTGCCGGCCAGGATGAAATTCTTAAAGCGTGACATTACCGAAGCAAATTATGTGTCGGCCGTTGTCGACAAAATAGCTCTTTCGAACCCCGGGGTGTCAATTAGATACATTAAAAACGGAAAACAAGAATTGTTAACCCCGGGTGATTCAAATCTTTATAACACTATTTTCAGTGTTTTCGGAAAAGAGTTTGCTCAAGGCTTAATTAAAGTTAAGCATGAAAATGAAAGTTTTAAAATCCATGGCTTTATATCAGACCCTAAAAATTCAAGGCCAAACAGGAACATGCAGCATTTCTTCTTAAATGGGCGCCAAATTAAATCTCCGACCGCGTCGGCAGCTTTAAGTGAAGCATATAAAAATTCGATTATGAGCGGTAAATTCCCCGCCTGCGTCTTGAATATTGAAATCGATCCGGGCTTGGTGGATGTTAATGTTCACCCGACAAAGACAGAAGTACGCTTTGCCGACGAAAAACCCTTGTTTAGTGCGGTTTACTATAGTGCGAAAGGTGCCCTAACCGGCACAAGTTTAAACGCGACTGTCAGTACCGGTGAGGAAAAATCGCAGGCCGCCCCACCTTCAGAACCGACAGCACAGCCGACACCCACCCTTTCGACCTCAGCAGATTATCTGAAGCAAGAGGAAACGAAACCGTTTCTTAGGCAGGGCATTGGTCATCAATCGCAAAACACTGCCTTGCACCGCTCTCTTGACATCCTTGCAGATGACCTTGATGAAATAGAAAAATCATCTTCTTTGGGCTCGAATAAAAATGAAGACGATTTAAGTCAACAAAGCAGGAGTTTGAAGGAAGAGGAAGCAGAGCCGGCAGCCTCAAAAATGTTGTTTAGTGACACTGAAGCAAAAACAAGCCAAGAAGCTTTTGTTGATTATCAAACTGAAAAACTGCAAAAAAAAGATGAAATTAACCTTATCGGGGAAATTTTTGCCACCTACCTTCTTGCCCAGGTCGGCCGTAAAATTATAATTATTGACAAGCATGCAGCTCACGAAAGAATTATTTTTAATAATCTGTTAAATTCAACAAAAAACGAATCACGCCAAATACTATTAACGCCCCTACCCGTTCTCTTAAGTAAGGAAGAGTATGCGGCAGTGATTGAAAATATAAAGCTTTTATCGGAAGCCAACTTTTTGGCAGAAGATTTTGGCAGCGGCAGTGTGCTGGTTCGTGAATGTCCAATGGAATTAACACAAGATGATATAAGTGAAGTGATAATTGAACTTGCCGACTACTTATTAGCCAATAAAACAGAACTTTTATCGTCAAAGCGTGAATGGCTGCTGGAGTCCATTGCTTGCAGAGCAGCCATAAAAGCAGGTGATTTCACAAGTGAATACGAGGCCAAGCGCTTCGTTGAAATGTTGATGGAAAACCCACAGGTTAAATTTTGCCCTCACGGCAGGCCTGTCTACATTGAGGTTGAACAAGGTGAGCTTGAAAAACTTTTTGGAAGAAGCTAAAAAAAAAGATAAAATCCCCTTGATTGTTGTGCTTGGGCCCACTGCTGTCGGAAAGTCAAAATTAGCAATTGAAATTTGCAAAAAATATGGCGGTGAAGCGGTCTCGGCCGATTCCATGCAGGTATACAAAGGTCTTGCTGTTGCCACTGCAAAACCAAGCGAGGAAGAGATGCAAGGTGTTAAGCATCACATGCTTGGATTTATGGATTTAAATAAAAACTTTAATGCCTACGAGTATGCTAAAATGGTTGAAAAAATTTTAGAAGATATTAATGAAAGGGGCCTTCTGCCGGTACTGGTCGGCGGAACAGGACTCTACATTGATTCACTTTTAAAAGGAATAAAATTCACGCAAGACGATACCGACTTGGGGTTAAGGGCTAAACTGGACGAAGAGGCAGAAAAGAAGGGGACTGCTCACCTCTATGAAAAGCTATCAAGGGTAGACCCTGAATTTGCTCTTAGGTTGAGCCCAAATGATAAAAAAAGAATCATCAGAGCTCTTGAAAGATATATGACAACGGGCCAAACTCCGGGCCGACTGAATATTGAATCACAGGCAGGGGTCGGCAAATATAAACCTATCTGTATTGGCTTGGATTTTCATGACCGACAATTGCTTTACAATCAAATCAACCTGCGGGTTGACAAAATGGTAGAACAGGGGATTTTTAAAGAAGCGGCAAATTTTTTTAATATGCCTTCAAAATCTAAGACAGCTTCACAGGCAATAGGTGTTAAAGAATTTTTCCCCTATTTCGAAGGTCGGACCTCCAAAGAAGATTGTATTGAAAATTTAAAGCAAGCGACCAGGCGTTATGCAAAGCGCCAACTGACCTGGTTTAGAAAAAATAAAGATATCAAGTGGTTCTATTTAGATGATTTTAACTCAGAAAAACAGCTCTACTCAAAAGTTTACACATATCTAAATACTATATCTTAAGAGGTTACCCGTTTATGAAGACTCGAATAAATAAAAAAAGAATATTTTTCTTTGTCTTTGTACTTTGTGTACTTATTGCAACGCCCTTGCTCTTGATAAAAAATTATGATAATAAGCTTGTCACTCAAACTGCTTATCTTCACGACGCCTTTTCAACCATTGAAACAAAGGCTTTACTGGTGAGGGATGAGATTTCAATAGAAAGCCCAAAGGGTGAAAACTTGGTAATGGTAGCAAAAGAGGCAGAAAAATTGGCTAAAGGTGATGTAATTGCCTTTTCTTTTCAAGATAGGAACAGCTCTCAAGCCTATCTTGAAAAACAAGCCCTCAACAGGAAGCTTGAAAGGTATGAAAAATTAAACAGTTCTTCAAAAGTCGGGGCAGTTGATGTCAGAGCAGCCGAAAGAGGGGCTGATGAGCTTTATTTAGAGTTTTTAGACAGGCTATATTTCCATGACTTTGTTGACATGCCCATGCTTGTTGAAAAAATAAGAGATGAGATAATTTTATACCAAAACTCAATAAGCAATGAAAAGGCTGATTATTCTCAACAGATAGAGGAAATTAAGAGAGAATTGAAGGCCTTTGATTCATACGGCCAGCCGGCACAAAGCTTTAAAACAGAAGCTTCGGGCTACTTCTTGAGTTTTTCCGATGGTTTAGAAAGAGAATTGTCAATAAAAGATCCCGTTTCCTTAAGTGCTGAAGAGTTTGAAGTGATCTGTGAAAGTTTGGATCTTGAAAAAAAAGAAGGTAAGGCAAAATTAGTCAAAGATTTTAAATTCCATATTTTGGCCTTGATAGATGATGGGGACGCTCACAATTTATATGACGAAAATCAGAATGGAACGAAGAGCTATGAGCTTGCTTTCGGCAAGAATCAGGAGTTGCGCATCAAAGCCGAATTGCTTGCGCTAAACAAGGGCAAAAACAATAAGAATTTAGCGGTGTTTTTATGTAAAGACATAAATGAAGAATTGATGACTTGGCGTTATGAAGACATGAGTATTATTTTCAACAAAACTCACGGATTAAAAATTGATAAGAGAGCCTTGCGCTTTAATGATGAGGGCAAGCCGGGGGTTTATGTTCGTAGCATCAATCTTGTTAAATTTGTCAAGGTAGATATTTTGGAAGAATATGAAGATTATTTCGTTGTAGAATATACAAGACACAAATACGAAGAAATTGTAAAAGCAAACGGTAAAATTGATGTTATAGAGGTTGCCAGTCTACAGGTTTACGATGAAGTTATTGTGGAAGGAAAGGATTTGTATGGGCGAAAATACAAATAGCAAAGCTTTTGATTATATAAAAGAAAATTTAAAAATTATAAATGAGAATATTGCCCAAGCTTCACAGGTCGCCGGCAGAGACATGAATGATATAAGGG
>LSQX01290029.1_pt2 | contig 11127 bp, 10 predicted proteins | sample 654561 | NCBI WGS metagenome assembly LSQX01 (sample SAMN04489861, study PRJNA283612) | anaerobic digester metagenome | isolation source: 4 biogas reactors fed with cattle manure at either 37C or 55C with and... | place: Denmark: Kongens Lyngby | collected 2014 | reverse complement strand
TTTTGCAGCAGGTTTGAGACGTGGGTTTTGACGGTGGCCTCGCCGAGAAAGAGCTCGCCGGCGATCTCGGCGTTTGATTTGCCGGAGGCCACGAGCAGCAGCACCTCGCGCTCGCGCTCGGTGAGCCCCGCCTCGTTCATTGCAGCGTTGTCACCGCCCGCACCGGGCGGGATTAGTGCGGCGGCAGCTGCGCCAGGCGCTGTGCTGGTGGCCGCGCTGGTGTCCGCGGGGTCGTGGCGCGACGAGCCTGGTGCCTGCTGCGCGAGCTGGGCCGCACGCTGCATGACCGCTCGAGTCACGTCTGGGCCGAGCAGTGCATCGCCCGCAGCGAGTGCTCGCACCGCCTCGATCAGTTGTTCTGCCCGCGCGGTCTTCAAGAGAAACCCGCTGACCCCCGCATCGAGCGCCTCGAACAGGTATTGCTCATGCCCGAAGGTCGTGAGCACGAGCACCGCGGGTGTGGTCGTTCTTGTGGGATCACTCGCGCCCTGTCGCGGGCCCGCAGTACCAAGAATCTGACGCGTGGCCTCGAGTCCGTTCATGACGGGCATTTCGACATCCATGCAGATGACATCGGGTGAGTGCTGGGCCGCCAGATCCACAGCCTGCGCACCATCGGCCGCCTCGCCAACGACCTCGATGTCGGGCTGTGACTCGAGGATCACCCGAAACCCTGAACGAACGAGCGCCTGATCATCGACCAGCAGCACCCGGATCATGCGGTCTCTCCTGAACCGCCAATGGGGAATGAGAGGCGCGGGCTTCGGATCTCTGCGCCGAACGAACGACCGTGAGCGTTGTCTGGCCGCGGCGAGGTCTCGGGCGCTGGCGGGTCTGGCAGTGGCACGGTTGCGCGAACCAGGTATCCCTGAGCGCCGGTGGCCGGATCGCGACGTCCGGCTTCGAGGCGCCCACCCACCGCGCCGAGCCGTTCGCGCATGCCGCGAAGCCCCAGCCCTGAGCCATCAGTGGCTGCCCGACGCAGTGTGGCGGAAGAACCTGCGCCTTGTCGCACCCCATTGTCGACGACCTCGATTTCCACCTGCTCGGCGCCGAAGCGCAGCCGAACCTCGGCGGCGGCCCCGCGACCCGCATGCTTGCGCACGTTGGTGAGTGCCTCTTGTGCGACCCGATAGAGAGCGACATCGACGAGCAGAGGTAGTGCCCGCGGGGTGCCCGACACGATGAGGGTGGCGGGGGTGCCGGCGCGTTGTGACTCGGCGACGAGCGTGCCGAGCTGGGCGACGCCGACGGTCGAGCCAGGCTCATCAGCCTCTGGGCTGCGCAGGGTGTGCACGAGCGTGCGCAACTCACCGACCGCGTCTTGCGCGCTCTGCTCGACGATCTCGAGTGACCGCTCGGCGGCGTCGGGGTTGCCTCGCAGGGAGAGCCGCGCTGCCGCAGCCTGCACTCCCATGACCGACACGTGGTGCGCGACGACATCGTGGAGCTCGCGCGCGATGCCCAGTCGGTCGAGGGCGACTGCCTGAGCCGCACTGGTCTGTCGTTCGAGTTCGAGCTCGCGCCCCTGTGCCTCGAGCACGGCCTTGGTGTGCGCTGCTCGCCAGGAGTTCATGCCAAAAAAGAACGCACCGGCGAAGTACATCAAATTCATGATGATCTGCAGCGCTGCAAATGTGGCGAAGGCGCTGAACAACCCGACGCGTGATACCCCAGGGAGCCAGTCGGGGTTCGAGGACGAGATGATGAGCGACACGACGAGCCACGCGATCATGGACAGTGCGATGATCACTTGGCTTGCGACCGCGAGCCTGCGGTTCGGCTCCCAGGCCCCCACGGTGTAGAGCGCGATGAACAGGCAAATGTTGACCATCAGTGCTTCTGGCACACCAAACTGGCCGCAGGTAAAAAAGCCGATGGCGACCGTGACGGCAACGGGAACAGGCCACCGGCGCCGCAGCGCGAGTGGCGCGGTGCACAGGGCGAGCCCCAGCACCCACAGCCATACCGGCGCAACCTCCTCGTACATGCCGGTGCGGGCATACAGCAGCGACGTGGTGACCGTGGCGACGGCGACCACCGCTGCGAGGATCACGTCTTTCTGACGATCCTCAGCGCTTGCCGATGGGCGCACCCAAGTCGCCGAGTCTGATCGTGTCATGGTTCCAGGCTAGCGAGCGTGCGATGCTCGCGCCTCCTCCTCAGGGTGGAGTAGGGCCGGGATCGAGCAGCTGTGTTGCACGTGAAACCCACCCACAGGGGGAGGTGAAAGAGACGCGGTGATTCATAGGCTGAGAGCAGCACACACAACCGCACCACTCCGGTGCGCGACGGTGGCACGAACGACACAGAGAGGAGCGCCATGATCGAATTGCAGGCAGTGAGCCGAAGCTTTGGCGACCGGCAGGTCTTGCGCGACGTCACATTTCAGGTGGCCGAAGGGCGCATGACCGGCTTCGTCGGAGGCAACGGCGCAGGCAAAACTACCACAATGCGCATCATCCTGGGCGTGCTCGCCGCGCACTCGGGAACGGTCACGCTCAACGGGCAGCCGCTGAGCGCAGCAGACCGCGCGCAGTTCGGCTATATGCCAGAGGAGCGCGGGCTCTACCCGAAGATGAAGATCACCGAGCAGCTGGTCTACCTCGGACGCCTGCATGGACTGAGTGCCGGCGCCGCGAGGCGCGAGGCCACCGCCCTGCTCGAGCGCCTCGGCCTCGGTGAGCGAGCGAACGACACGCTCGAGAGTCTGTCGCTGGGCAACCAGCAGCGTGCGCAGATCGCAGCAGCCCTCGTGCATCGACCGATTGCGCTCGTGCTTGACGAGCCATTCTCGGGACTTGACCCGATGGCGGTCGAGGTGGTGCTCGGGGTGCTGCGCGATTATGCGGCGCAGGGTGCTCCTGTGCTGTTCTCGTCTCACCAGCTCGACATCGTTGAGCGGCTGTGTGATGACGTCGTCGTGATCGGGGACGGCACGATTCTGGCTCAGGGATCGCGCGAGGGCCTGCGTGCTCAGCATTCGGGTCGTGAGTTTGAGATTGAGCTGACCGGCCCCGCGGCTGACGCGGGTTGGGTGCGTGAGGTGCCCGGGGTTACTGTCTCACTGCTCGACGCAGGCTTCGCCCGATTCGATGCCGAGGCTGACGCTGACGCGCAGGCTGTGCTCGCCCAGGCCATTGCGGCCGGTCACGACGTGCAGCGCTTTGGCAAAGTCACCCCATCGCTCGCACAGATTTTCAAGGAGGTCGTGCAATGACCACGCAACCCAGCACCATGCAACCCGCCGACACCCGCGCTCCGCAGCTCAGCGCACCGCAGGCCGCCTGGCTTGTCGCCGAGCGAGAGATCACGACGAAGTTGCGCAGCAAGGCATTTCTGATTTCAACCGGCATTCTCTTGCTCTTTGTGCTTGGCGGGGTGCTCTTCGGCGGCATCATGTCGAACACCGGAGGCTTCGGTGGCACGACGAAGGTCGCGGTGGTGAGCGAGACCGCGAGCCAGGTGAACTCCGAGGCGTTTGAGCAGGTCGTGGTCGCCGATCGCGCGGCTGCTGAGGCTGCAGTGCTTGCCGGTGACGTCGATGCGGCGGTGGTGTCCGGCGGAGATACCGCGGTGAACCTCACGGTGCTCGCGGCAGACAGTGCACCGATGGGGCTGGTGAATGCGCTTTCGGCTGTGCCGTCAGTGGAGTTGCTCGCGCCTACTGCCGACAACCCGATGCTTGCCTACCTGATGGCTGTTGCCTTCGGAGTGGTGTTCATGTTCAGCGCGATCACCTTTGGCACGAGCATCGCGCAGAGCGTGGTGGAAGAAAAGCAGACGCGCATCGTCGAGATTCTGCTCGCGACGGTATCTGCGCGAACGATCCTCGCCGGCAAAATCATTGGCAACAGCATTCTGGCGCTGGGGCAGGTGGTCGCGATTGTGGCACTCGCCTCGGTCGGCATGCTCGCGACGGGCCAGGACCTGCTCATCGGAGAGCTCGGCACGTCGCTCATCTGGTTCGTGATTCTCTTCGCCTTTGGTTTCGTGCTGCTTGCCGCGCTGTATTCGGCGCTCGCGGCCCTCGTGTCTCGACAAGAGGATGTGCCGTCGGCCACGAGCCCCGTGATGTGGCTCATCATGATTCCCTATGTCGCCGTGATCTTCTTCAACGACAACCCGCAGATTCTGGGCATCATGAGCTACGTGCCCTTCTCTGCGCCGGTCGGTATGCCGATGCGCATTTACCTCGGCATCGCGGAGTGGTGGGAGCCGCTGCTCTCGCTCGCCGTGCTCCTCGCGTCGATCGCGGTGGTGTGGTGGTTTGGTGCGCGCATCTATGCCGCATCGATCCTGCGCACCGGCGGCCGGGTCAAACTGCGTGAGGCACTCACGACCGTGGGGTAGAAGGAACGACCACGGGTACCGACACGATCGCGCGAACTCCCTACCCGTGTGAGTCGCGGCCGCGCAACCGGTCGATCTCACGGCGGTCGCGCTTCGTGGGTCGACCGGCTCCGCGATCCCGGATCACCGGCGCTGCCCGCTCGACCTTCGGCGGCGGTGGCGGCGTGAGATCTTCGTAGAGGGTCGCTGCCTCGGGGGCGCTGCCGCGCTTCGTTGCGAGACCCGTCACGCGGTAGATCTTCTCGAAACTGTGCAGCCGCACCCGAACCACATCGCCGATGTGTACTGGCTGAGCCGGCTTTGCTGGCGCATCGTTCACCCGCACATGGCCGGCCTTCACCGCTGCCGTCGCCTGGCTGCGTGTTTTGGCAAGACGCACCGCCCACACCCACGCATCGACCCGAACTGCCATGGTGATGAGCTTACTGCGGGCAGAATGGAGGGGTGCAGTACGAAACGATCCGTGAGTCAGCCGATGCTGAACTCGAGATCTCGCGCTCGCGTTTTCTGACGCGTCTCGAGCGGGTCGAGAGCGAAGAGGCCGCGCGCGAGGTGATCGCTCGGGTGCGCGACGAGCATCCCAAGGCCCGCCACCACTGCACCGCCTTTGTGCTGGGCCCCGATCAGCGCACGCAGCGGTCAAGCGACGATGGTGAGCCCAGCGGCACCGCGGGAGCCCCGATGCTCGACGCGCTCGTGAGTGCTGGTCTCAGCGACGTGGTTGCCGTGGTCACTCGATATTTCGGGGGAGTGCTGCTCGGCGCGGGTGGGCTGACGCGCGCCTACCGAGCCGCGGTGGCAGAGGCGGTCGCTGAGGCGAGGCGGGTCACCCGGGCCCCGCGCACCACGGTGCTCGTTCGCGCACCATACGATGTTGCCGCCACACTCGAAGCCGAGGCGCGCAGGCGAGGATACGGGGTGGGAGACGCCGCCTACGGCGAAGCGGTTGAGCAGCAGTTCTTGGTTGCCGCCGAAGACATCCCCCCGCTGACCGCGCTCGCCGCGGAGCTCAGCGCAGGGGCCGCCGGGGTGACGGTCGGTGACACCGACTATGTCGATCTCTGAGGTTTGCGGTCACGCAATTTTTGCGGACGCCACATGACACGACGACCATCGCGGAGTGGCCGGCAGCGAAGCTATCGCTCATGAAACGATAAGCTCGCGGTGTGCATGCGTTGAACGGTTCTGGTCTGTGGCCGGGCCGACGCGCACCCGGGTGGGCCATCGTCGGCGCGCTGGCATTTGCCGGGCTGACCTCATCCTTCATGTTCACGCTGATGGTGCCGCTGCAGGCTGAGCTGCCGCACCTGCTGAACGCCTCACGCGAAGACACCAGCTGGGTGATCACCATCACGCTGCTCGTTGCAGCGGTGGCCACCCCCATCTCTGGTCGGCTTGGCGACATGTATGGCAAGCGCCGCATCATGCTGGTGCTCGCAGCGATCCTCATCATCGGTTCGATTGTCGCGGCGCTCTCCACCTCGATCACCGGGGTCATCATTGGCCGCGGCATGCAGGGGTTAACCACGGGGGTGGTGCCGCTCGGCATCGCGATCATGCGTGACGTGCTGCGGCCCGAACGACTCAGCACCGCAATCGCACTCATGAGCGCGACGATGGGCGTCGGCAGTGCAATCGGCTTGCCCATCTCAGCGTTTGTCGCGAACGTGAGCGATTGGCACACGCTCTTCTGGTTCGCGGCGGCGCTGGGAGCAGTGAGTTTCGTTGCGACGCTTTTGTGCGTGCCCGAGAGCGATCTGAGGGTAGGCGGGCGGCTCGACTGGGCGGGCGTTGCCGGTCTCGCCCTTGGCCTCACCGGCATCCTGCTATATGTCTCTCGTGGTGCCGCGTGGGGGTGGGCGTCGCCGCTCGCTCTCGGATCACTGCTGGTCGGCATGCTTACCCTGCTGCTGTGGGGCTGGTACCAGCTGCACAGGCGCGATCCTCTCGTCGATCTGCGGGTCGCAGCGAGGCCGTCGGTGCTGTTTGCAAACCTCGCTGGTTTCGGTATGGGCTTCTCGTTCTTCGCCTCAAACGTGACGTTTCCGCAGATGCTCGAACTGCCGAGCAGCACCGGCTCAGGGTTTGGCCTGACCATGTTTGAGGCGGCCCTCTGCATCATGCCGGCTGGTCTCGTGATGATGATGCTCTCACCCCTGTCCGGCTGGTTCGAGCGCATGTTTGGAGCGCGCCTGCTGCTCACCACCGGCACGACCATGATCGTCATCGCCTATGTGTCGGCCCTGCTGCTCTCGAGCGAGGTGTGGCACATCGTCGTCGCCAACATCCTGGTGGGGGTCGGCATCGCGTTCTCATTCGCGGCCATGCCGATGATCATCATGCGAGCCGTGCCCGTGCACGAAACGGGTGTCTCGAACGGGCTCAACGCGCTGTTCCGCTCGGTGGGCACCTCGAGCGCCGCGGCCGTCATGGGCGGGGTGCTCGCCGCGATGACAAACTCCGACGGTATTCCCACTCGCGAGGCATTCCTCGTGTGCTTCTGGATCGCGCTCGCCGCAGCGGTGGTTGCAACGGTGTTCGCCCTGTTGGTGCCACGCCACACTGCCCCGCGGGGTGAGACCGTGCTCGATCCTCGCTAGCGCTTACCCGAAGATCATCGGGCGATCATCTTCGTCTTCGAAGGTGTCGCCGAGCAGCGTCGGGTCAATGTTACAGACCACCGGCACATGGTCGCTCGGCCCGTCGCCCTTGCGCTCGTCGCGGTGAATGGAGGCGCCGGTGACGGTGTCGGCAAACGCCTGCGAGGCCATGATGAAGTCGATGCGCATGCCCTCATTGCGGGGAAACCTGAGCTGCTTGTAGTCCCAGAATGTGAAGCCCTCGGGCACGAGGGGGCGCACGACATCGGTGAGCAGTGGCGAGAACGAGGCGAACACCTCCCGCTCTTCAGTCGAGACGTGGGTGCTGAGGCCCTCAGTGAAGCTGGGGTCGCCCATGTCGCGGGTGAACGGGGCGATGTTCCAGTCGCCCATGAGCGCGAGCGGCAGATGGGGGTCATCGGTGAGCCACCGCTCGACGTTCGAACGCAGCGTGGTGAGCCACTCGAGTTTGTAGGCGAAGTGTGGGTCACTGAGTGAGCGGCCGTTCGGTACATACAGGTTCCACAGTCGCAGGTCACCGACGGTGACCCCGAGCGCGCGCGCCTCCTGCGGGAGGCCGTTGGGGCCGGTGCCCTGCACGGCTTCCTGACCCTTGATCGGCGCGCCGAAGCCGGGCATTCCGTCAAAGCTGCGAGCCACGTCTGTCATCTCGTGGCGGCTCGCGAATGCGACCCCGTTCCACTGGTTGAGGCCGTGAATCTCGAGCGAGTATCCGGCCTGTTCGAAGGCTTCGGTGGGGAACTGGTCGGGGCGACACTTGATCTCTTGCATGGCCAGCACGTCAATGTCTTCTCGTACGAGCCAGTCGATGACGCGGGGGGCACGAATGCGAACAGAGTTGACGTTCCAAGTGGCGATACGCATGGCCTCAAGCGTAGTCGGCTTCGCGAATGCGAACGTGGCGCTTGACATTCTGACGCAAGGTGCATAGGTTCATTAGTGAAGTAATGAACCAAGGAGGCGGATATGATCGGGCAATACTCCATGAGGCGCCTCACGCGCCGCGGCCAGGTGCCCGCCGGGCACACACAGAAACGAGGTGCAGCGTGTTTGACGACACCAAGCCAATCTTTCTTCAGCTCGCCGAACGCGTCGCTGACGACATTCTGCGCGGCAGATATGACGCGGGCGATCAGGTGCCATCGACCAATGAGCTGGCAGCACACCTGCGCATCAACCCCGCTACCGCGGGCAAGGCGCTCGGCCTGCTCGTCGATCAGGGGGTGCTCGAGAAGCGGCGCGGCATCGGCATGTTCGTCACCGAGGGTGCGAGAGCGCGCATCGCTGCTGAGCGGCAGGGCGACTTCGCCGACACCTTCATCCGCCCGCTCATCACAGAAGCGCACGCGCTCGGGCTCAGCACCGACGACGTGGTGCATCTCATCACCGCGCTGAGCACGGTAAGCGACAACACACGAGAAGACATCGGAGAGACTTCATCATGACCATCGCCATTGACGCGCGCGGCCTCACCCGCGTGTACAAAGACACGACCGCGCTTGACTCTGTCAGCATGCAGATTCACGCGAACACCATCACGGGCCTGCTCGGCCGCAACGGCGCCGGCAAGACGACGTTCATGTCGCTCGCGACGGCGCAAGACAGCCCGACCACCGGCACCGTGCGGGTGCTCGGCGAGGATCCGTTTGAAAACGCGCCGATCCTCGAGCAGCTCTGCTTCATCCGCGACAACCAGCGCTACCCCGACGACTACGCGCTGAAGCACGCAATCAGGGCCGCGCGCCTCTTTTACCCGAACTGGGATCAGGAGCTCGCAGACGAGCTGATTCAGCTGTTTCGCATCCCGAACAAGACCGTAATCAAGAAGTTCTCGCGCGGCCAGTTCTCGGCGCTCGGCATCGTGCTGGGCCTCGCCTCTCGGGCCCCCGTCACGTTTTTTGACGAGCCATACCTTGGGCTCGACGCGACGGCCCGCGGCTATTTCTATGACGTGCTGCTGCGCGATTTTCAGGCGCACCCGCGCACGATCGTGCTTTCCACTCACCTCATTGACGAGATGGACCGGCTGCTCGAACGCGTCATCATTCTTGACCAGGGGAGGGTCGTGCAAGACGCAGACGTCGACGACCTGCGCGGCGCGGCACACCAGGTCGCGGGCAAGGCCGCAGCGGTAGACGGGTATCTCGTCGGTCGCACGGTGCTCAGTCGGCAGCAGGTCGGCGGGCTCGCCACCGCGGTCGTCGACGGCCGACTGACCGCTGAGGATCGCGCTGCTGCCGCCGACGCAGACCTTGATCTTGGCCCCGTTTCACTGCAGCAACTGGTCGCCGCATACGGCTTCGACGAGTCTGTGACAGCGACACCCATCAGTGAAGGAGTAGCATCATGAACCGCATTCTGAAGGTCACCCGTCTGCAAATGAACAAGCGAGACGTGAGCTTTTTCGTACCGGCCATCATCGTGGGCATGGTGATGATCGTCACCGCAATCATCTCCATCGCGCTGCAGCGGGCCGGAGTCAATGAGGTCGGCTCCCCAGAGTATGTTGCGGGGGCGATGGCCAACACCGGCATCATCTTCTCCCTTCCCGGCTTTCTCGTCTATTACGGGGTGCAGGCCGTGTCGACCACCTTCCCGTTTGCGACGGCGCTCGGGGCAACGAGGCGCAACTATGTTGTCGGCACCTCGATGGCGAACGCGGTCACCGGGATCTACGTTGCCGCGCTGCTCTCAGTGCTGCTGTGGATTGAGCTCGCGACGAACCACTGGTTCGCGGGGATCTATGTGCTCGACACCTATGCGCTCGGCTCAGGAAATGTGTGGCAGCTCGCCCTCACCGCATTCCTCGGCACCTTCGCATTCACCAGCATCGGCGGCGTCTTCGCTGCGGTCTGGGTGCGCTTCGGTAGCAAGGGACCCACGGTGTTAGGCCTTGCGCTCGGACTGCTGCTCGCCGTGCTGATCCTGGTGTTTGTGCCCTACTTCGCTGAGATTTTCGCAGCGATCACGGGCACCATGCTCGCGTGGATCGGCCTCGGCATCTCGGTGCTCGCCATTGGGGGCACCTGGTTCTCGATGCGCCGCACCGCGGTGAGGTGAGGCACGGTCTTCGACCACTCCGCCACGCAACCAGCCCGTTCACATGCCACTCCGTGGTGTAGATTGAACGGGCTGGTTGCGTGAGGCGCCTCATCCCGAGGGCCGTTGCCCCAGCACGAAAAGAGGTGAGCCATGCCCAGTGACAGGTGCCGTCATCAACCGGGTCGAGCGCTCGCCCTTTCGTCACCCTCACGGGCGTGAGGCGCGCGCTCCCCACCGCGAGTAAGGAGCGCCCCATGACCACCCAACAGATCCAGATTGTCGATGAACTGACGGCTTCTGTCGCCCGGCAGCTTGCCGGCGGAGACCTCACCCGGCTTGCCGCCACGCTCAGCTCACTTCCCGCAGATGAGCTCACCCCTGTGCTCGAACGTCTCTCCCTGAAGCAGCGGGCCATCGCATTCCGGCTGCTGCCCAAGGAGACCGCGGCTGAGGTGTTTGACGCACTCGATCCTGCGCTGCAGCGCGAGCTGCTCGAGGGCATGCATGACACCGAGGTGACCCGGCTGTTCGCCGAGCTTGATCCCGATGACCGAGCGTGGTTGCTCGAGGAAACACCGGCCTCGCTCGCGACCCGCCTGTTGCGCGGGCTGCCCGATGACGAGCGGGCACTCACCGCCGCCCTGCTGGGCTACCCGCTCGGCAGCGTTGGGCGTCGAATGACCCCTGAGTATGTGTCGGTGCGTGAGGACGCCACGGCCGCCACCGCGATGCAACGAGTGCGGGAGCGGCTCGACGAGGCAGAGACCGTGTACACGATCCCGGTGCTCGATGCCCAGCGCCGAGTCGTGGGCGTCGTCAGCCTGCGCGATCTGCTGCGGGCCGATGACGATGAGGTGGTCTCGTCGTTCATGCGGCCGGCGCAGACCGGCGTGGTCACAGAGGATGCCGAGGTGGTGGCGCGGCGGTGTGCTGAGCTGTCGCGGCTCGCTCTGCCCATTGTCGACAGTGAGGATCGCCTCGTCGGCATGCTCACACTCGATGATGCCGTGCGCATCTTGGAACACGAGGAGAGCGAAGACGCAGCACGCCAGGGCGGCACCGAACCGCTGCGTCGCCCCTACCTGTCGACCCCCGTGCGCACGCTCGTGAA
>LSQX01279399.1_pt1 | contig 11127 bp, 10 predicted proteins | sample 654561 | NCBI WGS metagenome assembly LSQX01 (sample SAMN04489861, study PRJNA283612) | anaerobic digester metagenome | isolation source: 4 biogas reactors fed with cattle manure at either 37C or 55C with and... | place: Denmark: Kongens Lyngby | collected 2014 | reverse complement strand
CGTCCGGGGCAAAAGGATGAACGTATTCCTTAGATCTCGTATATATCGCCCGGACGATGTCACTAAGAGACAATCGGGGTGGCTACGGAAGATGTAGGGTCCGGAAGCATGCTCCCGGACATGTTTTAAAACTGTAATGAAGAGATCAAACGCCAAATAGAACAAACAATCAGGAATCAGAACATGCTAGCTGGCAGGATCTGTAGCAGGCTCAAGGACAGGATCAGGAACAGGGACAGGCACAGGCACAGGGGCCGGCAATTGTGGGTTTCTTGAACCTTCCACTTGCGCGGTTGGGGCCATTAGATATAGGCTAAAGGGTCGCTGGAGGTTTACATGCGTCGCTTTGCCTTTGTTATTGCTTTGACACTGGTTGGTTGCGATATATCTGGTTCGGACCCCTTGCCTGATGGCTATTTCCAAGATGCCGCAAGGGCTTTTAAAGTCGAGCTGGATTCAAAAGAAAAAGATTCAGATGGCCTCGCCAAACGAATCAGGCCCATGACAGGTCTGGATGCCGCACCGGTGTCGTCAGGAAAGCTTGAAGATACCTCCGGTTCGTTCCAGATAAGCGGTGTTGCAACCGCAAGATTTCCAAAGGGCTGGGGCTGCGATCTGACCTTGAATTCAATCTTCCAGAACAATATGGCCGATCCAGATTCCATCGAATCTTACACTTTACCTGGATTTGAACGCATCATCGACGAGTTTGCGTCGAGGGTGATTGCCCCCATTTGGCAGGCCCAGTATGACATTGGGCGAGATTCATGTGTCGCGGACGGAAATGTGGGCAGGTGTCGCTTAATCGGTGACCCAACCACTTGGGGCAAAGTCGTTTACACGCTGTTTAACCACCTAGACAAAAGGGTTCGTCGTTATTCAGCCGCCCAATATGGCGAGCCCTTGGCAGCATTGGGGCTGCGGCCCGGCTATGTCGAGCTGTTGCCGGACCCAATGGGCTCTGCTGGATACTCGGAAACTGGCTTTGACTTTCTGATTCCGGTTTACTCAGCTTTCTTTGAGGCCTTAGAGGCTGCCAGAGTTGAGCAAGGCGCCTCGCAAGATGCGGCCATAATTGCGCCATCATTTAGGGTGGCTGGTCTTAATGAAGTCACAGCAGCTGGTTCCCCAACAGCTAGATTTGTGGACTTTATAAATGGTCGTGCAGGCCCAGGCCCAGATGTTTGGTCGCTACTCGCAACCGTGGCCAGTCCACAGGAACATTTGGAATTATTTAAAGAATATGCCAAGTTGCTTCCAGCTAATGCAGCCGTTGGTGACTTAGCCATGAGGGTGGCACCCACGGTATGGCAAAAATTCGAAGATAGACTGGTAACCCAAAAACAGCGCAGCAACTACCTAGGCGCCTTTGCAGCAGTTGTCAGGATTTTACAACAGGACAACTTGGAGCTGTTTGTACTTGATCGCTGGGGAGGCCCTGGGTCTCCATATGGCGGAACTCAAACTGGTGAAGACCTGTTTTTTGATAGTGAGGGCAAGATTTTGCCAGCCATGATCGGCTTTATGCCATTTAATTTTATGGCAAACGGCCACTATGAGCGGGTCAGAGTCGTGCGTTCCGATTCTGCGGCCGCCAGTGGCGATGTTTATGTGTTGGCGGGTAAAAACCCTGACGGCAAGGCTGCGATTTTGGTTGCGGCACTACCAAAGGCCGGCGATGACCGGATAGGTTATCAGGTTAACGTCGAGCTGAATATAACCGGTCTTGGAATCGGAAACTGGGAAATGCAAAGGTTGGTAATCGACCAAGATAGCACTTCTTTAAGATATGTTGAAAGGTCCAAAACGCCCCCTCCATTGGGTGGCGCCCTGCTTATTGAACGGCACATGGTGGTACCGTCTGTCCAGTATTTTGAACTCAGTCCAGTATTGTGATTCAGCTCGGTGTGGCTTTAGGTTAACTTCAGGAAATTATTGATTATCCCATGGGAAAATATGGTGGTTTAGCCCCATCGCCGCACGCATGGCGTTGCAATCTTTTTGCAGGGCAGGACCCACCGGAACCCCTTTGTCCTTGCGCTCAAGCCAAGCATAGTGTTCCTTTTCACCCGCAGTCCAGATACGCTCTTGACCAGGCGCCTTAGCGGAATTTCGCAGCCCGCGCATGATGTTACCAGCAACCGATTTGAAAACCGGCAGCGGTATGAAGTGCTCAATGTTAATGGCCAGGAAAAAATGCCCCAGACGATAGGGGACCTTTTTACCGTCCTCGTACCCCAAAAGCCCTTTTAAATAGCTGCCATCCTGCAATGCCGCTGACAGCACTTCCACAACCGTTGCGTAGCTGTACCCTTTGTAACCACCCGTCTCTTCCCCTAGCCCTCCCAACGGAGTCAAAGCCGCAGTTCCAGCAATCAAATCCTTCAAGGTTTGGGCTGGGTCCGTCCTGGTTTTACCATCGCTTCCAATGACCCATCCCTCAGGCATGGTTTTACCTTGGCGTTGATAAAGTTCTATTTTGCCACGCTGGGTCACGCTGGTCGCGCAGTCGATAATAAAGGGAAAATCCTCGTCAGTTGGAAAGCCAAACACCAACGGGTTTGTGCCCAACATGTTTTCAATTCCAAATGTGGGGGCAATTGATGGCCTAGCGTTAGTTCCAGTAATACCAATCTGTCCATTATCAATAGCCATTTGGGCATAGTACCCAGAAATTCCGTAGTGAGTGGAATTCCTGACTGCCACCATACCAAGCCCATATTTCTTGGCCTTTTCTATGGCCATATTCATTGAACGTACGCTAATAACATGGCCCATACCGTCATGCCCATCGATGACAGCGGTGGTCTCAGTTTCCTTAACGATTTCAAAATTTGTGACCGGATTTTGGATGCCATCGGCGATTCGGTCGATGTAGATTGGCTTTAAACGGCCAATTCCGTGTGAGTCTATCCCATGTTTGTCAGCGGTTATCAAAACATCAGCACATACTTTGGCGTCTTGTTCCGGCACCCCCGAGCCAACAAAGCAGTCAAACATGAACGCTTCCATCTGCTCGAAGGGCACCCAATAAATTTTTTCCAAGGTCTCTTTGCTCATCTAATCCTTCCTCCATACTTTCAACTGCAACAAAAAGTTGCCGGTATCTATTACCACAACTGGCCCTCCTTTAGCCCAGCGTTCTGGTCGCTTTTGAGTCTTAAATCTTCTTTTGGGCAATTTTGCGTCGTTTTTACGGGTAGTTATTTAAAAAAGTTGATATTTGACATACAGCTGGCGTAGTTTATGGGCCAACTGCATCATCGTTTTTGATGCATTACGTTATCAAAGATACACGTTTTTGGGCTTGGGCCATAAAGGAGATTAGCAACATGTCCGTATTATTTAAGGCAAATTTGTTGGTTCGTTTACTACTCTGGAAGCATCGTAATGCCAACATGAAATTGAATTGGCGGCCGAAAATTGATAACCCCAAGTTTATGAGCGCCGCACAGGCCGTTGAATTAATCCCAGATAATGCCGTTGGTATGTCGACTGGTTTGGCCGGCTCAATGAGGCCAGCTATTTTGTTCACCGCTATCCGAAAACGCTTTGAAAAAGTTGGGCATCCTGCAAATTTGACCTGGATTGCCGCTGGTGGATCTGGTGGTCGTGGGTTGGTCCCTGGAACAGTTGAAGAGGTCGGTGTTGAAGGCCTTTGCACTAGGTTTATTAGCGGCCACTTGGAGACAGCCAAATCCCTATTGAAATTAGGTGATAAGGGGGTTTGTGAGCTGGTTGTATTGCCACAGGGGACCATCACCCAGCTGGCAGAGGCCCAGTGGCACGGGCAGGACTCACTGGTGACTACTGTTGGGGTAGGCTCTTTCATAGACCCCAGAGTTGGGACAGGTACCCAAGTTATTCCAGGGGTTGGCGAGCAGCTAGTCGAGGTAGATGGCGACAAGCTGCGTTATCGCTTGCCACCTGTTACCGCCGCCTGTGTGATTGCGACAGCTGCGGACGAAGAGGGTAACCTCTACATAGAAGGCGCCCCTTTGATTTGTGAAGCCAAGGACGCGACTTTGGCCGCTAAGGCAAACGGTGGGGTCGCTTTGGCATGTGTTGCCAAGATAGTTCCAAAGGACGAATCCAAGATTTTCCTGCCAGCCGATAAAGTGGACGCGATTGTTTTGCACCCAACTGCTGATATGGCAATTGCCATTCCGCTTGCTAAGCCTTGGCCTGAGTTTTTGCCTGGCGCCAAATGCGACGTGAAAGCAGCCGCTAGACGTGCCAAGGTGATGAACCAAATTCTGAAGATGGACCCAGAACGTGGACCAGTCGATTCTATGCTGGCCAGACAAACTGCAAGGCTGTTTGCCAAGGTGGCCAAGCCCAAGGGTACCTGTATTATTGGGTATGGATTGCCCCAAGAAGTCGGAAGGTTGGTTGAAGCTGGTGGTTTAAGCGATGATGTCAAATTCTTAGTGGAAACAGGTGCATATGGCGGTGTCCCAGCACCAGGTTTGTTCTTTGGAATGAGCGTTAATCCTGAAAGATTGATGACTTCCGCACAGATGTTCACGTACTGTGAATCAAACCTCGATGTGACCATCTTGGGCATGTTGCAGGCTGATGGAGAAGGCAATGTAAACGTCTCCAAGAAGGCGCCAGGGGCCAGAAACTACATTGGACCTGGCGGCTTTTTGAACTTGGTCGACAGCGCAAAAACAATCATCTTTGTGGGTGCGTTTACCGCCAAAGGCAAAGTTACTTTGGAGGACGGTAAATTAACGGTTGTGGAAAAGGGAATTCCAAAGTTGGTCAAAGAAGTCGACGAAATCACGTTCTCAGCCAAGGCTGCGTTAGAAGCTGGCAAGGAAGTTTATTACGTGACCACAGTTGGGGCATTCAAGCTGACCGACAAGGGCCTTGAACTGTTCCAGGTTGCCGATGGTGTTGATATCGAAAAGGATGTAAAGGGGTGCTGCGAAATTGATCTGATTATCCCCGAATCTGTCCCAGTCCTGGACCGAGAAATAATGACTGGTGAAGGCTTCAAGCTGGCTTTTGGCAACTAGGGCTTTTTGGCTACTTGTAATCTGCATTCAAGAACAATCCCCACGAGATTTCAATTGCTTATGGGTAACCAGCAAAAAGGGTTAATTTGACAGTGTCTTCCAGCGCCGTTTGGGCTAGAATCCCGCACCGAGGCGCAGTGCCGCGCAACCTTGATGGGAGACTGCGATGGCTATAAGACGGACGTTTCGGGGTGGTATACATCCCGACGATCACAAGGATTTTACTAGTTCCCTTTCGATTCAGGACATGCCAGCTCCAGACAGAGTGGTGCTACCTTTGAGGCAGCACCTTGGGGCGCCTGCTAAGGCTGTTGTGCAAGTCGGCCAACGGGTGGCTGTTGGGCAGGTGGTTGGTGAGGCCACCGGCTTCGTGTCGGCTCCAGTGCACGCATCGATTGCGGGCGAGGTGACAGCGATAGCAAAATATCGCCACCCTGGCGGTTTTTTGGCTGAATCGGTCGTTATTGAAGCTCGCGATGCCGCACCTGAGGGTGATGAATCCCCATGGCCGCCCGAGCCTTTCAGGATGCCTGGTGCAAGCCACGACTACGAGTCGATGGATGCCGAACAAATCCGGTCGCTTATCCGCAGCGCTGGCATAGTAGGCATGGGGGGTGCCGCGTTTCCAACGGTGGTGAAGCTGTCGCCACCAAAGGGCAAAAAGGTTGAGCTGCTGATCATCAATGGCGCCGAATGTGAGCCGTTTTTGACGTGCGATCATCGCTGTATGCTGGAAGAGACCGACAAGATCGTCCACGGCGTCAAGATCCTGATGCGTGCCTTGGGTGTCTCAAGCGCCATCATCGGGATTGAAGACAACAAGCCGGATGCAATCGCGGTGATGACCAAGGCGTTTGCGGGCGTTCTTGGCGTTACCGTTGCAACCTGTAAGGTCAAGTATCCTCAGGGTGGTGAAAAGCAGCTCATCAAGGCATTGACCGGGCGCGAGGTGCCTCCTCCTCCTGGACTGCCCTTGGATGTTGGTATCGTGGTTCAAAACGTTGGCACAGCCGCTAGGGTTGCCGAAGCCGTCATGGACGGAATCACGTTTTATGAACGGACAATCACATTGTCCGGCTCTCAAATTGCAAAGCCAGCCAACGTACGAGTTCGCTTGGGAACCATGCTTGGCGACGTCCTGGAGTTTTGCGGTGGGCTCAAAGCAGACCCTGCAAAGGTCATCATGGGCGGCCCAATGATGGGGGTATCCTTGTCGGATCTGGACGTTCCCGTAGTCAAGGGAACTTCAGGGTTTTTGTTTTTCGATGGATTGGCTGCCGCTGAACTGGAGGCAGGACCTTGCCTTAGATGCGGCAGATGTGTCGATATCTGCCCACTTAGGCTGCGTCCGGCTGAAATAGCCCAGTTCATTGAGGCAGGCGATCTTGATGGGGCCGAGGCCATGCATGTACGCGAGTGCATGGAGTGTGGCTCTTGTAGCTACATTTGCCCTGCTAATCGCTGGCTTGTTCAACTATTTCGAATTGCAAAGGCGAAGTTAAATGAGCGAAAAAAATGATGACATCCAGGCTGCGCCTGTGAAAGAGGCCGCGACCACACCGCCAGCTCCTGTGATGCTGAAGGTGGGGTCCTCACCGCACCTTCACGACAAGGACTCCATCTCAAAGATTATGTTTTGGGTGGTGATTGCGCTCTTGCCTGGGGTGGCCGTTTCTTTTTGGTATTTCGGGCTGGAAGCGGTCCGCGCCATGCTGATTTCGGTGGTCGCCTGCCTTGGGTTTGAGGCCGCTTCCTTGCGGCTGCTTAAAACCCCTGGCTCGTTGAAAGACGGTTCAGCGCTGGTGACAGGCATTTTGCTTGGCATGAACCTGCCGCCCACAGCTCCTTGGTGGATGATCGTGGTTGGGTCCTTGGTTGCGATGGTTGTTGCAAAGCATCTGTTTGGCGGCCTTGGTACCAACATCTTTAACCCAGCGCTGGTGGCTCGCGTGTTTTTGCTGGTTTCTTGGCCAACCCACATGACTACTTGGATGAAGCCAGGTCAGATGGGCATTGTTGCTGCCGATGAATTGGCAGCTGTCACAGGTGCTACACCACTGGGGCTGTTGAAGGAAGGACGTCTGGCCGAGATGGCTGCGTCCAGTTCCGACCTTTTCTTTGGTAACGTTGGCGGTTCGATTGGCGAAATATCCGCTATAGCCTTACTGCTGGGTGGTATTATCCTGTTGGTCAAACGGGTAATAACTTGGGAAATCCCAGTTGTTTTCATAGCTACAACCTTCGTGGTCACCGGACTTGCATATTGGATCGGCGGACCTGAAAAGTATTTAAGCCCCGTGTTTCACGTGCTTTCTGGTGGCTTGATTTTAGGCGCCTTTTTCATGGCAACCGACATGGTTACATCGCCAATCACCTTTTGGGGTAGGGTGGTGTTCGCCTTTGGGTGCGGCCTGTTGACCGCCTTGATTCGACTATTTGGCGGCTATCCCGAGGGTGTCAGTTTTGCAATCCTGTTGATGAACGCTGCGACACCGCTTATCGACCATTTGATTAAGGAGCGTACCTTCGGCACTGTGCGCAAGGCGGAGGTGGCGTCATGAAGCAAGAAATTCGCTATGTTGTGGTTTTGACGCTGATTTCGGTTGTTGCTGCCGCTTTGTTGGCCATAGTAAATCAGGTCACTGCAGACCCGATTGCCCAGGCCAGGCGTGCAAAAACGCTGAATGCGCTTCAAAAGGTGTTGCCTCCTTTTGATAATGAACCTGACCAGGAAATGATCGAGGTGATTTACCCAGCCGGAAAGGACGGTAAGTTGGTTGGGATGGCAGAGATCTACCCAGCCAGAAAGGACGGCAAGTTGGTTGGAGTGGCGGTGAAGGTGACTGACCCCGGTGGCTATGCTGGCGATGTAACGTTCATGGTTGGCCTAAAAGGTGACCCAAACGCCCCGATTGTAAACGGCTATGACCTGCTGGCTCACAAGGAAACGCCTGGACTTGGTACCAAGTTGGCTGACGAGCCAAAGAAGCCCAATGCCAAGACATTTAAAACACAGTTCGACGGATTAGCCTTTCCTGCTGATGGGTTAAAGGTCGTGAAAGATGGCGGGACCATAGACGCCATTACTGGAGCGACCATCTCCTCAAGGACTGCTACTAATGCGGTTAACAAAGCCGTTGAGCTGTATAAGGAAAAGGCGGCGGAATTAGCGTCAGGTGCGGCTGCGGAGCCGACTGCTGCGCCAGCTGCAGACCCCGCCGCCGAGCCTGCCCCTGCTGAGGAGCCGACTGCTGCGCCAGCTGCGGACCCAGCCGCTGGCAGCGACGACGGTGATGACAAGGTGAATGAAGGCGAGTCCCCTGAAGGTGAACAGGAGGTGGACAATGTCTAATCAAAGTCTTGGCTCAGTTTTTACCGCTGGAATTATCAGGGAAAACCCCTTGTTAGTCCTGTTACTGGGAATGTGTCCCTCCCTTGCGGTAACCACTTCTGTGTTGAATGGCCTAGGCATGGGTGCCGCGGTCATCTTTGTGTTGATGTGTTCCAACATCGTGATTTCATTGTTGCGCAAGGTTATTCCATCTGCGGTTCGCATTCCGGCATTCGTTGTAGTAATAGCCTCGTTTGTAACCATCGTTGATATGGTCATGGAAGGATTTGCCCCGGATCTGCACGCGGCGTTGGGTGTTTTTATCCCTCTGATAGTCGTTAACTGCATCATCTTGGCTAGAGCCGAGGCGTTTGCATCAAAGAATTCAGTTCTTGCCTCTGCGATTGATGGTCTTGGGATGGGGCTTGGCTTTACCCTTGCCCTAGTTTTAGTTTCGGCGGTTCGTGAGATCCTAGGCAACGGTTCTATCCTTGGCATCAACATTCTTGGCGAAGGCTTTGCAGCATCGCCAGTGTTGATAATGATTCTACCCCCCGGAGGGTTTTTGACCCTTGGGATTATTATCGCCATCATGAATAAACTGAGGAGGGCTTAGAATGGGCATTGCTGGATATCTGGCCCTGATAGTCTGGGCCGTTTTTGTTAATAACTTCGTGCTATCTCAGTTCCTTGGGATTTGTCCCTTTATGGGCGTTTCCAAAAAGGTCGAGTCAGCTGTTGGTATGGCGGCGGCAGTTTTGTTTGTTATTACCATGGCGTCGATCATCACCTTCTTGCTGTACAACGCGCTTTTGGTAACTTTGGACCTGCAATATCTGAAAACTATCCTGTTTATATTGGTAATTGCAGCCTTGGTACAGTTTGTTGAAATGGTCATCAAAAAGGTTTCGCCGACCTTGTTTGCTGCGCTTGGCATATTTTTGCCTTTGATTACAACGAACTGCGCCGTTTTGGGCGCAGCGCTGTTGGCCATTCAAAAGGATTTCAACTTCATGCAAACCTTAGTTTTCGGGATGGCTTCAGCTGCTGGTTTTGGGCTGGTTTTAATCCTGTTCGCAGCGATTCGAGAGCGACTGGCCTTGAATGTGGCCACACCCAAGGCGATGAAGGGTATGCCTATAGCCTTGATTACTGCCAGCATTCTGTCGTTGGCATTTTTAGGCTTTTCAGGAATGGTTCGTATGTAAGCGCCTGGCCGCTGGTTGGGTTGTTTTGGGAGCAAAACGATGGACGTACAGGCAATCATGATTGGCAGCGGCGCCCTAGCTGGTGTTGGGGCCATTTCCGCAGTGGTACTGGCAATAGCATCAAGGGTCTTTAAGGTCGATGAGGACCCTAGAATCGAGGCTATCAACGAGATCTTGCCTGGGGCTAACTGTGGAGGCTGTGGTTTTCCCGGGTGCTCTGGGTTTGCAAAGGCCATCGTCGAGGGGATGGCAGATCCCACGGGGTGTGCCCCAGGTGGAAATCAGCTTGCAAGAAAGATCGCAGTGATCTTGGGGGTTGAGGTTCAAGAAAAGGTGAGAATGGTCGCCAGAGTCCGCTGCTCGGGTACCAGTGAACACTGTGCTAGTCGCTTTGTTTATGAAGGCGTTGCCTCTTGTAAAGGGGCCTCTCTGCTATCAGAAGGTGGTATTAAATCTTGTCCTTATGGTTGTGACGGGCTTGGTGACTGTGTCGCAGCATGTCCCTTTGATGCCATTCATATGGGGCCAAATCAGATTCCAGTGGTGGACCTTGATAAGTGCACTGCATGTGGAAAGTGCGTCGATGCATGCCCCAAGGGCGTTATCGCATTGGAAGCACACGCTGGGCAGGTTGTTTTGCATTGCCACACCCACTTGGCTGCAAAGGATGTACGTAAGATATGCAGCATTGGATGCATATCTTGTAAGGCCTGCATCAGGGCATGCCCATACGATGCCTTGAGCTGGGATGTGGATCTGCCGGTATTTGACTACGAAAAATGCCAAAGCTGTGGTCTTTGCATTGATGCCTGCAAACCCGGTTGCATCCAGACTTTTAAGGAGATAGACCCAGCGGTTAAGGCCAAGGCCACCGAGGCTTTGGAGGCCAAAAAGGCTGAAGAGGCCGCCAAGCGCGAAGCCGCCAGAGCCGCAGCCCAAGCTAGGGCAGCAGCTGCCGCGGCCGCTGCAGCTGAAAAGCCAAACTGATGTTCTTGCCTATCGTCACTCGCTTTTACCTGGACAAGTCCTAGATGACAGAAACAGCCACGATTGTTAAACGCCTGACTGCCAACAAAGTGCTAGTTCAGATTACCCGAGGCGCAGCATGCGACACCTGCCATGCCAAAGGGGCATGTGCACCGCTGTCACGTGGGTCCATTGTGACTTTTGAGGCCGAAGACCCATTAAACTGTGAGCCAGGTGATTTGGTAGAAGTGGCAATCGCAGAAGGTGCCGTATTAAAAGCCGTTGGCTGGGTTTATGGCCTTCCCATCGCACTTGCTCTAATACTCAGCCTTGCCATTTGGAATTGGATGCCGGACCCGGAGGGCAGGGATCTGATGGCAGCAGGCGGCTTCATCGCAGGAGCGGGCCTGGGCATGCTGGCCCTGCGGCTGGTTGAGAGAGCGATCAAGGAAAAGTCCACTTTCTCGGTGAAGGTGGTTGGGAGGGGGCAGGTGAAGGGTGAAGTGTGAAGGGTGGGGCAGGGACGGGGACAGGGACAGGGACAGGGGCAGGGACAGGGGCAGGGACGGGGACAGGGGCCTGTCTCTTATACACATCT
>LSQX01110665.1_pt1 | contig 11127 bp, 8 predicted proteins | sample 654561 | NCBI WGS metagenome assembly LSQX01 (sample SAMN04489861, study PRJNA283612) | anaerobic digester metagenome | isolation source: 4 biogas reactors fed with cattle manure at either 37C or 55C with and... | place: Denmark: Kongens Lyngby | collected 2014 | reverse complement strand
CAATGATAATTTTACACTAAGAAGTGAATCGCTTGCATTAAGGGTGTCTTTGTTGTATATTATTTACATTACAAAAGCCTTTGGGGCTTTTGATTTTTATTTAAGGACGGAAAACAAATGAAAGACCTAAAATACACAAAAAAAGAAGCGAAAGAAATGATTCGCGCAAAACTTTCGCATAATTTCGGCCTCAGCCCGGAAGAGGCCGACTATGACCAGTTTTACAAGGCTCTGGCAATGGTTGTGCGTGACATTTTACGCCCCAGAAACAGTAAATATGTAAAAGAAGCATGGGCTGCGGGCAGTAAACAAATTTATTACATCAGTATGGAATTTTTGATGGGCCGCTCCCTGAAAAACAATCTTTACAATTTAGGCTTGACCCAAGTGTTCACGCAAGCACTCAAGGAATATGGCGTGAAGATGGACGATGTTTATGACTGTGAACCCGATGCCGGTCTGGGTAACGGCGGCCTGGGGCGGCTGGCGGCCTGCTATCTTGATGCCTTGGCTTCAAGCGGGCACCCGGCCATGGGCCATTCAATACTGTATGAATACGGTATCTTCAAGCAAAAACTGATAGACGGCTGGCAGACGGAATTGCCCGATTTTTGGCTGCCCGGGGGCGAGGTTTGGTTGACCCGCCGTGAAGATAAGGCAGTTGACATCCGCTTTGAGGGCAGGGTCAAAGATATCTGGGCCGACGGCCACCACTATGTTGAGCACTGGGATTACAATACGGTAAAAGCGGTGCCTTATGACATGCATGTTGCCGGCAAGGACGGGCGAGGCGCCAGTGTGCTTAGGCTTTGGTCTGCAAAATCACCGGGCCTTGATATGGACAAATTTAACAGCGGCGAATATATGCAGGCTATTGAAGAAAATGCCATGGCAGAAGTTATAAGCAAGGTACTCTACCCGTCAGACAATCACCCGGAAGGCAAAAGTTTACGCTTGCGCCAACAGTATTTTCTGGTTTCGGCAGCGGTTCAAGACATAGCCGACAGGCACATTAAAAGTTGCGGCAACATGGCGGACCTACCCCAAAAAATCGCCGTGCATATTAATGACACCCACCCGACCATGGCCATACCGGAATTTATGCGGATTTTGCTCGATGACTGTGGCTACCCTTGGGATGAAGCCTGGCAGATTATCAACGGCGTTTTTGCCTACACAAACCACACCGTTATGAGCGAGGCACTTGAAGTTTGGCCGGTGGACCTGGTAAAGAGCATGTTGCCGCGCATCTATCAAATTATTAGGGAAATTGACAACCGTCACCGTAAAAGTATATGGGAACAAACCGGCGATTCGGACCAAGTGGAGAGCATGGCTATCATATCAAACGGAATGATTCGCATGGCCAACCTTTGTGTATGCGCCTGCCACAGCGTAAACGGTGTTTCTGCCCTGCACAGTGAAATATTAAAAGATACGGTTTTTAATGAGTTTTACAAATTGCAACCCAAAAAGTTTAAAAATGTAACCAACGGTATAGCCTACAGACGCTGGCTCTGCCAGGCCAACCCCGGCTTGTGCAATTACCTTAAAGAGCTCATAGGCGACGGCTTTGAGAGCGACGCGAGGGAGCTTGAAAAGCTCAAGGCCTTTGAGGATGACAAGACCGTTCTCAAAGAAATTGAAAGAATTAAATTTGAAAACAAGCAAAGTTTTGCAGAGCTTGTTAAGAAAACAAACGGCATAGAGCTTGACCCCCATTCTATCTTTGATGTGCAGGTAAAAAGGTTGCATGAGTACAAGCGCCAGCACCTCAATGCCTTGAATATTATAGCCAAATACCTTGAGATAAAGGCCAACCCCGGCGGCGACTTCACCCCCCATACCTATATCTTTGCCGCCAAGGCGGCGCCCGGCTATTTTGTGGCAAAAAAAATCATCAGCTTTATTATTGCCCTGGGTGAACTTATCAACAATGATCCGGATATAGGCGGCCGCCTCAAAGTGGTTTATATGGAAGACTATAATGTTACCATGGCCGAAAGACTTATGCCCGCAGCCGATTTCAGTGAGCAAATTTCACTGGCAGGCACCGAGGCCAGCGGCACGGGCAATATGAAACTCATGCTAAACGGCGCCATAACCATAGGCACCTTGGACGGGGCCAATGTTGAAATCTTTGAAGCCGTCGGTGAAGACAATATGATTCTTTTCGGCATGCAAACCCCGGAAGTCGAAGAATTGAGGCGAAACGGCTATGTGCCCATGGACTATTACAACAACAACCTTCAACTGCAAGAAGTGATTGATTTTATCAATAAGGGAATAAGCGGAAAAAGCTTCGGTGAAATTGGCGGCACCATAATCCACCATGACCCCTACATGGTTTTGGCCGACTTTGCCGACTACAGGCAGGCTCAAGACAAAATGGTCGAAATTTTTAAAGACCGTCAAGGCTTCAGCCGTATGTCGCTTATGAACACCGCTTCAGCCGGCCGCTTCTCGGCCGACCGCTCCATAGGCGAATATGCAGAAAACATTTGGCAGGCCAAGCCCTATTTGCCATAGACAGTATTCGACAAGTAAAATAAAAGTCGCACCCCAAGCGCGGGGTGCGACTTTTTTTATGGGCTCAAAATTATTGGGCGGTGAAGCTTAAAAGTAAGGGGTGCGAAGGCATATAGTAAGCATTGGCGGCTATAACACTGGCCACATAAGTCTTACCGCTTTCAAGTTCACCGATATCGATCACTTGCCTTTCCGGCTGCGGTGATAAATAGTAACCGGACAAGTGAGTTGCCGAATAAACCAACCTGCCGCTTACCTCACTGACGGTTACCTGGTATTGGCGGACCAAGAAATTATCTTGCGCATTGGGAAAATCTAAAATATAATTGCCCTCTTCCCCTTTTACAGCACTTAGCTTGGCTCCCTTGTCAAAAACAGGTGCCTGGGACTTGGCCAACCTATTCCTTAAGCCGTAGGCAAAGGTGCTTTTATCGGCAGGTGTGGCAATATAGTAAGTTTCGCCTATGAAGCAGTCACCCAAGATGTCATATCCTCTGATACGGGTTGCACCTTTTATATCTGCCTCAACCACATACATCTGAGCGGCTTGTCTGTAACCCTCGGGGAATTGACCGCCGGTGAAGGGGAAGTATTCCATCTCAAAATAACTCAAGGTGCCGGTGCCCAGGGCGGTAAAAGAGCCTTGCCAGATGGAAGCGGGGTCGTTGATGGGGTAATGTGAGTGGCCGCTAAAGTCTATAACTTGGGGGAATTGGGCTAAAATTGCAGTCAAGTCCACATTGCCCCAATTGAGGCTGCCGTAAACGGTGCCCCATATATGATGGTGCTGAAAGACAAAGATTGGGTAGTCGGGATTGTCATTTTCCGCAAGCTTTAATTGCTCGGCCAACCAAAGCCGGTTGTCAAGCGTATAGCCCCTACCCTCATTGTCGGGTGACATTCCTATGAAGTGAAAACCGTTTATAACTTCGTGAAAACGGTAGTCCATGTCGGTGGATCTTTTCCAGCTTTCAATAGTGTTGGGGCGGTCATGCATGAATTCATGGTTACCCATTACGGCCAAGAGTTCTGTACCCTCGTAGAGGTTGTCATTACAGATATCCACAAATTGCCGCATGGTTTCAGGGGTTCCCTTATCACATAAGTCACCGACAAAGGCAGCAGCATCTAATTTGTCATAGACCGAGTCTTCCGAAGATATGCGCTTGCTCGTTTGCAACATTTGGGCCAACCGTTGGGCTTCAACCTGGCCTTCTTGACCGTTTAGATGCACATCGCTGGTGACGGTAAAGCGCATAACCGGTGTAAAATCATCGGGCGGGGTGGGTAAGTCCATTATACCCGGTGAATAAATGATGTTTGATAAAAAAGTAAAAACAAAAGCTAAAAGGCCGGCCAGCGGAGCCGTAAGCATTTGCAGAGCCTTGCTTGCCAAAGCAGCCAACATTTAGATTCCTCCCAACAATCAGTTTGTAAGGTCGATAGATTCGTTTGCATCGAACATGTAGGCGGCTTCATAAGATATCTCAAGTGCTTTTTCAATGCATTCGGGGCTAATATTATCATAAGAGTCATGCCTGGTGTGGTAATAAGTTTGCGGGTCATGGTTGACACCGCCCAGGCCGATAGCTCTTATACCCGCTTGAGTGAAGGCCGCCGCATCGGTTGAACCCGGGTAAACCGGGGCACGGGGCAGGTCAATGTCAAGTTTTTTCCCGGCGGCTATAAGCATTTCTGCCGCCTCTTCGTCATTGTGGACGGTACCGGTATTGTCCCTGGTGTAGACCGCAAGCTCTTTTGTTTCCCTCAAAGTTTCCAAAGCCACAAAAAGGGTCGGCACTTCTTTTAACTCTTTATTGTGCTTCTTGGCAAAAGCTTTGGCGCCGCGCAGGCCCGCTTCTTCCGAACCGGTGATAAGGCAGGCTACTTCGGTGTTTTCAAAGCGAAAATCGTTTTCTGTCATCTCTTTCAAAATGGCCATGGAAGCATAGCAGGCTGTCAGGTTATCATTTGCACCGTCAACAATTACCCGCCAGTTGGTAAAGAACATAATTGCAATATAAAAAACTATATTAACAAGCAGATAGATAGATACACCCTTCCAAAACTTGTTAAATTCGGGTGTGCCGGCAATAAAATAGGCAATGACAAAGATCATGGACATAATCATACCGCCTATAGAGCCACCTATGGCAGGGGCCAAAGTTTTCGTCTGCCCGTGTAGGGAGTAGGTCCACTCATAAGCGGCATCGGCATGGCCGCCGAAGATGATGCGCTTTTTAACTTCACCCTTGGGCTTTTTGACGGCATATACATTTTTAGAAATCGCCTTGGGGAAAAGGAAGTCAACAAACTGCCTGTAAAGTATAAATTCAAATAAAAACATAAGAAAGGCCGCAACCAGCAAAGCCATGGCAAAAGCGGTGACAGGCTTTGAAGGGCCGTAATTGTTGAGGAAAAATAAAATTGAAGCGAAGATGCCAAAGAGGGCGGAAATAGGGATAAATCCCATAAAGGCTTTGGGGCTGAGCTTAAATTTTTCTACTCTGACTTCATCCGCCCAAGGCTCAAGTTCCTTTGCGAAAAAATCTTGGCAATCCCTCTCGGACTGTGTGCCGGGAGCCCTGTCTTTGAAGGTCTTGCAAACTTGCTCGATACCTTTGACAATGTAGCTCATGGTGGAAGAGGCGATTGATGGGGATAATTTCTTTTTCACTTTGATCACTCCTACTAAATTTTAAGACTTCCTGACATCACCGCAACAATGCTTATATTTTTTACCGCTACCGCAAGGGCAGGGCATATTGGGACCGACTTTTTTGGACTTACGAACGGTTCTTCCCTTTTCGCTCCCGTCAGAAGCGCCGCTGGTGGAGGTTATTTTAGCGGCCTGTTCCCGCTTGGTTTCACGCTCGTCCTTAATTACAACGGTGAGAATTTGGCGAACGGTGTCTTCGCGGATGGAATTGCTCATCTCGTCGAACATATCAAAGCTCTCTTGCCTGTAAGCCACCACCGGGTCTTGCTGGCCGTAGGCCCTGAGCCCTATCCCTCTTTTGAGTTCTTCCATGGCGTCTATGTGATCCATCCATTTGTTGTCAACATTACGAAGCAAGATCATGTTTTCCAACAAACGCATAACGGGGGTCCCGTCTTCATTGAGCCCAAATGACTCCTCGCGTTCCTCATAAAGCTTTAGGCCTCTTTCATAAAGGGCTTCCTTAACTTCTTCCGGATCAAAGCTTTCCTTAAAATCATTCTTGTCGGCAAGCCAACCCAAAAACTTCTCACGCAGACCCGCTACATTCCAGTCGTCCGGACTAAGCGCGGCCGGGCAGTAAAAATCAAGTGAATCGTCAATGCTTTCCTTGAGCATGTTGAGTATGAAGGGCTTTAGTTCTTCGCCTTCAAGCACCTTGTTGCGCTGCCCATAAATCAATTCACGCTGACGGTTCATGACATCGTCAAACTGCAAAACATTTTTACGGGTGGCGAAGTTTCGCCCTTCTATCTTTTTCTGTGCGCTTTCAATGGTGTTTGATATCATCTTTGCCTCAATGGGGATATCGTCGGGTGTTCTCAAGGCGTCCATAATTCGTGTCATACGGTCGCCGCCGAAGAGCCTCATCAGGTCGTCTTCCATAGAAATATAAAAGCGGCTTTCACCCGGGTCGCCTTGGCGGCCGGCCCGGCCTCGTAATTGGTTGTCAATCCTTCGCGATTCGTGTCTTTCGGTGCCTATTATGAAAAGGCCGCCGGCTTGGCGAACCTTGTCGGCCTCGCCGGCCGTTTCTTGACGATACTTGCCGTTGAGTTGGGCAAAATCTTTTCTGGCCTTGATTATTTCTTCGTCATCGGTTTCGGCAAAACCCGTTGCTTCGGCTATGTGTTCTTCCGAATAGCCCATGCGGCGCATTTCGTTTTTGGCCAGGTACTCGGAATTACCGCCCAGCATTATATCCGTGCCGCGGCCGGCCATATTGGTGGCTATGGTTACGGAACCGAACTTCCCGGCCTGGGCAACAATTTCTGCTTCCTTATCGTGAAACTTGGCGTTCAAAACTTCATGCTTTATGCCCTGCCTCTTTAAGAGAAGGCTCAACAATTCGGACTTTTCGATCGAAACGGTACCAACCAAGACGGGCTGACCTTTTTCGCGGCAAAGCCTGACTTGGTCTATAAGCGCGTCAAATTTAGCTTTTTCCGTCTTATATACTACATCGGGATGGTCTTTTCTGACCATGGGCTTGTTGGTGGGCACTTCAACCACATCAAGCTTATAAATTTCTTGAAACTCGGCACTTTCGGTCATGGCCGTACCGGTCATGCCCGAAAGCNNTGATGCAGTCCCTCATTATAGCGCCTGCCCAGCATTATGCGGCCGGTGAACTCGTCAACAATCAGAACTTCACCGTCTTTTACAACATAGTCGGTGTCCCGCCGCATAACACCCACAGCCTTTATAGCTTGGTTAACATGGTGCTGAACAGTCATGTTTTCGGCATCCATAAGGTTTTCTAAATTAAAATAGGCCTCGGCTTTTTTTACGCCGCTTTCTGCCAAGGTGGCCGAACGGGCTTTTTCGTCAACAATGTAATCGCCTTCGGCCGCTTCTTCAATGTTTTCTTTTGAGTCAAGGTCTTTTACCACACCCTTGGTCAGGGTTTGGGCAAAGGCGTTGGCTTGGCGATAGAGGTCTGTGGATTGGTCGCCTCGCCCGGAAATAATCAGGGGTGTTCTGGCTTCATCAATCAAAATTGAGTCCACTTCGTCTACCACTGCAAAAACATGGCCGCGCTGAACCTTCTGCTCAATATAAGGCACCATGTTATCACGCAGATAGTCAAAGCCCATTTCGTTATTGGTGCCGTAGGTTATATCGGCCAAATAGGCCTCACGGCGCTCTTCGTTTTCTTTTTCATGCACAATAAGGCCGACACTGAGCCCTAAAAAGCGATAAACCTTGCCCATCCACTCGCTGTCGCGGCGGGCAAGGTAGTCATTAACGGTTACAATATGAACGCCTTCACCGGTCAAGGCGTTAAGATAGGCAGGCAGGGTGGCAACCAAGGTCTTACCTTCACCCGTTTTCATTTCGGCAATCCTGCCCTGGTGCAAGATAATACCGCCCACGACTTGGACGGGGAAATGCTTCATGTTAAGCACCCGCCAAGAGGCCTCGCGGCAGACGGCAAAGGCTTCGGGCAAAATGTCATCCAAGCTTTGGCCCTCTGCCAGGCGTTGCTTAAACTCGGGGGTTTTGCCCTGTAGTTCTTGGTCGCTATATTTTGAATACTCTTCCTCAAGGGCCAAGACCTTGTCACGCAAGGGTATGATCCTCTTAATTTCTCTGCTTGAATAGTCACCGAAAAGTTTGGTGAAAAAACTCATCTTAAGCCACCTCTGGTAATTTGTCTTTTTATTATATCACAGCACCGCTTCAAATTCACCCCGCCGACTAAAAAGAAAGGCTGTGAAAAGGGGCGGGACCTGTTTGTTTTTGCTTGATAAAAAAGAAGAAATATGCTAATCTTGCAACACAATCGAACTTTAAATATTAGGGCGGAGGAATATAATGTCAAAGCGTAAGGACTACATATCTTGGGATGAATATTTTATGGGGATAGCCCTGCTTTCGGCCAACCGAAGCAAGGACCCAAACACACAGGTGGGGGCCTGCATTGTTAACAAAAACAACAAAATAATGTCGGTGGGCTATAACGGCATGCCCATGGGCTGCAGTGACGATGAATTCCCCTGGGAACGCGAGGGTGACGAGCTTGAAACAAAATACCCTTATGTTTGCCATGCGGAACTCAACGCCATTTTAAATTATGACGGCGGTTCCCTGCAAGGCAGTAAAATTTATGTAGCACTCTTCCCTTGCAATGAATGCGCCAAAGCTATAATTCAAAGCGGGATTAAAGAGGTGCTCTACCTTTCGGACAAATACGCCGACTTACCCTCAGTTAAGGCTTCAAAGAAAATGTTTGATGCAGCCGGTGTAAATTATAAAAAAATAAAGATGAGTCGTGATAAAATCGTAATAAACTTCGGTGAAGAATACATTTAAGAGGGCATTTTTGAAAAATCATAAATGCAATAAGCAAAGCTTATATCATCTTGGCTTTTTAAGTGAAAAACAAGGCTGTCGCCAATCCAGCCGAAGTTGGGGTTTGCTTGGGCAAACAAGTTGCTTGCCCGATAGAAATCAACCCGATTTTTTTCAAGGTCATAAAAAATCAAACTCTGGTCGTCGCCCTCTTTGATAGCCGGTGCAGCCAAAACCAAGCGATTTTTAGCGGGGTTGCTCGAAAGGTAAAAAAGACCTTCCGAATCGAACCCTTCAAGTTGCCTGTCCTCACCGCTTAGCAAATCGCTAAGGGTGAGGCTTTTTTTATGGAACAAAAAATCCCCGTCATGCAGGTAATCTTCTTCGTAGTTACCTTGAAAACTTTTTAGCTCTTTTTCTTCTTTCCCTTGCTTTGCCATCAGCTTAAAGCCCTTTTCGCTGTTTTTTAGGTAATATATCTCATCTTCTTTAAATCTGACCCAAAGGCCTAAAATACCGGTGACCGAACGAGGGGGCTTGGGTGAGGCTACCTTTAAAAGGTCGGTCTTTTTTCCTCTTTGGTCCAGAGTGTAGTGGCGGCCCGAAAGGAAGTAGGCTTGGCCCGACAAGGCGGCCAAAAAATCGTCCGTCAGAAATAGCCAGTCATCTCTCATAGCACCCTTGGGGCCAACCGAGCGGCCGCCACTGTCCGCACTTAAGGGCTTGGCGGTCTTATCGGCGGGGTCAAGCTTTATGATAAAAGCTTCGGTAAAAAGCTTGTCGGCCAGCCAAAAATTTTCTTTTTCAAAATCTACAAGTAAAAGAGCGCCGCTTTTACCGTAAAGGGCTGGCAGGTTCACCATATTAAAGAAAGCATAGGGGAAGATATCGCCGCTGCCACCGCCCAAGTCCGGCCTGTAAAGGCCAAAGCCGACCAAGGCACCCTCTTTTTCTATATAATGAATCTCGGTGGAGAGCTGCCTGCTGCTGCAAGTGACGCTTTTCTTTAAAGTTTGAACCTGCCCCGAATAGGGGGCAAGGCCTTGTGCGGTGTGTTCATAAAAATCAACAAACCCCGTGGCCGGGTCCATGCTGTAAAAGATGCCCTCAAGGCCGGTAGAGAGAAGCGGGTGCTCAAGCTCACCGCTCAAGGCGGGCTCGTAGCTTTCGGAAAAAACGATGGGGTCTGTTTGCGTGTCCGGAATTTCTTCCTGCTTAAAAGGGTAGGCCTTTAAGGCATGGGGCAGCACCAAGGCGCTTGCAAGGCTTGCAAGTGCCAAAAAGAAAAGAATGTAAAAAACAAGCTTATATTTGTTCATAAACCAAGGCCTTTTCATAATATTTTAAAAATTGTAACACAAGCCCCCTAATTATTCCACATCTGCCACACAAAGCATAGAATAAAGCTGCTTTAAAATAGATTTTGTTGACAAAAACAGCTTTGCTCTGTAAAATAGCATTTGTGTAAAAACGACACAAATGCAAAAAATTTTATAGATTTGAAAGGGGAAAAGTAAAAAATGAAAAAAAGCCTAATCAAAATTTTAGCTTTGCTTATGGTAGCGGCCATGGTATTTTCTTTGGGCGCTTGCGGTAAAGACAAGGGCGACCAGACCACAGAGGATTCTTCATCTTCGCTTGCCCAAGATCAAAGTGACCCTACAGAAGGTGAAAGTGCTGACCAAGCGGGCGAATCTACCACATCAGACGACGAAGACCCGGATGAAACCGACACAACAGATGAAACCCAAGGCGAAAGCGAAACAGACGACCAAGGCGAACCGGTAACCTCCGGTGAAGTAACGACAGCCACACCTAAAGATTCCATGCCTTCAAGCACGGCTGAAATCCTTAAGGCCTACACCGATGTTATGAACAAGGCTAAAACAGACAAGCCGGCCTATAAGAAAAAGGAATTCCAGGAGCTGCCTGCAGATAAGCGGGACATGGATAGCGGTTTTATTGACAACATATTGGGCCTGGCTCGTCTCTTTATGACTGAAGAGGATAAGGCAGGTATAGAAGAACGGGAAAAAGGTAATGATATGAGATGGTTCCCGGTATACAAGGCCCAAAAAGGTTGCCTACTTACAAACACAAGCGCTATTAAAAATGCGGAGTGTATTAAAACAGATAAAAACGGCAAAGCTAACCCAAGCGGTGACTATCATAAGATTACGATTGTACTCAAAGATGAATATAATCCGGAACCTTACATGTCGGGCGCAACTGCCCCCAGCTACACCGGTGCTATGTTCAGCCCCCTGTCCAGGAAAGAGATTGACGATACTATCTTGAATGACAACAGGGTAAATAAGTTTGTAAGAAATGTTAAGTATGATCTGCGCTACTACGATTGTAAGGCTGAGCTTATCTACAACCCCAAGACCAATGAAATTGTCAAACTTGACCAGTACATGTCTGTCTTCATAAAAATTGAAGAAGGTAAGTTTTTGGCTTCAAGTCTCAAAGGAACAGCCGTACTTGAAAACACCATGAAGATTTGGGACTTCAAGTACTAAACCACATAAGTAAGGCGCCCCACAAAGCGGCCTTATTTAAAAAGGCTCTATACTAAATGTTGG
>LSQX01028929.1_pt1 | contig 11127 bp, 11 predicted proteins | sample 654561 | NCBI WGS metagenome assembly LSQX01 (sample SAMN04489861, study PRJNA283612) | anaerobic digester metagenome | isolation source: 4 biogas reactors fed with cattle manure at either 37C or 55C with and... | place: Denmark: Kongens Lyngby | collected 2014 | reverse complement strand
TCTGCCAGTTCCGCCATGACCGCAACTTGTCTTTCTGCCGAGGGTTTCCTGCTTTGGCATGTGCAATTATACGCATGCCGACCGTTCTTTGTCAACAACCCCTCATCCCCTCAGCGCACGGTGCCCGGATTGGATCGCGTCTTTTGCTTTTTTTGCCGTCAGAGCCTCAGAATCGGTTGATCCAGTCAGCAAAGACAATCATCAAAGGCATGGTCACAATGGAAAATAGCGTTGACAGGGCCACCGATCGTGTGGCCAAAGCCGCATCCTGCTTATAGCGTATGGCAAACAGTGTTGACACGATACCCGTCGGAGCCATAGCCGGGATCAGGCAGGCCAGCAACACGGTGCGGTCCAGCCGAAAAAAACTCAGCAGAAAAAGCATCACGCCCGGGATAAGCAACAGTCGTAGAAAAGCCGAAATATAAACAGCTTTGTGGCGGAAAAGCGAAAAAAACGGTATGACCGCCATCTGAGCGCCGATGATGATCATCGCCAACGGCGCATTCAGAGCTGCCAGATAATCAATGATCGTCAACGGCACGACCGGTAGCCGAATCTGCAGCAAAAAGAGCGGCAGCGCAATGAAAATGGCCACGGTTCCCGGATTGATCAGTGCTTTGCGAATGTTCATTTCGCGATGATTGCCGGTCAGCAAGATCACGCCGTAAGTCCAGCTCAGGGCATTGTATACCGCAATGTAAACCGATCCATAAAGGACACCCTCGCTGCCCAACAGCGCATTTAAAAGCGGAACGCCCATAAAGGCACAGTTGGAAAATATGGTGGAAAACTGAAGAATACGGGACTGTGCCTGAGGCAAGCGGCGAAAGACCAGCCGAGCCAGCACAGCGCCCACACCATGGGTGACCAATGCGGCCAGCAGCGCAACAACAATGCCATGTATCAATCCGCGATCAAAGGAATTTTGGAAAGATTGTATGATGAGGCAAGGATTGACGATGACCAGCAGCAGCGTATTCATCTGCTGCAGACCGGTGTCATCCATCATGCGGACTTTGCGCACCAAAAAGCCGACGCCGATCAATATGAACAAAATCAGCGCTTGTGTGACCACAAGGACGGCGTTATCCATCAACATACAAAACTCCCTGCGTTAAAAAGGCCGAACCTCATTGGTTCGGCCAAAGTCGATAAAACAATGTCGGCGATTTGATTATAACTTATTGAACGCCTCCTGCAAACAGTCTTTTGCCGCCACCGAGGGTGGTTTCTGCTATAATTGAAGTTAAGATTAATAAATAAGAGGCAGGTGTCTTCTGTGGCCAATCTGACCCATATCCTGATCTGCGATGATGATCCGGTTGTTCACGAATCCTTGGGACTCTATCTGTCGGCAGAGCAGTTCACGCACAGTTCTGCCTTTGACGGTGAGCAGGCCTTGGAAATGGCCGAAAGTCAACATCCGGACCTCATCATCCTTGATCTGATGATGCCCAAATTATCCGGAACCGAAGTTTGCCGCGAAATTCGGCGAACCAGTTCGGTTCCCATCATCATGCTGACAGCCAAAGGGGAGGAAATCGACCGGGTTCTTGGCTTGGAGCTCGGAGCCGACGACTACATTGTCAAACCTTTCAGCCCTCGTGAAGTCGTTGCGCGAATCAAAGCGGTTCTGCGCCGAACGGGTGAGTTCTCGCAGAATCGCGATGGTGTTCTGCGTTTTGACGGCCTGGAAATCAGTTTGGCCAACTATCATGTCAAGGTGGCCGGAGAGACCGTAGCTTTCACGCCCAAAGAAGTTGAAATTCTCTACCTCTTGGCTTCTCATCCGGGTCAGGTTATGGATCGGGAGCAAATTCTTTCCCAGGTCTGGGGTTACGATTATTTTGGTGATACACGAACTGTCGACACACACATCAAGCGCATCCGGCAAAAAATAGCCCACGAGTCGGCCAGTTGGGCCCTGATCACAGTCTACGGCGTCGGCTACAAATTTGAGGTCTCACGCTAATATGAGGAAAAGCGTTTTTTTTCGCCGTGTGTTGGCCATTCTTCTCTTGGCTTTGCTGCTGTGGGCGTTGCTGACCGCTGTTCTCTACTCTTTTTTATCCCGACCGGTCTTTATGCGGATAAAAGCCCGCGAAATGCAACCCAAAGCCGAGATGGTCGCAACACGGGCCGCCGCAAGTTTCCTGATCGATGATGTTTTTTTTGACTCCATCCTTTTGTCCTCGCAAGAACTTTTCAATGCTTGGATTTTCGTCATGGATGGCCTTTCCGGTGATGTTCGCAATGCTTCTTTGCCCGCAACCGAGAGCGAAGCCCGACCGGTTATCCTAGAACAGATCAAAAAAAATAATGATCGGTTGCTGAGCGGAGATTTCAACTCTTTGTGGTTCACCGCCCGCCTGCCCAAAGACGGTGGCAGCAGTGAGGCGTTTTTTATCGGTGTTCCCATCCGGGTCAGTTTCGGCAGACAAGACAGTGTGGTTGGTACGGTCTTTTTTGTCTCGTCGATGGATGAGATGAATGCCGGTTTTCACAGCATCAACATTGCGCTTATTTTTTCCTCCTTGATTGTCCTGGTCCTCATGGTGCTCCCCGTCTGGTTTATAACCGCTCGTCTGATCCGACCGCTTCGCCAGACACGTGATGTCGCGCTGGCCATCGCCCACGGTGATTTCAGCATCCGGGCGGATGCCGGACAGGTTGGAGAAATCGGCGAGTTGGCCGGAATCATGAATGATCTGGCTGACAAACTGTCGGCTTCCATCGCCGACTTGACCTTGGAACGCAACCGACTGCGTCAGATTCTCGCCGGAATGAGCGATGGTTTGTTGGCGATCGATCACAACGGCACAATTACCAGTGCCAATCCGGCGCTTCTCGACCTGATGGGTCTTGACGCGCTGCCGCCGACCGGCAGCCGGCTGGCGGAACAACCGGCCTTGATGGAACTGTCGGAACCCTTGATGCAAGTGGTAACCCAAAAAATTGACACCGAACAGACTTTGAGCCGTCACAACCGAGTTCTGGCGGTCCAAATGTCGCCTCTGTGTGAGCCGGATGGCCCGGCAGCCGGGGCAGTGGCCCTCATTCGCGACATTACCGAGGCCGAACGTCTGGAGCAGACACGACGGGATTATGTCGCCAATGTCTCCCATGAACTGAGGACGCCACTGACAGCCATCCGCGCGCTGGTCGAGCCGATGCGCGATGGTCTGGTACAAGCGGAAAATGATCGTCAACGCTACTACGGCATTATCCTTGCCGAGATTGTCCGCCTTTCGCGCCTGATTAACGACATGCTGGAATTGTCACGACTACAGGCCGGATCGTTGGTCATGCAACTGCGTGATTTTGAGCTCGGTTCATTGCTGGAAGATATTAGCGATCGTTTTCGGCTGCAGGCCGAGGATCAGCAGATCACCTTGGGATGGCCGGAGAACCTGTCCGCCTTGCCGATTGTCCACGCCAATCTCGATCGGGTCGAACAGGTGTTGATTATTTTGCTGGACAATGCCTTCAAATATACACCATCCGGTGGTTCGATCGGCCTCCAAGTTGTTTGGGACGACCACACGGTCGCCATCTCGGTTGCCGATACCGGAATTGGCATTCATCCCGCTGATGTCGATGCGGTATTCGATCGTTTCTATAAAGCGGACAAGGCTCACCAGCAGCCCGGAACCGGCCTAGGGCTGGCCATTGCCCGTGAACTATTGCGGCAGATGGGACAAGACATCACTGTTACCAGTCAGCTTGGCAAAGGCTCAACATTTACTTTTACACTGGCAAGGGGAGGCTGACCTGTCGTTGATTTGTCAGGTTGCGGTCACACGCTCTTCACGGATAAAAGCTACAATAATAGCAAAAGGCGCGAAAGGACGCATGAAACATGATTAACGACCCGCTGTGGTGTGCTGCCCGTGACTGACAGCACCACCATCCGACTCAATAAGTATATTGCTGACAGCGGAGCCTGCAGCCGCCGCGAGGCCGATCGCCTCATTGAGTCCGGATTGGTCACTGTGGATGACCAGGTCGCCTCTCTCGGCATGCGTGTCCGACCCGGTCAAATTGTTCGTGTCAAAGGTGAACCGGTTTTTCCGGATGAAGATCATGTCTATATCGCTCTCAACAAACCCGTTGGCATCACCTGTACCACCGATCCCAAACGCAGCGACAATATCATTGATTTTATCGGACACGACAAGCGCATCTTTCCGGTGGGCCGACTCGATCGTGATTCCGAAGGCTTGATTTTTCTCACCAATGACGGCAGCATCGTCAATAAAATCCTGCGAGCCGGCAACCGGCACGAAAAAGAATACGTTGTCACGGTCGATCGTCCAATAACCACAGCTTTTCTCGCAGGAATGGCCGCCGGCGTGCCCATTCTGGGCACGGTGACCAGGTCTTGTCAGGTCGCCGCCACCGGTCCCCGGACCTTTCGCATCATTCTGACTCAAGGCCTTAACCGACAGATCCGCCGGATGTGTCAATACTTCGGTTATGAGGTTTTGCGCCTTATTCGGATCAGGATCATGAATGTCACGTTGGGTCGACTGCAGACCGGACAATGGCGCTACTTGTCCTTTAAAGAAGTGGCTGAAATTAAGCGACTCACCCGTTCATCCAGTGTTACAGCACAGCATGAACCTTGATTTTTCATCCTTTTGTAACATTTTTTCAATGTTTTTTTCAATAATCAGGGGATATAATGTCATTGTACTAAGAAGCCAAGGAAGACACGTAAAGTCCGGATTCATTGAATCCACGCAGTTGAAGACCACAAAACAAACGGGCGTCCCTCGGAGGCGCCCGTTTGTTTTGTTCAGACTTCGCGCAACCTGAGCGGCGGGCCCTCGGCTCGATAGGCTTGTCCGGCCAGCGCCCCGATATCCACCAAATCGTGGGTGACCAAAACAACCAAACGCCGGATTGCGGCTTCCTGCAGCAAAGAGAAAAGTTTCTTTTTCAAATCGATATCCATGCCGGTGAAGGGCTCATCCAGCAACAGCAGATCGCCGGGGCGCGCCAATGCCCGCGCCAATGCCACCCGACGTTTCATGCCACCGCTCAGTTGAGCAGGATAATACTCGGCAAACTCGGACAGATAAACCCGTTCCAGCCAGTTTAAGGCTTTCCCGCGTTTTGACGATAAAACCGCCGCGACATTGTCCACGGCCGATAGCCAGGGCAACAGCCGATCTTCCTGAAAAACCATGCTGATCGTTCGCTGCTCAATTCCTTTTATCAAACCCCTGTCCGGCTGCTCCAGTCCTGCCAAGAGACGAAGCAGCGTCGTCTTGCCGCAACCTGAAGGGCCGGACAAGCCAACCAGCCCGTTGGGTGGAAATTGCACTGTTAAGTCATCAATAACCTTTAACTCGCCATAAGCTTTGCTGATTTTTTCTATCCGGATGCTCACGATGCATTCCCCTGTCGTCCGTGTGTTTTAAAATAAGATTCCGCCCGATTCAGCACCCAAAGGAGCAATTTTTCCAAAATCAGGCTCAGAACAATGATCACCAAAGTGTAGGCCAGCAGATTGGGTGTTTCGAGATATATTTTGGCATTATAAAGCTCGCTGCCCAAGGATGGCTGCGGTGTGCTCAGCACTTCGGCCGCGATTCCGGCCTTCCATCCGAGACCCAAAGCTGTCGTGACCGCGGCCAGAAAAAAAGGTGAAATCGACGGAAGATAAATCAAACGAAGGACTTGGCTTGACGTTAATCCAAAAATTTGTGCCATCTCCAACAATTGTGGGTCGGTCTTGCGGATACCTTCAACCATATTAGCCCAGACAATGGGCACCACCATCAACAGCACAATGAAGATGACCACCCGGGCCTTTGTCATCCAGACCAAAGCCAAAATAATAAAGGATGCGATCGGCGTTGCGCGAATCGCAACAATAACCGGCCGGAGCAGAAGCCACATCAGTCGGATGCGAACGGTCAAAACCGCCAAAACAACACCTATTACGACTCCCAGCAGAAAACCGGCGGTAATGCGCAATATTGAGAGACCGGCGGTCAGCCAAAAATGGCTTTCGCCGACAAGAACAATCAGCCGAACTCCCACCTGCAGCGGCGATGCCAAAAGCAGGTCGCTGTCGATCAGGATGTAGGCCAGCTGCCAGACCAACAGCCAGAAAACAAGGATCGGCAGCCATTGCCAGTATTTGATTCGCTTCCGGCCGGGTTCCATGCACTTGCTTCCGGTCAGCCGAGCCAGTAAAATGCCGGATCAGGCAACTTGCCGCCGATCGATTGCGGATTGGCCTGAAACAAAACCGTAAAAAACGGTTCCATCATCTCTTGCATCGCAGCTCCTTTGATCAGAACAACATAGCAATTAGGAATGGCTTTGGCGGCCAGCTCGGCGTCAGCCATAACAGAAAAATGGGCGACAGCCTCTCCGGCTTCCACCGGATTCTGATTGACAAAGTCGACGGAAGCCTGATACTCCGAGAGAAAATCTTCCAGCGCCTCCGGGTGTTCGGCAGCAAAAGCCTCACTGACCACAAAGCAACCCATGCTCATTTCGCCTGCACGCCCGGTTGCGGTCATCATTTTGGACCACTCTTCGGTTAAATCAAGCGCAACGCGCATGTCACTGTTTTTACTGAGTACTGTCGTGACAAAAGGCTCAGGTAACATAACCAGATCGGCCTTTCCGGCGGCTGTCAGTGAAGCCAATTCACTGTGTTGGCTTCTGTACTCCACTGTGGCCGGTTTGCTCAGGCCGCCATTAGCCAACAATTCATTTAACACATATTCCGGTATGGCGCCCTGGCCGGTGGCTTGAATGGTTAAACCGGACAGATCGGCAATAGATTGGATGCTGTTGCCTTTTTCCAAAATGTACAGCACACCCAGTGTATTGACCGCCAGCATGCGGACTTTACCTTGTGTGCGCTGGTAGAGTACAGCCGCCAGATTGGTGGGCAGGGCAGCAATGTCTACTTGGTTGCTACTCAGCTGGGCAACGATATCATTCGGTGCGTCGGCCAGCTCGAAAGAATAGTTATGCCGCGTCCTTCCGGCTTCCTGGTCGCTCATTAGACCAACCAACCCGATTCCGGTTGGGCCGCGCAAGGCAGCAACCCGAATGTCCACCCGAGAAGCAGGTTGCGAAGATGATGGTTTTGTGCAAGCCGCAAGAGCAATGAGCAGCGACAAAAGCATGGCAAAAATTAAAAATCGGTGTCTGCATCGGATCATTATGTGCGCCTTCTTTCTTGGCAATTTCAGACCTTGATATGCCCTTATACGCGTGGTTCAAATCCTTTGTTTGACCAATGCTTCGGTCACGGATTCAGCGCCAGCTTGAGAACATCTAAATTATCCATCATAACCTGCTCATAGGTCAAGGCGCCGGCATCACCTGTGACCACCGGATTCAAGGTGTAAACAGACGCGCCGGTTTCCGCAGCCAGCGTATCAGCCGCCCGACCGGAATACTGCGGTTCAACAAAAAGAACTTGAACACCTTCCGAGCGGATAATATCAATGGTTTCGGCCAGTTCGGCCGTGCTGGGTTCTCTCCCCGGATCGCGTCGAATGACCGCCGCTACCGTCAGGCCATATTCCTTTGCCAAATAGGGAAAGGCATCGTGGAAGGTGATGATTTTCCGAATCGCCACCTTATCCAACGTTTCACGATAAAGCCGATCAAGGTTTAGCAGCCGGTCGATGTATGCGGCTTCATTACGCTGATACAATTCAGCATGTTCCGGATCGGCACGTTGCAGTCCCAGGCTGATGTTTTTCACCTGCTGGATGGCTAGGCGAATCGAAAGCCAAACATGGGCATTGACTTCGTGAGCGTGACCGGATGTTTCATCATTGATATCAATATGGCCGTGATTTTCATCCCAATACAACAGCCGAATTCCCGAACTGGCTTCGATCTTAACCAGATCGTGTCGATCGGCCAACACCTCAAGAAAGCTCTCCATTCCGGCACCATTGAAGATAAAAATATCCGCAGCTTCCAGTTCCACCATGTCACCGGGCAATAGTTGATAATTATGCAGGCAACCAACATCCGGCGCCGCCATATTAACCACCCGAATCCCATCAATGCCCTCAACCAGATTCAGGGTAAAAATATAAATCGGCAAAAACGAGGTAACCACCCTAAGCTCGCCGGAATCATCAGCTGTCCGCTCTGTCTGACAGCCGGCAGGAATGCCGAGCATCAATAAAATCGCCAGTATCAGTATCAATGCGCATTGCGGTAAATGCTTTTTCACTTTGACCTCCAAGCAAAACAACGACACAGTCAATCGGCGTTATTGCTAGTTAGTTGCAATAATAATTATATAAAATGTCTCCGGCCGTGTCAAAGCAATGTTCGGTTGCGCAATCGACGCATCTCGAGGATAATGAACCTAAGATCAAAAAAGGAAACCACGCTCATGTCGGCTAAGAACACCCGCCAAACCAAGCAAAAATCATTGATTCTGGCAACCATCCGGCAGGCCGGCGGATTGCTGACAGCCGACCAAATCCTGGCCGCCGCTCGAAAAACGTTGCCCAAACTTGCCCTGACCACCGTCTACCGCAATCTGGAGCAATTATCGAACCAGCGGATCATCACTCGATTAATTCACCCTGACGGTGTTACCCGCTATCGCATGACCGATGAACTGCATAACCACGACATGATCTGTATAAACTGCAGCAAAACACTGGAAATCAGCCAGTGTCCTCTGGATTGCCTGACACTGCAAATCGAGGAGACAACCGGCTTTAAGATCACCACACATCAACTGACATTTTACGGCTATTGCGCTGAATGCTCAGAGCTCCCGGGTGCGAAATAAAAATAATTTAAACGAGGGCGCAGGCAACCGCCCATTGTCGGCAAGAGCAAAAAGCCGTCACCGAAAAGGTCGACGGCTTTTGCCGAACTAATCCGGAATAGAACATTCAATACATTTGGTAAGCAAGATCCTCAATTAATGACGATATCACGCCACCGAGCGCAATCATCAGAATAATGACCACCACAAGAGCAATCAAGGCCCAGAGCAGCAAGGCGCGAGCAAGGTTTTTCTTGTTTTGATTAACCGTGCTGCCGAATGCCCAGACAAAAAGCATGATCAGAAAAATCAGGCTGCCGACGAACGGGATCAAGTTAATGGCAAACATTCCAAAGAAGCCACCAACGCCCAATGGCTTGTTAAGATCCACCATGCCCCCTTGAACCGTAGCCTGCGGAACTGCTTGCTGCACCGGTTGATAGGCTACCGGTTGCGGTGTCGGTGCCGGCTGCTGATAGGTTGTCTGAACAGGCGGCGGTGCAACGGGCGCCGCAGGAGCCTCCAGCATATTGGTACCGCAGCTTTCGCAGAACCTTGAATCATCAGGATTTGATTTCCCACAATTTGGACAGAACATATCTTGTTTCCTCCCCTATTTTTAATCGGTTTTCAATGGATATTATATGAAGTCAAGTCGGGCGTGGCTTGCCGCAGCCTCTGCAGAATTTGTCGAAATTTTCCCGAGAACAATCGGCGCAGATCCAACGACCTGCGGCAGCCCTCACTTCGGCCGATTCGACCGGCTCCTCCGCCGCAGGTTCTTGTACAACTACGACATCTTCGGTCTGCTCAACAACCGCTTCCTCAACGGCGGCGGTCTCCGCAACGACTTGGTCCACAAACACATCAGCTTCAGCTTCAGATTCAGCTTCAGATTCAGCCTCGGTTTCGGCTTCGACAGCTTGCTCAACGGGCTGGGGCTCATGGGGCGCAGCCGCCGGTGCGGTTGTGGCCTGTATCGTCCGAGACAAGCCGCAGCTCATGCAAAAGCGTCCGGTATTGGTTCGACCACAAGTGCAAATCCAATTGTCGGTCGAATCGGTCGCCGTCGGCATAACCGGGACAACCGGTACTGTGGGCGGCGGAGGCGCCGTTGTTGGAGCGGGTGGAACCGGCTTGGAAACCACCGGCGCAACCTTTTCTCGAACGATATTCAGCGTATAGTCGGCCAGATTGGCAAACAAGGGCAGGTCGGCATCTTCTTCACGATGGAGACGCAGGATCGCCAGCAGGACCAACAACAAGAAGGCCAACCCCAGCAAAAAATTGATGATGTCTTGCGTTGTTGCGAGAAAGCCGGTCCGACCGAACAGGAAACGGAAAAAATCAAAAACCCAGCCAACGGCCCTCAAGGCAATGATATAGCTCAGTTTAAGATACAGGGCTTGGAACGCCTGTTTGGTCAACCAACGGTTTTTCTCCAGCAACAAGGCAAAAGCACCCAGCAGGATCAAGACCTCGGTGCTACCAAAGAAACAAATGACAAAGATCAATATAGCAATTGCGGAAAGTTTGAGTCCAAAAATGCTTTTTGTCATGTTGCACCTCTCTTTCTTGTCATGACACATATGCTTTAAAAGCAGGTTTTAAAGGGTTCGAGATGTTTGGTTCAAGCCTATCATAACCTTTGCCCCTTCGCAATGCGGTCGGCCGGATTAATTGCAAAAAAGAAGGTTAATCTTGATAAAGAAACCGATGCAGCGATGTAATATTGGCAGCAAAATCAAACCTGACAACCTCCCTGCCTTTATGATACATCACTTCATAGCTGCCCTTGATCGGCAGCATACGCTGGGAAAGCGGGTAATCCCGCGTATTGATCAGATCGATTCCCAGACTCAGGAGCTTTTGGGGGCTCACATTGGTTCGAACCAACGGTAAAACGGTTCGGATAATCGCGTCGAGCTCACCGGGGCTTTTTTGCCGTGCACTATTTAGCAAAGCTTGAATAACCGTCCGTTGCCGACCGGTACGCGAAAAATCGGAATCAATTTTCCGGATACGAGCATATGCCAGCGCCAATCGACCATCAAGATGGTTGCTGCCGGCTACGGTTATCGGGCCATAGTGCCGGTTGAGATGATCGGATTCGGCACGGGTCAAATTGATATCCACGCCACCGACGGTGTCGATGGCGCGGGTAAAACCGGAAAAATCGATCATGATAAAATCATCGATGCGCACCCGAAAATTATCCTCCAAGGTCTGACGAAGAAGCTTCGAGCCGCCGTAGGAATAAGCCGCGTTCAGCAGATTAAAACCTCGCCCGGGAATGTTAACAAACAAACCACGCATCAGCGAAACCAGATGAATCTTGCCGGTCT
>LSQX01338896.1_pt1 | contig 11128 bp, 6 predicted proteins | sample 654561 | NCBI WGS metagenome assembly LSQX01 (sample SAMN04489861, study PRJNA283612) | anaerobic digester metagenome | isolation source: 4 biogas reactors fed with cattle manure at either 37C or 55C with and... | place: Denmark: Kongens Lyngby | collected 2014 | reverse complement strand
GAATGTATATAGGAACCACAGGACCTAGAGGATTACATCATCTGTTATGGGAAATAGTAGATAATGCTATAGATGAAGCTGCTAATGGATTTGCTGATAAGATAGAAGTAACCTTATTTGATGATGGTAGCATAATGGTAGAGGATAATGGTAGGGGTATACCAGTAGATATGAACGAGGCTATGAAGATGTCAGGTGTGGAGGTAGTTTTTACACAGCTTCATGCTGGCGGCAAGTTCAATAATGAAAACTATAGTTATTCTGGAGGTTTGCACGGAGTAGGCGCTGCAGTAGTAAATGCTTTATCCAGATGGCTGGAGGTAGAGGTAAAAAGAGAGGGCAAAGTATACAGGCAGCGTTTTGAGAGCTATTATGACAAGAAAACTGAAAAAGTTGAGGCTGGTGCTGCAGTTACAGGGTTAGAAGAGGTGGATGTCACCAAGGAAACAGGGACTAAAATTCGGTTTTTGCCCGATGATAGAATTTTTGAGGATATTAGATTTAATATTGATACCATAGCAAAGCGGCTTAGAGAACTTGCTTTTTTAAATAGGGGTATTGAGATAGTCTTAAATGATTTAAGGCAGGTTAAAGAGGCAAACAATGATGAAAAATCATCTACTAGACAGGAGTATCTATACAGTGGTGGGTTAATAGACTTTGTAAAGTACATAAACGAAGATAGAACTGTTATCCATCCTGAAATAATTTTTTTGGAAGGTGAAAAAGACGGGATTACGGCCCAGATTGCTATTCAATACACTGATTCCTACACCGAAAGCATATTTTCCTATGTAAACAATATTCCTACCAGTGAAGGGGGTACCCATGAAACTGGATTTAAAACTGCTATAACTAAGGTGCTAAATGACTATGCTAGAAAGTTTAATTACTTAAAGGAAAGGGATAGCAATTTAAGTGGAGAGGATTTTCGAGAAGGTATGACCGCTATTATATCTGTTAGAATGCGCAATGTCCAATTTGAAGGTCAGACCAAAACCAAGCTAGGTAACTCCGAAGCTAGAACGGCTCTAGAGTCTATTGTAACAGATCAGTTAACATATTTTATAGAGAATACTACTAATGATCATGTTATAAAACTTATTATTGAAAAAGCTATTAAAGCTGCCAAGGTGAGAGAGGCAGCTAGAAGAGCCCGAGAGATAACCCGTAGGAAAAATAATCTAGAAGGTGCTCCTTTAGTGGGCAAGTTGGCTAGCTGTACCGGAAGAGATACCTCTATAAACGAACTTTTTATAGTAGAAGGGGACTCAGCAGGAGGCTCAGCAAAGCAGGCGCGGGATAGGCGATTCCAGGCTATTCTTCCACTGAGGGGAAAACCTTTAAACGTAGAAAAAAAACGTTTAGACCAGGTTCTTGCCAATGAAGAATTCTGCACTATAATTTCCGCTTTGGGTACAGGCATTGGAGAGGATTTTAATATTAAAAATCTTAAGTATGATAAAATTATAATCTTGTCTGATGCTGATCAGGACGGTGCCCATATTCGAGCAATACTGCTTACCTTCTTTTTTAGATATATGAAGGAGCTTATCACCGAGGGTCATGTCTATATTGGCCTGTCCCCGCTATATAAAATATCCAAAGGAAAAACCGTAGAATATGCCTATAACGATGATGAGCTTAAGGAAAAGATTAAGAAGATAGGTAAAGGATATGTGGTTCAAAGGTATAAGGGATTAGGAGAGATGAACCCAGAGCAATTATGGGAAACCACTATGAACCCTAAAAAACGTAGTATAGTTCAAGTAACCATAGAAGATGCTGCCCAAGCGGACAAGCTGGTTACCATATTGATGGGAGATAAGGTAGACCCAAGACGTGAATATATAAACACCTTTGCTAATTTCAATAAAATAGACGCTTTTCAAGAGATGGGGGTATAGTTTATGGCTAAAAGAGTAGATGAGTTTACACAAAACAAAGACTTAATCATACAAAAACCTTTAGAAGAGGTAATGCATGAATCTATAATGCCCTATGCAGAGTATATTATATTGGAGAGAGCTTTGCCTAGGGTAGAAGACGGATTAAAGCCGGTTCAGAGAAGAATTCTATATACTATGTATGAGCTGGGAGTAACTCCAGACAAGCCCCATAGAAAATCCGCTAGAATAGTGGGAGATTGTTTGGGTAAATACCATCCTCATGGGGATACATCGGTGTACGATGCCATGGTTAGAATGGCACAAGACTTTGTTATGAGAGCTCCACTGGTGGATGGACAAGGGAATTTTGGTTCTATAGATGGAGACGTTGCTGCAGCTATGCGTTATACTGAAGCAAGAATGACCCCCTTAGCTATAGAACTTTTAAGGGATATTAGCAAGGATACTGTTGATTTTAGTTTAAACTTTGATGATACCTTAAAGGAGCCTAATGTACTGCCTGGTCGTTTCCCCAATCTCTTGGTTAACGGAGCTTCTGGCATTGCCATAGGTGTTGCTACCAATATTCCTACTCATAATTTAGGAGAGGTTATAGATGGAGTAATACTGCAAATGGAAAATCCTTACATATCCCTTGATGAGCTGCTAAAGGTTATAAAGGGGCCTGACTTCCCTACAGGGGGCACTATTATAGGACAAGATGAAATACGAAAAGCTTATAGGACAGGCAAAGGCAGGATAATTGTTAGAGCTAAGGTAGATATTGAGAAGGCGTCAGGAGGCAAAAAATTATTAGTAATAAAAGAGCTGCCATATCAAGTAAATAAGGCTACTCTATTAGAAAAAATATTGAAGCTTAGCGAAGAGAAAAAGGGAGTCCTAACAGGTATTGCTGATATTAGAGATGAGTCGGATCGCAGTGGCATGCGTGCTGTCATTGAGGTTAAGAAAGATGGAGACGCTGAGAAAATTCTTAACTATTTATATAAATACTCAGATTTACAGGTAACCTTTGGAGCCAATATGGTAGCCATTGCCGATGGAAGACCCCAACAGTTAGGACTAAAGGAAATATTAGGTTACTATATTCAGCATCAAAAGAATGTAGTAACGCGAAGAGTTAAGTATGATCTAGACAAAGCTAAGGCTAGAGAACATATTCTAGAGGGACTTATGATAGCAATAAATAACATTGACAGGGTTATTGAAATAATACGGGGATCCAAAAATCCTAGTGTTGCTCGTAAAAATTTGATGAGGGAGTTTAAACTAACGGAAACTCAAGCACAAGCTATTTTGGACATGCGTCTTCAAAGGCTGACTAATCTGGAGATTATTACTCTAGAGAGGGAATACAAACAAGTAAAAAAGACAATAGAAAAATTGGAAGCTATATTAGGCTCAGAAAAACTTCTTATAAAACTAATAAAAAAGGAATTGCTAGAGATTAAAGAAAAGTACAGCACCCCAAGAAGAACTGAGATAATTAAAGACAGCTCTGAAGCAGAGATCAAGACTGAAGATTTGATCCATGTAGAAGAGTGCGTGATTGCCCTTACTCGAAATCAGGATATTAAAAGAGTGTCTCAAAAAGCCTTTAATCGATCCAGTAAGGATGTAGAGGTAGTAGAGACTCGTGAGATGGATTATATAGAATTTTTAGTTGAGTCTGAAACGGATCATAGGATATTGCTGCTAACAAATCAGGGTAACTGCTATAGTCTTAACGCTATAGAGATACCTGAAACCAAATGGCGAGATAAAGGAGTACAGCTGTCAAGCCTTATTAATGGTTTTGAAAGAACTGAGAAGATAGTAGCCCTTTTATCTGTAAAAGAATTCTCCCAAGATAGCTATATTCAATTCTATACAAGCCAAGGAATGATAAAGAAAACTTCTTTAGCTGAGTATGAGACAATAAGGACCAAAATTCAGGCCTGTGGCCTAAAGGAAAATGATGAAGTAATAGGCGCTGAACTAATATCTGAGGATAAAGAGGTAATGATAATTACTTCTCAGGGTATGAGTATTAGGTTTAATGGAAATGAAGTAAACCCCATGGGCAGGACAGCTAGAGGAGTAAAGGCTATTCAGCTAAAAGGTGAAGATAAGGTTATATTTGGAAGTCAAATTGATGAAGATGGAGATATAATAGTGGTCACAGATCAGGGTATTGCCAAACGAACTCCTATAACAGAATATCAGTGTCAGGGCAGGGGTGGAATTGGCTTTAAAACCCTTATCTTCTATAAAAACAGAGCCAATGGCAGGTATATCCTCGGAGCCTTTTATGTTCAAAATCCCTTTGAAATTATTATGCAACAGAGAGATGGTACTATAACTAGAATTAACACCAATGATTTACCCATAGCTCCGAGGGATGGCAGAGGTAGTACTGTGATAAAAATTGAGGATGTAGATAATGCGGTAGAATATGTATATAGAAATTATAATGAATAGGGCTATTTAGGTAGAGCAGAAGCTGAATCAATTTTCAGCCTCTGCTCTTTTTTATTGTAAATTTTAATATTAGTCATAAGTACCTTTGTGGATAAATAAAGTATTAGAGAGGATGATAATTACCTGTGATCAGGGATGGAGGTCATTATAAAGTGCAAGTTATTTATATAACGCGTAAAAAAATAGGAAAGGTATTATTGATATTTTGTCTGGTTTTGATATCCGTAACATATTCTATAAATTTTCGTGACAGTTCTATAGCGGTATTTTTGAATACCCAACGAGAACTCCCTATCTACTGTGTTGAGAGAGATGACAAAAAGATATCCATATCCTTTGACGCAGCCTGGGGTACCGAGTATACAGATGAGATACTTCAAATACTTGAGGAAAGAAATATTAAGTGTACCTTTTTTCTTGTAGGCTTCTGGGTAGATAATCATCCTGATAAGGTCCAGTTAATTGCAGAAAAAGGACATGAAATTGGTAATCATTCAACTAATCATCCCCATATGAGTAAGTTAGGTAAAGAACAGATAATCAAAGAAATTGAAACCACTCAAAAAAAGATTGAGGAGTTGGCAGGGGATAAAGCAGTAAAACTATTTAGGCCCCCATATGGTGACTATAATAATCTATTAATTAATACCTGCAGAGAAATGGGATTTTATCCTATACAATGGGATGTAGACTCACTAGATTGGAAAGAGCTAGGGGTAGATCATATGTATAGGCAGGTTACGGAGAAAGTAAAACCTGGTTCTATCGTTCTATTTCACAATAATGCAAAATATATAACTCAGGCATTACCTACCATATTAGATAAACTGTTAAGCGAAGGGTATGAATTTGTTCCTATATCTGAGCTAATATACAAGGATAGCTATCATATAGATCATACTGGTATGCAAAAGAAAACTGACCAATAAAGTCATATTAGATTGAGAGCTTGAATAAGAATAGAAATAATATATTGTGCTTTTCATGATTTAAGCATTGATACAGGGGAGAAAGGAAGGGAGAGGCCGGATGATGGAGCATGTAATGGAAAACAATAAGGTTGTGGTGGCAGGTACAGTACATACGCCTCTGATATACAGCCATGAGATGTTTGGAGAAAATTTTTATAATTTCGATTTAGCAGTACCACGCCTTAGTGATTATGTTGATGTACTGCCCATTACCATATCCGAACGTTTAATGGGGGACATAGAATTAAAGCCAGGAACAGAGGTAGTAATAGAGGGACAGTTTAGATCCTATAACAAATTTATTGATGGAAAAAATAGATTAATTTTAACTGTATTCACTAGAGATATATACCCCAAGCAAGATAATATTAAAAATCCAAATCAAATTTATCTAAATGGATTTATATGTAAAGAGCCGGTTTATAGAACAACACCATTTAATAGAGAAATAACGGATATTTTACTGGCTGTTAATAGGGCCTATGGAAAGTCTGATTATATCCCTACTATAGCATGGGGGAGAAATGCCCGATTTTCTCAACATTTGAAAGTAGGAGATAACATAAAAATATGGGGAAGAATTCAAAGTAGAATTTATCAGAAAAAGCTTCCAGATGGAGAAGTAGTTGAGAAGATGGCCTATGAAGTATCCATATCTAAAATGGCAGTTGTAGAAAATAATAATAATCCTTAACTAAAAACCTGAGGTTACTCAGGTTTTTCTTATTGTGGATTTTAGTTTACTATGTTAAAATGATAGTGTCATGAATTATGTCTAAATGATGAAATTATAAGAATAATCTCTTAATAGATACTTTTTTCTATTGAAAATTCCTTTTATCATATATGTTTATGTTATTTATTATGGGAAGGTTTGGGATGTTAATAGATTGATTATGGGAGGGATACAATGGAGTATAAATCAAAACTTAAGAATAATCAAGTTGATGGATTGTTTGAAGCTATACTTAAACTTAAGACTATTGAGGAGTGTTATAGGTTTTTTGAGGATATATGTACCATCAATGAGATTAAGTCCTTGGCTCAGAGACTAGAAGTTGCTAAGATGCTTAGAGCTAAAAAGACATATCAAGATATAGCAGAAGAGACTGGTGCCAGTACTGCTACCATAAGTCGGGTTAATAGGGCATTGACTTATGGTGCTGATGGGTATAATATCATATTGGACAGATTATCAGAAAAATAATTAGACACCCTAAGGGGTGTCTTTTAAATAAGATTTGGAGGTTATTTATGGCATTTACAGATCAGTTAAATCCACAACAAAAAGAAGCAGTACTTAACACAGAGGGTCCCTTATTGGTATTAGCGGGAGCTGGCTCAGGGAAAACACGTGTATTGACCTATAGAGTAGCTCATTTGATTGAGAATTTAAAGGTTAGCCCCAATAATATTTTAGCTATTACTTTTACCAATAAAGCTGCAAAAGAAATGAAAGAACGGATATATGACCTGGTAGGAAGCAAGGCAGAAAATATTTGGATAAGCACCTTTCATTCTACCTGTGTGAGAATTCTAAGAAGGGAAATCGAGAATATAGGCTTTACACGAAATTTTGTTATTTATGATGCTGATGATCAACTAACCCTTATAAAAGATTGTATAAGGGAACTAAACTTAAGTGAAAAATATTTTGATGCTAAGGACATTCGTTATAAAATTGGCCAGCTTAAGGATCAAATAAAAAGTCCAGAGGATTACAGGAAAGAGATACAAGGCCAATATCGCGAAGAAAAAATTGCTGATATTTATAAATTATATCAGGACAAGCTAGTCAAGAATAATGCCCTAGATTTTGATGATCTCATAAACAGAACTTTAGAACTTTTTTATCTAAGGCCAGATGTGCTGGACTATTACAGTAGCAAGTTCCAATATATACTGGTAGATGAATATCAGGATACAAACTACGCTCAATACATGTTAGTAAAACTATTGTCTATGAAACATCAAAATCTATGTGTAGTAGGAGATGATGACCAATCTATATACGGCTGGAGAGGTGCTGATGTTCGAAACATCTTAGAATTTGAAAAGGATTTTCCCAACACAAAAGTAATAAAATTGGAGGAGAACTATAGATCAACTCAGACAATTTTAGATGCAGCCAATGAAGTTATTAGTAATAATACAGGTCGAAAGGAAAAAAAATTATGGACACAAAAGGGTCAGGGAGAAAAGATTGTTGTTTATAAGGTATCCGATGAACGACAGGAAGCGGATATTATATGTCAGCATATTCATAATCACATTGTAAAGGATAATAAAAATCCTGGAGACTTTGCTATCTTGTATCGAACTAATGCCCAATCTAGGTCCATTGAAGAAGCGCTTATGCGATATGGAATTCCATATAGAATATATGGCAGTCTACGATTTTACGATCGAAAGGAGATAAAGGATATCATAGCTTATCTTAGGGTGATTGCAAATCCAGCGGATGATGTAAGCTTAAAGAGAATAATAAATGTTCCAAAGCGAGGCATAGGCAATGTTACTATAACCACTTTAGAAGAGGTAGCAGCTAGAGAAGATGACAGTATCTTTAGTATAATACTGGATTTAGATAAATACAAAGAGTTTACAACTAGAACGAGCAAAAATATAAAAGAATTTGGAAATATAATTTCTTATCTTATAGCCATGAAGGAAGTAATGCCTTTAACAGAGTTCATTAAGGTTTTGTTAGAGCATACAGGATATGAACAAGCTTTGAAGAATGAAAAAACTGATAAAGTTGAGTCCAGATTGGAAAACATTAGGGAGTTTTTATCAGCGGCCCAGGAGTTTGAAGTAGACAATGAAAATGCTAATTTAGTGGATTTCCTTGAAAACATTGCATTGGTATCAGATCTAGATACCCTAGGAGAGGGACAGTCAGCTGTAAATATGATGACCATGCATTCAGCTAAAGGGTTAGAATTTCCTATAGTTTTTATTGCAGGTATGGAAGAATATCTATTTCCTCATGCCCGAGCTTTGGAGTCGGAACAGGAAATGGAAGAGGAAAGGAGATTGTGCTATGTAGGTATAACTAGAGCACAGCAACAGCTTTATTTAACCTATGCTGATCATCGGAATATTTTTGGAAACTATACAAGTAATATGCCTTCTCGTTTTTTAGATGAAATTCCTGACAGTTTGGTAGAACACGTTGATCTAACGCCAGGAAATCTATGGAACAGTAGGAGTTCTAAGAATCTGGGATATAAAGTAAATACTGTTTATTCTAGAAATGCAACCAGACAAAATAAAGATGATAAAAGGGAGTTTCAGAGACAAAAAGGATTTTCTTTAGGACAGAAGGTTATCCATAAAAAATATGGTAAAGGAACCATTGTTGCTTTAAGCGGTGAGGGAGACAATCAGGAGTTAACCATCGCCTTTGATCAGGAGGGTATTAGAAATTTTATTGCAGCATATGCTCCTCTAAAAAAGATAGATTAATTCTATGTGTTATTTAATTTACTTAAAGTTTGTTCAATAACATAATAAATATTTAAGAATCACTTTAAGATTAATTGTTTGGATTAGTTTATGAACATTACACATGGGGGCTGTAAAGTTATGGATAAAGAAAAGATTCGCCGACAAATTGAAGATTTAAGGGACAAGATTAGACATCATGATTATCTGTACTACGTATTAGATAAGCCAGTAATTACTGATAGTGAATACGACCAACTTGTGCGTCAGTTGATAGAATTGGAGGAAGAATATCCAGAGTTTTACTCTCCAGATTCCCCAACCCAAAGGGTGGGAGGATCCCCTGTTCAAGGGTTTGGTACCGTTATGCATTCCTACCCCATGCTTAGCTTAGCTAATGCTTTTAGTAAGGAAGAGTTATTAGACTTTGATCGCAGAGTTAGAAATATGGTTGGAAATAAGGTAGAGTACGTAGTTGAATTTAAGATTGATGGGCTATCTGTTTCTTTGGAATATGAGAATGGCAGATTGGTTAGAGGTGCCACTCGCGGAGACGGGCAGATAGGGGAAAATGTAACGGAAAATTTAAAAACTATTAGATCAATACCTTTAAAATTAAATAAGCCTTACTCTATGACAGTTCGTGGAGAAGTGTTTATGCCTAAAGATCATTTTGTAAAATTAAATAAGCAGAGAGAGCTAGAGGGTTTGCCTACTTTTGCCAATCCCCGTAATGCAGCAGCAGGTTCTCTTAGACAGCTAGATCCACGTATCACAGCAACTAGGCATTTGGATATATATCTGTTTAATTTAGAATATGTTTCTGATTACACTATTGAAAGCCATATGCAAACCATGGAAATTATGAAAGAAGCTGGTCTTAAGATTAGTCCCTTTTTGTATATGACTTCATCCATGGAGGAAATTATAGAGTTGTGCCAAGAATGGGCAGACAAAAGACATAATCTTGCTTTTGATATAGATGGTCTTGTAATAAAGGTAAATTCTATGGCTCAGAGACAACAGCTAGGCAGCACTTCCAAAACTCCTAGATGGGCCATAGCTTATAAATTTCCAGCTCAACAAGAAGAGACTTTTATAAAGGATATAGAAATTCAGGTGGGTAGGACAGGCGTTCTTACTCCTACAGCCTTGCTAGACCCGGTGGTAGTGGCTGGTTCTACAGTATCTCGTGCAAGCCTACATAATGAGGATTACATAAGAGATAAGGATATACGTATTGGTGATCATGTTATCATACAGAAGGCAGGAGATATTATACCTGAGGTAGTGAGAGTGCTAAAGGATAAGCGAAGCGGAAACGAAAAAGAGTTTGTTATGCCAAAACTCTGTCCTGTGTGCGGTGCTCATGCCATTCGGTTAGAGGGAGAAGTAGCAGTAAGATGTACTGGAAATGCCTGTCCAGCGCAACAAAGGCGTTTGATTATTCATTTTGCATCCAGGGAAGCTATGGATATAAGAGGACTGGGGCCTGCAATTGTGGATCAACTACTAGCAAATAAGTTAATAAATGATGCTGCTGATCTATATTATTTAGAATTTGATCAATTAATAAATCTGGAGCGTATGGGGAATAAATCTGCCAATAATCTTCTTAAAGCCATAGAGGAAAGTAAGGAAAGAGAATTGGAAAAATTAATATTTGGTTTAGGTATAAGGATGGTGGGCGTAAGAGCAGCCCATTTGATTGCAGAAAAGTTTGGTCATCTAGATAGGATTATAGAAGCCCAGGAAATTGACTTTTTGGCCATTGATGAGATAGGTGAGAAGATTGCCCAAAGTATAACTGCCTTTTTTAGAGAAGAACAAAACTTAAAACTTATTGATAAATTGCGAAAGGCAGGCGTTAATCTACAGCAAAGATCTGCTCTTTTAAATCAAGAAGAAGAAAAAAAAGAGCATCCATGGAATGGAAAAACCTTTGTACTAACTGGTACTTTAGACGAATATACCCGCAATCAAGCAAAAGCTCTTATTGAAGAGCGAGGTGGGAGGGTTACAAGCAGCGTCAGCAAAAAGACAGATTATGTAGTGGCTGGTGAAAATCCTGGCAGTAAGCTGGACAAGGCTAAAGAACTAGGAATAACAGTAATAGATCAACAGCAGTTTAAATCTATGTTATAAATTTTATAAACCAAAAACTTTTTTATAATAAAACGGGTATATAGTATAGATTGTCTTTAAGGCATGAAAACTGTTATACCCTGATTATACTTGGCATTTGTATATTTGTTCTAGATGGAAGAGTTGTATTATGTGTACAAATACAACTTGATTTTAAGCTTATTATATGCTTAAATTAACCCGTTGTGCTAGTTC
>LSQX01252261.1_pt1 | contig 11129 bp, 7 predicted proteins | sample 654561 | NCBI WGS metagenome assembly LSQX01 (sample SAMN04489861, study PRJNA283612) | anaerobic digester metagenome | isolation source: 4 biogas reactors fed with cattle manure at either 37C or 55C with and... | place: Denmark: Kongens Lyngby | collected 2014 | reverse complement strand
TATCCAATTGAGCTACGGGCGCTCATTTGTTGCGGTCGTGAACGACCACGGACAGATAGTAAAAAGGAACGCTTTTGATGACAAGCGCAAAATTAAAGTAAAACATAAAAGACGTTTTATTGTTGCTTTGGGAGGAGCTCTAACAGCAGAAAAATCAACAGGAGAATTATGCTGCTTTTATCTGTTTCAGAAGAAGTTGTGAATATTCGACATTACTTGCTCTCTGCCCACTCAAAATACTTTCTCCGAAATCATTCGGGAAAAATTCGTCTTCCCCGACGTGCCCACTCTTTTGCCCGGCAATTCGCTTTTGCGCGAAAGGTATCAGATTTTTCTTGAAATCCCGAGCCATCTTTTTTTATGTTGTTCTATGGTTAGTCTTCACCAGCCTAATGAATTAGATTCTCAGTTTTTTCAATGTGCAGAGGATTTCTTTCTTAATCATTCTTCACAAGCGCTCACATATGACGACGTGTCTTTAGCGACGTTGTACTCTGAGATTTTACCCAGAGATACCCAGCTGGACACCCAACTCACAGAGGGTATTGAACTCCATATTCCTGTCGTTTCAGCGGACATGGATACGGTCACTGAGTCCCGCATGGCAATCGGCATGGCCCTGAATGGCGGATTGGGGCTCATCCATTACAACATGGCTGAGAAGGATCAACTTGCAGAAGTATCTCGAGTCAAGAGTCATGTTCACGGGTTAATCCAGGATCCGGTCACAATTTCTCCAGATAAGTTGATCGGCGACCTTCTCCAAACGATAGAAAAGGAGAAATATACCTTCAGCACATTTCCCGTTCTGGACCAGGATGGCAAGCTGTTAGGGGTTTTGCCCGCTCACGTATTGAACGTGCGTTTCGCCAAACTCCGAGTCATAGACGTGACAATTCCCCGTTCACAGGTTTGCACCATCTTGCAGAGCGAACTGGGCAATGACGCCATCACGGCGGCTGATGATTATTTCACAAAAAATCCTATGGAGCACAAGCTGATCGTCGTGGATAGCAATGATCGGCTTTGCGGCCTCTTCACTTTAAGTGATATCCTAAAAATCAATCAGGAACGGAGAGCTCAGTTTAAGGCCGCCCGAGATTCTCGTTTCCGTTTGCTTTGTGGTGCAGCAATTTCCATCATCAGAGATGCTCAAGGGAGGATGGATCGCAAGCGGATGATGTCCCACATTGCAGCGCTTCTGGATCGAGGTGCGGATGTCATCGCCGTTTCCACAGCTCACGGGCACTCTCGCGATGTAGGGGCGGCTGTTAAAGCCATACGCGACGCATTTCCAAAATTGCCCATCATTGCCGGAAATGTAACCAGTGGTGCAGGAGTAGAATTTTTGGCTGAGTCAGGTGCCAATATCATTAAAGTAGGACAAGGCCCCGGCTCTATCTGCACAACACGTGTTGTTGCCGGAGTGGGGATCCCTCAACTAACGGCTCTCTATGTGGCATCAAAAGCAGCAGAAAAGAGAAAAGTTACTATCTTGGCAGACGGTGGAATTACTAAATCAGGAGACATCGTGAAAGCTTTAACCTTGTCTCAGGGCGTTATCTGCGGAGGCTTGTTAGCCGGATGCCATGAGGCTCCCGGCGAAATTATTGAGATTGGAGGCAAGCTATACAAACAGTACCGCGGAATGGGTAGCCTTGCCGCTATGAGAGCCGGATCTGCCAGCCGTTATGGTCATCTCAAAGCTGACACCACCCGGAAAGTAGCAGCAGAGGGAATTGAGGCTCTAAAAGAAATAGCCGGCTCTCTGGATAATGTTCTCTCTCAATTGATCGGAGGGATCCAATCCGGTATGGGTTATCTCGGCGCTCAGACTCTGGCAGACCTCCGTGGAAAAGCTCGTTTTGTACAGGTTAGCCCTGCTGGACAGCGTGAAGCGGCTCCTCATGACGTGGTTGAACTCAAGACAACGGCAAAATAGTCGATATTCGATAAAAGTGTTTTTGTTGGATACTCAAAGTTCCCGAAAAGAGAGCAGAATTTTGTGAATCAAAGAAGCAACTTTGCTCTTTTTGGGAGCGTTGGTTTTTTAAAGCGTCCACCTTTATTTGTTAATATAAACAAGGATTTCCTTGAGAGATAATAAAAATATCCTTGCGTCAGAGAAGGGAGTTTGCAAGGATACCGCAGCTTTATGAGCGAGAATATTTTGGAATCTAACAAACTTTACGAGCTTTGGGCATGGTACGAGGCTAACCGTAAAAGAGTGCATGTGTGGGCATTTGTAATCACACTGGTTGGTGTAATCGTTGCTTACGCCATTTGGAGTGCCGGGCAGAAGCAACTTCATGCCAATACGGCAATCTTCCGTTTGGGTGAACCTTTGAGCGTAATTGCAAGAGGCGAAGCTTCGGCTGAAGATATGGCCAAAGTCGCCGAGAAATACGAGGGTACTTCAGCGGCAGAGCGTGCGCTCATTCAATCTGGAGCTCTTTATTTCCAGGAAAAAGAGTATCAGAAAGCCTTGGACACATTTACTCAGTTTTCGCAAAAACATCCTAAGAGCAATCTTGCCGGTTCAGCTGCATACGGCATTGCCGTGTGCCAGGATGCGTTGGGCAAGGATGAAGAAGCCATGGTAGCTTATCAGGGTCTTATTCAGAAATACCCGTCATTGGCTGATCTTGCAAAAATCAACATGGCTTCAATCTATGAGTCCAAAGGACAATTGGATAAGGCCGTTCTCCTCTATGATGAAATTTCAAAAACACTTCATAGAAGTTGGGCTTCAATGGCTATGAGCCGTGCCAGAGCTATTCGCTTGGACCATCCCGAATTGGAGAAGAAACCTGAGGTTGCTCAACCGACTATTACTCCCAATGTCAACCTGGCTCCTGCTGCTTCTGAGACGCCTGCCGCGAAAGAAAGCGTTCCCCCAATGCTGGTACGCCCTACTGAACCAGCGCAGAACTCCTCAACGGAGGCACCTGCACCAGCTACAGCCGCTCCGGAGCCAAAAGAATAGGATTTTTTACAACTATTTCGTACAGATGGGTGGCTCGCCACCCATTTTATTTATTGTAAAACCAGTTATTTATAGATGCAGAATATAATGACCAGCAAAGAACTACGTCAGTCATTTCTCGACTTTTTCCAATCCAAATCACATGCAATAGTATCTTCGGCAAGCCTCATGCCAGACTCCCCCAATCTGCTTTTTACCAATGCAGGCATGAATCAGTTTGTTCCTATCTTCTTGGGTCAGAAGGTATGTCCCTACCCCACTTTACGAGCCGCAGATACTCAAAAATGCATCCGGGCCGGAGGCAAACACAACGATCTCGATGACGTAGGAATGGACACCTACCATCATACATTTTTTGAAATGCTCGGCAATTGGAGCTTTGGGAACTATTTCAAAAAAGAGGCTATTCACTGGGCCTGGGAACTTATTACTGAAGTCTGGAATTTCCCCAAAGAACGCCTTTACGCTACGGTCTATTGTCCGGATAAAAGTAAAGGTGATCCAAGTGAGTTTGACCAAGAAGCTTTTGATGCCTGGGCAGATCTCTTCAGCAAAGCTGGTCTGGACCCGAAAATTCACGTACTGAGCTCCGGAAAAAAAGATAACTTCTGGATGATGGGGGAAACCGGTCCCTGCGGTCCCTGTTCCGAATTGCATATTGATTTAACACCCAAAGGAGATACTCAGGGCAAACTAGTCAATGCAGGAGTGGGAGATTGTATTGAAATTTGGAACCTCGTCTTCATGCAATACAATGCCAATGCAGATGGCTCCTATACTGAGTTGCCGGCCAAAAATGTAGACACGGGAATGGGCTTCGAACGGGCGGTAAGTGTTATCCAGTGTACGAAGAATTTCACTGATTTTTCGGGGGTAATTTCCAATTATGAAACCGATGTCTTCAAACCCATTTTCAAGACTCTGGAGAATTTAAGCGGCAGGAAGTACGCCAGCACCCTTCCGGGAACGATTCACACCGGAACACCGGAGCAGATGAAAACGGATATTGCTTTTCGGGTCATTTCTGACCACATCCGAACGCTGAGTTTTGCCATAGCTGATGGGATTCTGCCGGGAAATACCGACCGAAACTATGTATTGAGAAGAATTCTCAGACGTGCCGTTCGGTACGGCCGGGCTATCGGCTTTACCAAACCTTTTTTCTACCAACTGGTGGATGTTGTCGCTGATTCGATGGGAGATGTTTTCCCAGAAATTGTTGAGCGAAAAGACGTAATTAAACAGACGATACAAACCGAGGAGGTCTCCTTCAACCACACCCTGGACCGCGGCATTATGATGTTTGAACAGGAAGTTCAAAAAATTAAAAACCAGGGCGACACGGCTGAGTCTTTAAAAAAAGACATGTCTGAAACCATTCACGGTTTAAGCAAATTTCGCAAAGAGGTTGAAAAAGTTAAGGAATTAGGAGAACACTGGATCAGCGGAGATTTTGCATTTACGCTTTACGATACTTATGGTTTTCCCCTCGACTTAACCGAATTGATGGCCAGAGAAGTCGGGCTCACCGTAGATCGAGTTTCTTTTGAAAAGTTGATGGAAGAGCAGCGCAAACGCGCTCGCGCAGCTCAGAAAAAACTCATTGTCGAAGTAGATACCGGGCTGGATATCGCCACCCAATTTGTAGGCTACGAACACGACACAACTTCATGTAGGGTTGTGGCTCTTTCTAAAAAAACATTGGAAAAGGAAGAAAGCTATTTCGCCGCTGTAGATACCTCTTCTTTCTATGCTGAAATGGGTGGGCAGGTAGGCGACACCGGTTTTCTTGAAATTGAGGGGCATTCGCTTCCAATCAATGTCATAGACACCATCAAACGAGGAAACACCTATTTCCTTAAACTTTCACCCAGGGATTGTGCATTGCTGGGGTGGGATAAAGAGCTGCCTGCGGATTTTCAGGCTCAAGCCAAACTAACCATTGATGCGAAGCGTCGCAGGTCAATTGAACGCAACCACACTGCTACGCATTTACTGCATTGGGCTCTTCACACTGCAGCCGGTAAGGACGTTGTCCAAAAAGGTTCAGCTGTTTACCCAGATAGATTTACTTTCGACTTCAACAGCCCGCCTTTGAGCCCGGAGCAAATTGCTCAAATAGAGGCTATGGTTAATGAGAAGATACTTGAGAACGCTCCTGTTCACTGGTTTGAAATTCCTCTCTCGGAAGTCGAAAAAAACAGCCATATTATGCAGCTCTTCGGTGAAAAATACGAAAGCTCGGTTCGTATCCTCCAAATTGCCGGATCTAAAGGCAAACTTGACGGCTATAGTATGGAGCTCTGCGGTGGTACACACGTCCGTGCTACAGGTGAACTGGGACAATTCAGAATTCTCTCCGAATCAGCCGTGGCTGCAGGAGTGCGCCGAATAGAGGCGGTAACCGGCATGAACGCCTACCAAAAGGCAACCCGTGAAACTTCCCTGATACATACACTGGCTGCGAGAATTAATTCACCTGTGGGAGAGTTCGAGCACAAGTTTGAATCCATTCTTGAAAAGCAAAAGACCCTTGAACAGCAGTTGAAGTCCCTTTTGCAGCAGCAAGCCGTTTCAATCGCTTCCAATCTGATTAATAACTCTGAATTGATCAAAAACGTTCCTGCCATTCTCTCTAATCTTGGGGAATGTGATTCGGATCATTTGATGGCAGTCATTGAAAATCTGCGCTCCCGTTTTTCCGGCGTGATCGTGTTGGCAGGAAATCAAGGTGACAATGTGATTCTCGCTTCTGCCGTTTCAAAAGATTTTATCAGCTCTATCCAAGCTAATAAAATTATCCAAACCATTGCACCTCTACTGGGGGGCAAGGGCGGCGGCAAACCTGATTTTGCGCGCGGAGGAGGGAAAAATCCTGACAAGGTAGCTGAGGCGCTTATCAAAGTAAAAGAACTGCTCTAGGGGTCACTCAGAGTCACCTAAAAAACGATCCGCAGAAATTTTAAAACTTCTGCGGATCGTTTTTTTTAATCTATTCTTTAGATCTGGCTCCGAATGGATTTAATTTCCACCCTTCTTTTGGGTGTACTTTTCTCTCCGGAGAAGCCTGCCTCAACGGGTGTTTTGGATATCTTTTCCAGCACATCATCCCCTTCTACCAGTTTGCCAAAACAGGTATACTGACGATCCAGGAAAGTCGCATCCCCCGTGCAAATAAAAAACTGACATCCTGCCGAATCCGGGGATTGCGAACGCGCCATAGAGATAACGCCCCTGACGTGTTGCCTGTTGTTGAACTCAGCCTTGATCTTATAGCCCGGGTCACCTGTGCCGGCCAGAGCCATGTTGCCACCCGGCTTTGTATTGGGGCATCCACCCTGAATCATGAATCCATCAATAATTCGATGGAAAGCTGTCGCGTCATAAAACTTCGCATTTGCGAGTTTGGTGAAGTTTTCCACTGTCCCCGGTGCGACATCGTTCCAAAGCTCCAGTTCCATTGTCCCTGCGCTGGTCTCAATCACTGCGAGAGGATAGCGTTCCTTCTGGATATCCAGCCGGTTTGTTGATGCCACACGCTCTGAACAGCCGCTTAGAATTAATAGGCTGCTCAACATGAGTACTAGAATTTTTCCAATTCTCTTCATAACCCGTCCGATTGTAGGCCAATCGCCTCAAAAATCCAGCTTTTAGCACAAAAGACTTGTCTATTTAGCCAAAGAGGCATAAACCAGTGCTGCAATATGAGTGTCAAAACTCTACTGGCGCTGGATTTTTCCACCTCATTCCGAACCGTTGCTCTCATGGAAATAGGTACACGAAAGCTTCTGGCCTGTTCAAGTAAATTTACTGCCCCGGTTCCGACATCGACCGCTGAGGCTGAGGGCATCCATTTTATTATTAACAAGCTACTGAATAATGCAGGTCTCACCCAAGAGAATGTTCAAGTACTCTCTCTGGGGATAGGGCCCGGTTCCTATAACGGAGTTCGGTCTACAATTGCATTGGCTCAGGGTTGGAGTTTATCTGCAGATATCAAACTAGCTGCAGTGAGCACTCTAGACGCCCTCTCCTTTCAGGCTAATCGACTGGGCTGGATTGGACGGCACCACATTTTAGTCGATGCTCAGCGCGATGAATACTATCACGCCGTCTACCAAGCTGCTGATGTCTACACGCTCCCCAGCGCATTGGAACCGGTACAAATTCTCCCGAAAGAATCTCTTTTGCCTCTCTTTAAAGAAAATGAAAATGTGGGTGGACCAGACCTCAGCGAGAGTTTCCCCGGCATTTATCCTCTCTATCCCCTGGCAGAGGATATTGGCCTCATTTCTCTATTACAGAACAATTTCATCCAACCAGAAAACCTATCTCCTATCTACCTGAGGCCGACGCAGTTCGCAAAAGCAAAACCTTACAGGCCCCTGCCGATATGATCAATAACTCCTCCTACCGTTGCTGGGCAGAAATAGATTTAAGCGCTCTGAGGGAAAACCTCGCATGGATCAGGCACCAGGTCGGCTTGAAAGCTAAAATTATGACCGTAGTCAAGGCGGATGCTTATGGCCATGGCTTAAAGGAAATAGCATCCCACCTGATGAACTGCGGAACCAACGCTTTCGGGATAGCTAATCTCAAGGAGGCTCATGACATCCGTACTCGCGGTGAGGGTTGGCCGATCCTCATGCTGGGAGCCTGTATTCCCGGAGAAATGGAGTATGCCATTCAACAGAACGTCATGGTGACAGTTTCCACTCCTGAGGAAGTTTCAAGTCTTTCCCGTATTGCTACCCAACTTAAAAAACAAGCCCTGATCCAGATCAAGATAGATACGGGAATGGGAAGATTAGGGGTCGATATTTCTCAGGCTTACGATTTTATCAAGCAAACTCTCAAACTTCAAAACAGTACTCAAAGCGTTGCAATTAAAGGGATTTATACACATTTAGCCGCAGTTGAAGATGATGAAAAGTTTACTCAGTCTCAACTGACCCCATTTCGATCTTTGGTTGATCAGCTCCGCAAAGAAAACATTTCCCTGGATTATATCCATGCCAGCAGCAGCGGGGGCATTCTTTTCGAAAATAACGACCTGTTTAACACGTTCCGACCCGGCTTAATCACCTATGGAATAGCACCCTCGGGGGTGAGAAACCAAACCGCAAAAATCCAAAAGTTTTTAGTACCTGCTCTCTCTCTCAAAACTCGTGTCTCATTGGTAAAAAACATATCGGCTGGAAAAACATTGAGTTACGGGCATACCTTTGTCGCCCCTGGGGCTATGCGTATAGCCACGCTTACAGCAGGTTATGGGGACGGATACCACCGTGCCATATCCGGGCGAGGGAGCGTTTTGATTCATGAAAAAATGTGTCCCATTCTGGGGCGCATAACCATGGATCAAATGATTGTCGACGTTTCATCTGCGGAAGGCGTTTCTTCCGGTGATGAAGCCGTACTGATTGGAAAACAGGGAAAAGAAGAAATCAGCGCTGCTTTAGTTGCTGAGTGGGCAGATACAATTCCTTGGGAAGTACTCACTTCCATCAGCCACCGGGTCCGCAGAATTTATCTCGGTATCACTGCATCGTAGTCGCTTCAGCGCACGGCTCTTCGCCACCCCTCATTTCATTGAAGGATATCCGGATATATTTTTACGAGTCTTATTGACAAACAGGAATAATCTGCTATCTATAAGACAGTATTTATGTTTGATGTGTAGCGTAATAAACCTCAGCAGCGCTCCCATCGAACGTGAATGTTTTAGTATTGAGCTGCAGAGATTCTGCCTCACGGGAAGCGTGTTTGAGAATTGCGTCGTTTTCCGGGTTGTATGCCAGGCAGCCCAGTTATTGGAAAGGGCACTGAAACATGAATGGGAACCTCTATTTGAAACCGGAAGTCATTCTCTTAAATGAATGGCGTGAGTTTCATAGTATCTTCAGGATCTTCAGCAATTTTCACGTCTGTCTCAATTCTCAATATCCATTTCAATCTACTCACAAAAACAAGATTAACCAGAGGGATAGGCTTTTGCCTTATTCCTTAAAAGAGAAAAGGGAGTTTTATGAACTCATTCGTCACAGAAAAGATTAATAACAAGAAAAAGCTTTTCGCATGGCTTTTTGCACTACTTTTCCTGGGGAGTCTCTCTGCCAAAGTAAATGCCCTCAACACCCTCCCGATAGAGACGGCCAATACGGAGCCTGTCGTGGAGGCAGAACGCGCCTTGAGCGCTGAAAACCCTGTGGATGTCTACGAGATGAGGCTCTTAGCCGGTCATCTCTACCACTTTGAATCCATTGGTGAAAATGATCCCCGGGCTTTTCTCTATGATACACGGGACCTCGGGGGTGCTCCTGTGGTTTTCGATGATGATTCGGGAGAAAACCTGAACTTCAAGTTTTCCTACATCCCTGAAATCGGTGGCACCTATTACCTGAAGGTGGAGATGTTTAACGGCTACACCAATGTGATCTACAGTCTACAGCATTTTGTGCAGGCCAATGATCCCTGGGAGCCAGCCGATAATGAGCTTCAGTCGGCAACGATTTTGCTGCCGGGCGAGACGCCCCAAACACACGGTGTCCACTTTCTGCATCCGGCCGATGTTCGAGATCTATTCTGCGTCACGATGAATGCAGGGACCCGTTACACCATCGAATCGGACAGCCAGGGCCATGTTCAGGCTGCGCTCTACCGGTTTAATTTGGAAGGAGTGCTTGAGCTCTTGACATTGAGCCAGAGCCAATATGGAGAGGACAACACGCTTCTGGAGAACTTCAAGCTGGTCTATCAACCGGTTGAGGATGGGAACTATTACTTGGAAGTGACCCCTCTCTACAAGGATGGAACCGCCGTTTATACCCTAAGTTACATAGCTCAGAGTGTAAATGAACTGGCTAACGGCACCCCTGAGACCGCTTTGGAACTTGTGCCCACAACCCAAAGGCTGGCAATTAATCCACGCATTCTCAATGACACCTACCCAAGGGATTACTACAGGGTCTACATGAAGGCCGGAGCAACCTACACCTTTGAATCACTGGTGAATTCTCAGCTCATGGCCCGGATTTATGCCCAGGGAGATTTGCAGACACCGCTGGCAAGCGACTCTAATTTCGCTCTTCATTTTCGGCCGCCGGTGGATGGATATTATATTCTCCTCGTTGAGCGAGCTTTCCCGAAGCTGGTAGAAGATGCCGACTATACACTTCTTTACCGCTACGAGCCTGAGGATGTTCTAGGCTATAACGAAACGGCTGAAACCGCAACGGCCCTGAACAGCTTTGGACAACAACGGATGGAAGCCGGTCCCTACACGCTGGGCTTGAGTAATCCCAAGGACGTTTTCGCAATCTATTTACCGATTGGCTTCAGTAATTTCGAGATATCAGCCAATGGCGATATATCGGCTCTGCTTTACGATTCAAGCGATCTGCAAACGGCGATGGGCAATACTAGCCATACTCTGAACAGTAACACCCTGGGGTTAAATTATCGCGTTCACCGGGAAGGAACCTACTATCTGGTGGTGAAGAAGATGAACCCAGATACCACACCCACTTACAGCATTTCCTATTGGAATACACAAAAGAATGAGTGGCGGGACCCACAGGATACAAATAACGGTGTTACTCTTCTGGATTTCACCACAGAAACACAATATTTTGGCCCCAGAAAACTGGGCGGTGCCAATACGCAGGATGTCTACAAATTCCATCTGGAAGCAGGTGTGCGCTACTGGTTTGGCGCTTCATACAACACCTGGAACTTATATTATAATCTCTATGACAACCCGAGTCTGGATAGCGGCCATGTTGCAGCATCCAATTATGCCGACTTTGCATTTATTCCCAGCCAGAGCGGTGTCTATTACCTGAAGGTGACTCATTCTGACAGCACATACACACTAAAGTATTCGCGTCAGAGATGGGACCCTTGGGATCCGATTGACAACACGGCTGAGGGTGCTACCCTGCTCATCCCCACTACGGAGGAGCAGCAGCATGGACCCCACACGCTCAATGCTTCAGACAAGCTGGATGTCTTTAAATTCTATCTGGAAGCAGGTGTGCGCTACTGGTTTGGCGCTTCATACAACACCTGGAACTTATATTATAATCTCTATAACAACCCGAGTCTGAGCGGAAGCCCTGTTGCAACATCCAATTATGCCGAC
>LSQX01027274.1_pt1 | contig 11129 bp, 9 predicted proteins | sample 654561 | NCBI WGS metagenome assembly LSQX01 (sample SAMN04489861, study PRJNA283612) | anaerobic digester metagenome | isolation source: 4 biogas reactors fed with cattle manure at either 37C or 55C with and... | place: Denmark: Kongens Lyngby | collected 2014 | reverse complement strand
CTCTAATCATGCGGCGAGCCATAACCCGAAGAGTATCAAATACCGGTATGCCAAGCACTGCAAGCGTAAATGCCACAAGCCCAACGCCCTTTGATTCAAGCGCAGCGCTTGGAGAATTGTGCGACAATGTGCAAAACACGCAAAGGGTAAGTAGAGTGCCGAGCATCAGCGTGCCGCCATCTCCTATGAACATTCTGGAAGATTTGCCGAATACATTATGTAAGAAAAAGGGAATAAGGGCAGCCCCGGTAGCAAAACAAAGGGTACCCATTGAGAAATTGCGAGTGAGGAAGAAGGCAATTCCGAAAAAGAAACAGGCCATAATACCAAAGCCGGAAGAATAGCCATTTACGCCATCTATAAGATTAATGGCGTTTATAATACCAACTCCGGCTATTAAGCTGAGAGGAATGCTCCATTTAAGCCCTATTCTATGTATTCCCCAAAGGCCATGAAAATCATCAATTGAGGCGCCCACCACAAACATAATAAAGAGCACTACAAGGATTTCTGCAAGTAGGCGAATATATGGAGAAAGGCCGGCAATATCATCCCAGACACCAATCAACAACATGGCTGTCATGGCTATCAACCCATAAACCATAACCCCTGAACGCATTATAAAAAACGACACCCCTATAGCCGCTATTATACCCAAATAAACACCCACTCCTCCAAAAACGGGAACAGGTGTTTTCTGAAGTTTACGAGCACCAGGATTATCAAAAATCTTACGTTTGATAGCGAACCTTAGAACAAACGGATAAACAAGCAGAGAAACTATAAGTGCTATAGCTGTTATTATGACTATTCCCCAAATCTTACTCATAGATTGGCAATTAGTTTGGCAAAGATAGATATTTTTTTTCGGCTAACAAACTCTGTTTACAAGTAATCTTCTGTAGTTTCAGGGTCGTAGCGTCCTGCCTTGAATTCAACAATTACGCTCGGCTCAAAAACCTCGACGCTATGATATTGGCCTGCAGGGACTTGTACTCCATATTGTCCTTTGGAAGGGTCGAGATGTACTCGAGACACCTCTTCTCCATTTGCATCATAAAACACCTCGTCCATGCGTCCCTTTAAGATAATTATCGTTTCGTCAGTATCATTATGTCGATGAATGGGTAAGGGAGTGCCGGGCAACAGGGCATTCAACATGCGCTGTGAATCCTCTCCTGATGAGTTACGAAGGTCGTAATGCATTCTGAGTCTCGGCGTTGAAGCTGCCTGCTCCAGAAGATTGTCTAAAAGCTGATTTGTTATGGTAAGCATACTTTTATAAAAAGGATTGCAAAAATACAAAATGTATTTTACAAAATCTCAAAAAGTACAAGTGAATGGTATAGCTTATATAAGCCCGCCTGCAACCGGCTTAAGCAAAGCACGCAGGCGCTGCTCAATTATCGCCACTCCGCCCTGTACATCAGATTCGATATTGAGAGGGAGAACGGGGTCGTGCAGGGAAAGGCGGAGCAGGAACCATCCGCTCTCCTCAGGAGCTGAGCAATTCACACGAACACCCTCGTAATTGGGCTCCTCAAGGCTCCACCCGGCTACATTTGAAGCCTCTCGACGAACAAACTCAAGAACTTTACGCCCATAGGCGGCAAAGTCTTCCTCCGTAATCTTGAAACGGATTTCTTTATCCTCAAGAGGTTGGCGCAAATCTGCTATGAGCGAGCCCAATTCACTACCCTGACGGGCGAGCTTTGCGGCCTCAAGTAACAATTTCGCAACTAAAAAGGCGCCGTCATCTAAATAATGGTTCTCGCGCAAAGCACAGTGACCCGATGTCTCAATGGCTATCCAACTCTCCTGCCCGACACTGTTTAAACGTTTGGACTCGTTTATAACATTTTTATAGCCGCGTTTGAAGCGGTGATGAATGCCTCCGCGCTCTACAATAAATTCCGCCAAACCCACACTGGTAATGCTGTCGGTAACTATAGTGCTGCCCGGATGTTCGCGCAATATTATATCAGAGATAAGCGCAATAAGGGAATTGCGGTTGATTGGCTTTCCTTGCTTATCGACAATGGCTGAACGGTCTACATCGGTATCGAAAATAATACCTAAATCAGCTCCGCTACGCACCACAACGCTGCAGATGGAATCCATAGCCTCTGCATTTTCGGGGTTGGGAACATGATTTGGGAACATTCCATTAGGCTCTAAAAACTGGCTTGCAGAAATATCAGCGCCGAGCGGCCGAAGCACGTCCGTTGTAAAGAATCCGCCAGCGCCATTACCGGCATCCACCACAATCTTCATTCCCTCTAGAGGCTTTTCAGCATCCGCTCCACGGCGAATGTAGTCTACAAGAATTGCAGAATATTCGCTCATATAGTCGCGAGAGGAGACAGTGCCGACAGCCGTTTGAGCAGAGCCGGCACAATGTTGCGAAGAGCTGTCGGAGGAGGAAGCAGCAGATGAAGCAAGTCCTTCGGCAATAGAGAGAATCTCAGAAATATCAGCTTTTTCCAAACCGCCCTCAGAGGTAAAAAACTTAAACCCATTGCGATTGTAGGGCAGATGACTGGCTGTAATCATAATGCCGGCAGAGCAGGGACGCTCAGAATCGATGGTAATCATAAACATTGCGGGGGTGGAGGCGAGTCCGCAACGGACTGCATCAGCGCCCGATTCGCATATCCCCTTTATGATAGCATCTGACAGCATAGACCCTGAGATTCGGGAGTCCATGCCTACTGCCACGCTCAGCCGGCCTGTATTTCTGCGCCTTAGCCATTCCACAAAGGCTTTGCCTATAATGTAAGATGTTTCTGAGGACAAATTGACCGCCTCTCCCTCTACACCTTCGATGGCTACACCGCGGATATCCGAGCCGTTCTGTAGTTTTTTCCAATCCATAGTTATATTTTTTATCTATCAATCTTCCATTGCCTCCACAAATTCCGGTGCAATTATGGCAGTGGCCACATTAGTGATAAACGGAATTTCCACCACAACGCTGCGGCCACGCTTTCCGGCAAGCCTGACAAAGGTCCCTTCCACACCCGCAAACTTGCCTTCTGTTATCCTGACACGGGTGCCTTTGGTGACATTAAGTTCACCCGGCAGGAAGAAGCGGATTTGTTCATCATAACTGTCGCATACTTTTTTGAAATCTTTCATCTGCTTGTCCGGCACTATTATAGGCACATTTTTGTCGCCTTCGCGATTGGTGCGATATTGCAGATAAGGGATACTTTGTTTGGCGTTTTGAATGGTTTCTTTTTTGCAATATACAAAGATAAGATTGTGGATGACGGGCACCAGCATCTTCTTTTTCATTGCACCCTTCATTACAATCTCGTAGCGCATCGGCACATAATTCTCTATCCCCTTTTCATCAAGGGCGGCCTGAGCCTTGAGTTCGCGCCTGTAAGGGGCGCTCATGGCAAACCACCTGGGTTCATCCGGCGGAGGCAAGATGCGCCGCGCTATCTTCTTTTCGAGGTCTACTATCTCTATCTTATCCTTTATCATCTTCTCGGAATTGCTATAGGAAACGACTTTGCAAAACAAATAACAAGTTGCCGCTACGTAGACAAATATAGTTAAAAAAGAATATCTTTGTTGCTTAGATATACCGCAGAAAGATACCACTGTTCTTATGGCACAAAAAAAATTTAAACGTTCGCTCATTGAAGCACTCGTCTTAATTGCAATCTTTATTCTTGTATTTGGGGTACTCGGGCACTTTATGGGTGGCAAAAACCTTGTACGTACCATCATGGCGACCGCCCACGACCTGCTTTTGAACACGGTCTTCTTCCTTATGGGAATTACCGTGCTGGCAGGAGCGCTGAGCAGGATTCTTTCCGAATTCGGGGTGGTAGCCCTTTTAGAAAAGCTCCTCCGTCCATTCATGAAGCCGCTTTATAATCTGCCGGGCGTGGCTGCCATAGGAGCTGTGATTACTTTCCTGTCCGATAACCCCGCCATCATCTCTCTGAGCAAGGACCGCAAATTCGCATCTTACTTCAAGAAATATCAGTTGGTGTCGCTTACCAACTTCGGCACGGCCTTCGGTATGGGGCTCATTGTTATACTTACCATGTTCGCTTATGGCAATGTAGCGGCAACGTTAGTCGGTCTTTTCGGCGCCATCTGCGGGTCTGTCATATCTACCAGGCTTATGCAGAGGTCTGTCCTCAAGGCCTATCCCGAACTTGATTCCCCCGCTGTGCCGGACTATAAAGAAGAAGAGGAGGAGGAATTGGAGGAAAACAAAGGGGAGACTAAAAAGAAAGAGGGAGTGTTTATGCGCTTTCTCAATGCTCTTTTGGATGGAGGTAAAAGCGGAGTGGATTTGGGTTTGCAGATTATACCGGGGGTGCTGATTATCACCACTTTCGTGCTGCTCACCACCTTCGATGCAGGCCCTTCCGGAGTGTATGATGGTTCTGCGGGACAAGGCGTACCCATTATTCCCTGGCTCGCCGGGAAAATTGATTGGTTGTTTGAATGGCTGTTCGGCTTCAAGGATATGAGACTGATTGCATTCCCAATGACTGCACTCGGAGCTGTGGGAGCCGCACTCGGGCTTCTGCCGTCATTCAACGCTGCAGGCATTTTGGATGGCAACGCAATTGCAGTATGCACCGCCATAGGCATGTGCTGGAGCGGTTATCTGAGTACTCATACCGCTATGCTCGACTCGCTCGGCTACCGCAAACTCATCACCAAGGCCATCGGTGCTCACACCATTGCCGGAGCATGTGCCGGAGTCATCGCACACTTTGTTTGGTTGCTGGTGTCATTATTGTAATATAACAACAATGGCGGCTCTTAGAGGCCGCCATTATTGTATAAAATCAACTTAAAAGATCAATCCATCCAATTTCTGATAACTTTGCCTTCTTTATCTTTAAAGTTGCCGCAAAGGATTATAATCCAATCGATAAGTACCCAAATTCCAAGACCGCCTGCAGTAAGTAACATTGCAATTCCTGAACCGACTCTATTGCAATAAAAACGATGAATCCCTAAAACACCTAAAAATGTGCAAAGAAGAAAGGCGACTAATCTGCTTTTTGAGGAGACGTTTGGTATACTGGCACCTGTTGCGCAACCGCATTTGGGGCAAATAATAGCTTTGTCGTCTATTTCTGCCCCACAATTTCTACAAAACATAAGGATATAAATTTTAAGGTTTCTACAAACTTAAATAAAATCTTCGGATTTTACGCTCGTTAGGAAATAATAATAGGAACCTCGTTTTCGTGCCCCGGGCCGGGATCGAACCGGCACGTCTTCATCAGACACAGGATTTTGAGTCCAGCGCGTCTACCAATTCCGCCACCGGGGCAAACGGACTGCAAATATACGAAAATTTGGAATTTATTTCCCAAATTCATACCTTGCATTGAAAAACTTAGCTCTGACACCTGTTTAAAAGCGAAAAGAAAGTTCAGTACGAACGGCGGTAAAGAAAGCAAACAAGATAGAGGTGCAAAAGAAAGTTCGGTATTAACCGCCGCTTAGCGGTAAAGAAAAAAGAGATAGAGGTGCAAAAGAAAGTTCGGCTTGCAAAAAAGAAATGAATATAATTGAACTCATAGATTCTTATCAGCAGGTATTTGTGGTTTGCGACCGCAATGTGGAGAGTTTTGCGCGAAAGATAGGCGATTATCCCCTGTTGCCTTTTCATGCATGCGAACAAAACAAAACCATCGATGCGGTAGTGTCCATCTGCCGTTGGTTGATGGAAAACGGGGCCGACAGGAAGGCTCTCTTATTGGCGGTCGGAGGGGGCATAACCACCGATGTCGTGGGTTTTGCAGCTTCCATCTATAAGCGGGGAATAGCCTACGTAAATATCCCCACCACCCTCCTCGGTATGATAGACGCCGGAGTAGGGGGTAAGACGGGGGTAAATCTCGATTCTTATAAAAATATGTTAGGCAGTTTCAAGCTGCCGGAATTTATATGGCTGTACCCCGAAGTGCTGAGGTCGCTTCCTCACAGGGAATTTCTTTCCGGCGCTGCTGAAATGCTTAAAACGTTTATAATCTCCGATAGAAACGGCTCTTATGCCCGCGCAGTGCGATTGTTTTCGAAATATGCCTCCGATGGTGTTTCTCCTGTCGAAAACGCTGACGGCCTTAAAGAGCTTTCGGCCTTGATTCAAGAGGCTTCCGAGATAAAGCAGGATATTGTGGAGAAGGACCCTTTTGAGAAAAGGGATAGGAGCAAGCTGAATTTGGGCCACACTTGGGCGCATGCCATAGAATGGTGGAAACCGGGGGCTTACACGCATGGAGAGGCGGTGGCGATAGGGATAATTCAGGCAGCCCGAAAGGCGGAAGAGCTTGGACTTGCGCAAAAGGGAGCGGCGGAAGAGCTTGGGCTTGTACAAAAGGGCCTTGCAGATAAGTTGAAGGCGGATTTTACCGCTTGCGGTCTGCCCACTGAATTGCCCTGTGCCGAGAGCGAACTTCTGCCTGCTATGCGCTGCGATAAAAAAGCAGATGGAAGAAGCATTCGTTTTGTACTGCCCATTAGTATAGGAAAAGTCATTGTCAAATCCATTCCATTATAATTATGAAAAAACTTTCGTTTTTACTTGTTCTGCTTTTGATTGCAGCCCCTCTCTGCAATGCCCAAAAAGCCCCGATAAGCGAGCCCATCGATTACAAGGTCGGAGCAAGAGCGGGGGTGGCTATATTGCCCGTAATACCGACTGTCGGTTTAATGTTTTCAGCATTTTTCCGGGCGCTTGAGTTGGAGGACGATGAACACTTGGACTACGACTTCAGGCCTTGGACCTCGTTGGAGGCTCAATATTTTTTCAATAAACGGATTTCGTTAGGTATAGATGTCGGCTTTTATACCTCAGATTACGCTATTAGAAAAGATGAGACAGAGGAAATTGTGAGTGAAGGCCAATACATGACCCTTATAAGTGTTCTGCCCGAATTCAGGTTAAACTATCTTCCGAGGGAAAATTTCTGCCTTTACGGCACCGCGGCCGTAGGAGTCATGCTTTTAGGAGGAGACAATATTATTGAAAGTACAGCTTTCAATTTCCAGCTGAATCCTATCGGCATAGAATTCGGCAAAAGACTATATGGTTTTGCTGAACTCGGCGCAGGTCTCTGTTTTCTTGGTGTAAGAGGAGGTTTGGGAATCCGTTTCTAATAATCGAACATTTCCCAAAAACTCGGGAAACTCTTTGCCACGCACTCGGGGTCATCAAGTTCAATCTGACTCTCAGCGCCCATAGATGCGATTTTCAGAGCCATCGCCATGCGGTGGTCGTGATGGGTACGGAAAAGCCCCCCTTTCAATAAATTACCGTTTACTAAACGTTTGGTAAGCGTTTGACCATCTATAAAAAGAGTATCTTCTTCGATTGCCGCCTCAATCCCCAAGCCTTCTAACATTTCCATTATAGCGGCGGCGCGGTCGCTTTCTTTGGCGCGCAGCCTGTTTACTCCACATAGCGAGCTTCTTCCATCGCAGAATGCGGCAAGCACCGAGCAGATGGGGAAAAGGTCGGGGGCATTGCCCAAATCGGTTTCGAATGCTTCCAACGGAGCCTTGCTGACGCATACGGCTCCATCGAGCTCCGACAATACCGCTCCTGCCTCCACCAAAATATCTACAATAGAAATATCCGCCTGCAGGCTCTTGGCGAAAAGGCCTCTCACTTCCGCCTTGCCGAATATTGCTCCCGCCACAAGGAAGTTGGCTGCGGCGCTCCAATCCCCCTCTATCTCCAAATCCGCCGCCTTATAATCCTGCCCTCCCTTGATTGTAAAGGCTATCTGGCTGCAAGCGCTCCAATCCATCTCCTCTATAAATTTCTCATCTCCTTCCATCTCCGATTTTATACGCACGCCGAACTTTTTAAGTATGTCTTCGGTAATGAACATGTACGGAATGCTCTTAGGCTCAGAAACATACAAGGTGGAATTTTTGTCGCAAAGCGGCAAGGCCATCATCAGTCCGCTTATCAGTTGAGAACCGTCTTTTCCGGAGATTTCGGCATTTCCGGCAATAAGGGGAGGAGTAAGTGAGAGCGGTATTTTATCTGAACGGATGGGCACGCCAAAGCTCGCCATTATATCTTGAACGCCCTTCAAGGGCCTTAGCAGCAGGGTTTTCTCCCCTTCAATAACAACGGGCCGGGTGTTGAGAACGGCCATCAAGGGTATGCAGATGCGGGCGAGCAAGCCCGATTCTCCGACATTCAGTTCGCTAAGGGCGGTTTGAGCCGCGCCTGCTCCATCAATTATAAGGGTGCTGCCATCCAGATGGATATGTGCGCCAAGAGCTTTGGCCACGTGGATAGCGGCTTCGCTGTCTTCGCAAGAGGTATATTGATAAAGATGTGAGCGGCCGTCTGCAAGGGCCGCTGCAATGATGGCCCGCTGTGCAAAGCTTTTGGATGCGGGCATTTCGAGGTCGCCCACACGCCAGAAGCCGCGAAAATCCCGGTATACCAAGCGGTGCATCTCTTCGAAGCTGTATTGCCCCTTGGCTGTTTGGAGGTCATCTGAAAGCGATGCGTAGGTGAATGGGGCGCCCGATTTCAGGCAGGAGAGGCGTGTGAAGCGGGCCTGCTCCCCCATCGCAAAAGCGATAAGTTTGCGCTTGTCTGCTTTTATGACCATCGATTCATCACGCAAAGCATTAGCATCCTCCACTCCTCTTTCATCAGCCAATCCGTATAAAGCCTCTACTACGGCAATATCTTCCGGACCACCTGCAGTCGTTACAATCTTTGCTATATCCGCCCCAAAGCGGTAACATCTCGCTCTTATCGACTGCAGTTCTTCCAAAGAAGGGGTGCAGTCGTAATTATGGTATGAGCGGATGATTTCAGTGCCATACTCGCGGCACAATTTGCGGAAGCGCCTGCTGAAGCCCTCCGGGGCCGAAATGTCCAAATCGGCATAATGCGCCCCGCTTACGATTGCTATATTCAGAAGCCTCTCGCATTCTTCATCTGAAAGTCCGCCGGAACATGGCTTGTTCTGCAAGGAAAGAGACGATGCCGACCCCTCGCACTCTTCATCGGAAAGTTTGTCGGAGCATGACCGGCCATTCGGGGAGGCAGGCGGACAAGGTGCCGAGCGGCAGGTGGCAATCAGCGGAGTGTCTGTATTGGAAAAAATGTCTTCTATCTCCTTATCAGAAAGCTTGCATAGGTCCAAACGGATTTCTGCAAGCTCTATCCAAGGGTCATCAAGAAGACGTAGAATCTCCTCGTAGTTTTTATTCTGAATTACGGTCGCAATCATTCCGGCCGTAGTTTATCTTTTCTCCGCAATCTCCGCAGCTTTGAAATAGCGATAATTGTTGAGTTTAAGTTCGCCTGCTGCGAGTTCATCAATTACAATTACAGCGTTGGGGTGATTCTGCAGTGCGCTCGCCGTAACCACATGCGTTATAGGCCCTTCGATGGTTTGCTGAATAGCATGCGCTTTTTTGGGGCCGGTAGCTAAAATAAGCACCTCTGCAGAATTGAAAATGGTGGCAACGCCTACCGAGAGAGCCTGTTTGGGCACCTGGCTTATGTCGCCCCCGAAGAAGCGGCTGTTCACGCGGATGGTCTCGTCCAAAAGAGTAACCACACGGGTAAGGCTGTTAAGGGAAGAGAAAGGTTCATTGAAAGCAATATGGCCGTCCTCACCGATGCCGCCGAAGAAGAGGTCGATTCCGCCCGCCTTGGCTATCTTTTTTTCATATTCCTCACACTCTGCATCAAGGTCTTCTGCCAATCCGTCAAGAATATTGATGTTGGCGCGGGGGATGTCGATATGGTCGAATAAATAGCGGTACATAAACGAATGGTAGCTTTCGGGATGTTCTACAGGAAGCCCCACATATTCGTCCATATTGAAGGTGATTACATTTTTAAAGCTAAGGGAACCGCTCGCAACCATACGTACCAATTCCGCATAGGTTTCGATTGGAGTGGAGCCTGTGCAAAGCCCTAAAACGAAAGGCTTTGAAGAGACAGCCGCTTTTGCTTTTATAGCGTCTGCAATGCGCCCGGCAACCCAAAGAGAGGACTCTTTTGAATTATCTCGAATTATTACTTTCATTTTAAAATCTAAAAAACAAATATAATTAAAGCAGGTGCGCCCCCACGATAAGGCCGGCCATCACTATTGCAACCATGCTCATAAGTTTGATGAGTATGTTGAGTGAGGGACCTGCGCTGTCTTTGAAGGGGTCGCCGACGGTATCGCCGACAATGGTAGCCTTGTGGTTTTCGGAGCCCTTGCCGCCCAAGTTGCCGTCTTCTACATATTTCTTGGCATTATCCCAAGCGCCGCCTGAATTGGCAAGGAAAATCGCGAGCACGAAACCGGCTCCTAAAGCGCCTGTCAGAAGACCTATAACCCCGGCAGGACCGAGAAGCAGACCAATAACAACAGGAGCTGCTATGGCAAGCAGTGACGGGAATATCATTTCGCGCTGAGCTCCCTGAGTTGCAATCATTATACACTGATTATAGTCGGGACGCGCCTTGCCTTCCAAAATACCCTTTATCTCGCGGAATTGACGACGAACTTCCAAAACCATCTTCTCAGCCGCACGGCCTACTGCATTCATGGTGAGGCCGCAGAAAAGGAAGGCCATCATAGCGCCGATGAAGATGCCGCAGATTACCGCAGGATTCATCAGGTTGACATTGTAAAGCCTTATAATGTCGGGAATAGATGCCTTGGTTGCATCTATAAGTTGCCCTCCGGTGGTGGCAATCTGCTGTCCCACGCTATGAAGGGCAATTTTTATTTCCTCTATAAAAGATGCTAAAAGGGCGAGGGCGGTAAGAGCGGCAGAGCCTATCGCAAAGCCTTTGCCGGTTGCGGCGGTGGTGTTGCCGAGGGCATCTAAAATATCGGTACGCTCACGTATAACGGGGTCCAATTCGCTCATTTGGGCATTTCCGCCGGCGTTGTCCGCAATCGGACCGTAAGCATCGGTGGCAAGGGTGATTCCAAGAGTGGAAAGCATACCCACGGCAGCTATGGAGATGCCGTACAGGCCGGTACTTAAGTGTTCGGCGGAGAAGCGGAAGCCCGTTGCAAAACCGAAACTCAGCACGATTGCAGCGCAAACGGTAATCACCGGAATAGCGGTGGAAATCATTCCAAGGCCGA
>LSQX01002984.1_pt1 | contig 11129 bp, 7 predicted proteins | sample 654561 | NCBI WGS metagenome assembly LSQX01 (sample SAMN04489861, study PRJNA283612) | anaerobic digester metagenome | isolation source: 4 biogas reactors fed with cattle manure at either 37C or 55C with and... | place: Denmark: Kongens Lyngby | collected 2014 | reverse complement strand
GCGGAACACGGACCCTCAGCGAGCGAGCGGCAGAACCCAGAGAGCGGCCAGGCGGCCGACAGCCAGCCGCTCCTCCATGCCCGCCGCCTACTGCTGAACAGACCAACACCAACGCAACGGACAAGCGCCCGCTGCACAGCCAGCAAGCACACCACAGACTAGCACCCATGAATGATGCGGGCTAGGGGGTCAGCTCGGCGAGGAGGCCGATGAGCCGGTCGCGCGCCCGCAGGTCGGCCCCCGAGAGCCCCAGGGAGTCGGGGGACACCCGCTCGGCGAGGAGCTCGAAGAGGGCAGCCACCTCGCGCCGCCGGGGGCTCTCGATGGCCCCCGCGTGGCAGCCCTCGGGGGCGAGCCGGTCCCAGCGCCTCAGGGCGTCGATGTAGGCCTCGTCGCCCTCCCCGCGGTTGGATAGCTCCCGAAGCTCATCGACGAACTCCTCAAACTCGCACGGAACGGGCTCGGCTTCTGCAGATTGGGCAGATGAGTCGCGTCGGGCGTGGGCGCCGATCATACGAAGGATGCCGCCCCGAGAGTGGCTGCCCCCCTGCGCCACTCCGATGACCTCGGCATCGTCGGCGGAGGCCGCCGCCACCGTGTGGTAGTTCCCCGCGAGGTCCCTCAGGCGCGGGATGGGCGACTGCTCTCGGCGTCCAGACACCGCGATAACCATATCCTGGGCCTCGAAATCGCTCACCGGCAGAGCCGTATCGCGGCGGACCCCCAGGGGTCCCTCGCCCGCGGTGGCGACCTCAATGACCGCCTCGGATGCCTCCAACTCGGCCGGGGGGATGTCGCCCAGGTCACGTGTGGCCGAGATGATGGCGGCCACAGGGGCACGCTCCAGGTTGGCCGCCTCGACGGGCGCCGGGGTGAGCTTGATGATGGGCGTCGCTACGGCCGGGCTGAACGCCGCCGAGGAATCCCAGACCCCAGGATGACCGACGATATCGGTGAGGGGGAACATGGGCGCATGCGCGGGCTGCCCACCCAGGGGCAACGCCTCCTCGGGCCACGGCGTCCACTCCAGGGACGCGCTGGCGGCGGCGCAGCCTTCCACCCACGCCTCAAGGGAGGCCATCTGCTCGGAGTGCCGGCGCGTGGTCTCCGAGGGTGGCAGTAACCACAGGTCGCTTAGACGCGGCTCCGAAGGCGGCCCCGCCTGGAGCCTGCCCTCGGTGTAGGTCCACCACTCGGCCGTAGCGGCTCGGGTTCTCTCTTCAGCAGCTTCGGCGAGTAGTAACGCCGCGGCATCCTCGGCCTCGCGCAGAGCGATTTGGACACCTTCTAGCGCCGGAGGAGCCGAAGGCTCGGCGAAGAGGGCGGGCGTCAGCACGGCCTCGGAGTCGGCCTCAGACTGGACGCGCGCCTGCATCGAGGCGGCGTCGGCGTGCTGGGAGAGTTCCCGCAGGAGCGTCTCCTCGGCGGTGGACCACTCCGAGGGCGCGATCCCTTCGGCGGCGGCTCGCGGCTCAGGCGCTATGTCTAGCAGCCACCCGATTGACGCCTCGTGAACCTCGATGGCACACCGCTCGGCCCACTCGGAGAGCGAGCTGAGCCCAAGCAGAAGCTCATCCTCCGCCGCCACGAGGTCCGGCTGCAGGCCCGAGAGACCCGCTTCGTGCGGCACATCCGCGACAGCCTGGGCGTCGGCGAGGTCGACGTCGTAGTGAGCCCAGTCGCTGGTAGAGGCCGACTGGACAAGGTCCCGCAGCAGGATCTCCTCGGCTGCCACGAGGTGCGGTTGAACCTCGGGCGGCGCCTCGCCCCCCGTCATGCCCGATGGGCGGGCCTCGAGGGCCTCACTGGCGTCATGCCAGCTGTTCGACGCCTCCGTCGCGCACAGAAGAGCTAGGTCGCGAAGCAGCTCGTTCTCGGCCGCCACCAAGTGGGCCTGGTACGCTGGCCACGGGTCCGGTGCCGGGTGATCGGGCTCCACCTGTGCGGCTAGCTCGTTCTCGGTTTCGCACTGATGGATGGCATAGCCCGCGGCCGCCGCCATGCTTGTGAGGGCGGACACCTCGCGGAGCAGCGCGCTCTCACCGGCGACGAGCTCCGGCTGCACGCCAGGCAGGCCCAGGATGGGGGCGGCGGGCTCGGACTCGGTGGCGGCCGTCGGCGCGACGAGTTCCGCGACCACTGGTTCCGGCTCGGGCGGTGGCGCTTCGACGGTCGGTTCGGGCTCTGGCTCGGCAGCAACCACCGGTCGGACCGGCTCCGCCACCACAGGTTCTGGCTCGGGCGGTGGCGCTTCGAGGGCGGGCACGGGTTCCGGCTCAGTCTCGGCAGCAACCACCGGTCGGACCGGCTCCTGCACCACGGCTTCCTGCTCGGGCGGTGGCGCTTCGACGGCGGGCTCGAGTTCCGGCTCGGGCTCGGCGGCAAACAGCGGTCGGACCGGCTCCTCCACCACGGCTTCCTGCTCGGGCGGTGGCGCTTCGACAGCGGGCTCGAGTTCCGGCATAGGCTCGGCCACGACCACTGGCTCGACGGGCACATCGGCGGCCGCTGTGCGACTCACCATCTCCCACGGGAGCAGCCCGACGCTCAGCCTGGTCCGCATCCGCTCGCGATCAAGCTGCTCGACGGTCGCCCGGAACTCGAGAGCATCGGGGAAGCGATCCGCAGGGTCTAAGGACAGGGTACGTCGGAGGCTCTCGACGAGGTTGGCGGGCCCGCGCTTGGGCAAGATCTCCTCGACCGGCGCCCCCGCAGCGAGCCGCTCGGCCGCCTGGGTCGCGGGCAGGCTGCCGCGCATCATCCGGAAGACGAGCAGCCCGAGGGAGTAGAGGTCGGATTGCATCGTCAAGCCCCCGCCTGCGAGCAGCTCCGGCGCCATGCACTCGATGGCGGGCACCGCGCGTAGAGCCGGATCGGTGGTATCTGGCACATCGAGCACCGGCGATTTCAGCAGCGCGGTATCGGCGACGGTGACCCTGCCCTTCTCATCGACGAAGACATCGGTGGGGCGGAAGGCGATCTGGAACAGCGGCTGCGGGAGCTGGTGGCAGTGGAGCAGCAGGTCGCTGGTGGCGCGGCAGACCTCAACGACGGTGGTGCAGCCGATCCCCTCGTGGTAGAGCATCCAGGCGATGCTCCGGATGCCGGCGTAGTCGGCGACGAGGAAGTGCTGGTCTGCGACCACGCCCCGCTCGTGTATGCGCACCGCGGCGGGGTGGTTGAGGGCCATGAGCGCGTCTCCGGCGCTCTGGAACCAGGCCAGCCACTCCGGCTCGGCGGCAAACTCGGGGCGGAGGACCTTGATAGCGTACTCGCCGCAGCCGCTGAGGGGCACCGCATGGTACACGGCAAAGCAAGGTCCCTGGCCGATGGGGCCTTGTATGCGGTAGCTGGCGAACCTCTGGCCCGCGCGCAGCAGGTCGTTGGTCCCGCGCTGCGGCATGGTGCCTCCCGCCTACCGATCGCTCGCCGTCCGGCGGCCGCGCCCCTCCCTGCGGCGGGCGCGGCGGAATCGCGGCTCTAGGGGAGCCGCCCACTCTCGAACAGGTCGTTGATCTTCTCGAGGAGCCGGGTCGTGGACCGTCCGCCGACCAGTGGGGCCAGCTCGATGCGGCCCCCTACCTCGGCCACGACCTGCGCCTCGGGCATCTCGCTGATCACGTAATCCCCGCCCTTCACGTGAACATCGGGCTTGATGGCCTGCACGAAGGGCACGGAGGTGTCATCGGCAAAGCTGCACACGATGTCGACAGTCCGTAGACCAGCGAGGACGAGCATCCGTTCCTCAAGCGGATTCACCGGACGTCCGGGCCCTTTCAGCTTACGCACGGACTCATCGGTGTTCACACCGATGACGAGCAGATCGCCGAAGCTCTTCGCGACCTCTATGCACGACACGTGGCCCGCGTGGATGATGTCGAAGCAGCCGTTGGTGGTGACGATCACCTTGCCTTCGGCTCGCGCTTCCTCCACGCGCGCACACGCTTGCTCCAAAGTCATGACGCGGCTCTGGCTATCTCCCAGCTTCGCACGCTCCCTTCGGCACGCGCCTCCCTAGGAGGGCCGCCGCACGGTGATGGCGCCCGTCGGGCAGACGCCCTCGCAATCGCCCAGGCGCACACACCACGGCTCGCGCCCTTCTACGACGCGCGCAACGCCACCTGCGATCTCGAGGACCCTCCGCTGACAGGCCATTACGCACCCGCCGCAGGCGATGCAGGCGATCTCATCGATGGCGATGGGCGACGTAGCCTGCGGCCCCACCGGCGGATCGTCCGCCGTTGGTGCGGGTCCCCACGCCTGAACCGTCTGTATGCGCAGCGAGTCGGTCACGCTGCCTTCGGGCATCGACCCGCCGCTCGTTACCACCACCGTGTCTCCCGGCGTACACCCGGGGATGAGTCGGGCAGCCTGCTCCGTTAGCGGGACCATCTCCTCACCCTTGTCAAACTCCTCCACCAGCAGGGGGTTCACGCCCCAGTAGAGGGCCATGCGGCGGCACCCGCAGTCGTGGGGCGTCACGCCAATGACGGGCTGACGGGACCGGTACATGGAGATGAGCCGGGCTGTAGCGCCGGAGCGGCTGAAGACGACGAGGCCGCGCGCGTTGAGGTCGTGAGCGGCTTGGCAGGCCGCGTGAGCGATGGTGTTCGCGTGGACAGAGACGGAGTGGGTCAGCCCATCTTGGAAGGGGGTGGTCAGCAACAGGGCCCTCTCCGCCGTCCGCACGATCCGGTCCATGGTGCGAACCGTTTGCACGGGGAATGCCCCCACGGCCGTCTCCGCGGAGAGCATCACGGCATCGGTGCCATCGTAGATGGCGTTGGCCACGTCGGAGGCCTCGGCGCGGGTGGGCCGGGGACTCTCGACCATGGACTGGAGCATTTGGGTAGCGGTAATGACGGGTACGGATCGGCGATGGGCTTGTAGGATGATGCGCTTCTGGAGGATGGGGACCCGCTCCAGGGGCATCTCGACCCCCAGGTCACCCCGCGCGATCATCACCACGTCGGCGATCCGAAGGATGGAGTCGAGGCAGTCGATCGCCTCGGGCTTCTCGATCTTGGCGATCACCGGCATGACAGCGCCGAGATCGTGGATCGCCCGTTTGATGTCCAGCAGATCCTGGGGCCGGCGGACGAAGCTCAGGGCAACGAAGTCCACGCCCAGGTCCAGGGCGAAGGCGAGGTCCTCCCGGTCCTTCTCGGTGAGGGCGGGCTCGGAGACGTCGACCCCCGGCAGGTTGATCCCCTTGTGGTTGGTGAGTTCGCCCCCGTGGACGACGACGCAGACGGTGCCGGCGTCGGTGGTCTCCTCGGCGCGGAGCTCCATCTCCCCATCCGCGAGCAGGACGGTGTCGCCGGGCTTGACGTCATCGCAGAAGCGCTCGTAGGTGGTGGGGATGACGCCATCGTGCCCGATCTCCTTCGAGGGCCGTATGGTGACCCGGTCACCATCCCTGAGGGTGAGCGCGCCGCCCTCGAACTGCCCGACGCGGATCTTGGGGCCCTGGAGGTCCGCGAGCACCGCCACCGTCTGCCCCGTCTCAGCGGAGGCGGCGCGAAGCAGCTCGAACTGCCGCTGATGGGCCTCCCGGGTCCCGTGGGAGAAGTTGAGCCGGGCGACGCTCATGCCCGCCCGGATCAGCTCGACGAGCACGGCGCCATCGAGCGTTGCCGGTCCCATGGTCGCCACGATCTTGGTCCGACGCACGTAGGTCCCCCCTCACGCCTCCGCTAAGGCCGCAGCTATCCCTCGGCCCGCCGTCGGATGGCGTCCATGATGGGCTCGGGATCGAGCTCGCCCCGCAGGTACGCGTTGATGCTCTGGGCGGCTCGTTTCCCATCTCCCATGGCCGCGATGACGGTGGCCGCGCCTGAGACGATATCGCCTCCGGCGAAGACGCCGCGCACCGAAGCGTGGCGTGTTTCGGGGTCGATCATCACGCGCCCTCGTTTGTCGAAGAGCAGATCGGGCGTTGTGGACTGGATGAGGGGATTCGGGCAAGTGCCGACGGCCACGATAGCGGTGTCGCACTCGTAGGTGTGCTCGGAGCCCGCTACGGGGATGGGCCGGCGGCGGCCGCTCTCATCCGGCTCGCCTAGCTCCATCCGCACACACCGCAGGCCGATGAGCCGGCCCTGTTCGTTGCCCAGGTACTCGACGGGGTTCGTGAGGAGGCGGAACTCGATGCCCTCCTCCTCGGCATGCTCGATCTCCTCGGCGCGAGCGGGCATCTCCGTTCTGCTCCGCCGATAGACTATGGCGACGTGGTCCGCGCCGAGGCGCAAGGCGGTGCGTGCCGCGTCCATGGCCGTGTTGCCGGCGCCGATGACGGCCACCCGGGTGCTCTTGATGATCGGCGTGTCGGTGTAGGGGTACTTCCAGGCGGACATGAGGTTCGCCCGGGTGAGGTACTCGTTGGCGGCGAAGACGCCGATGAGGTTCTCGCCGGGGAGGTTCAGGAAGACGGGCAGCCCGGCTCCCGTGGCGATATAGACGGCATCGTAGCCCTCCTCGCCGAGCAGCTCGGGGATGGTGAAGAGGCGCCCCACGACGGCGTTCACCTCGATATCGACTCCAAGGCGCTTCACGGCGTCGATCTCAGACCGGACGATGGCCTTGGGGAGCCGGAACTCGGGGATGCCATACATGAGCACCCCGCCGGCCTCGTGGAGGGCCTCGTAGATGGTCACCTTATGGCCCGCCCGAGCGAGGTCGCCGGCGGCGGTGAGTCCCGAGGGACCCGCGCCGATGATGGCCACCCGCTTCCCCGTTGGGGCTAGGGGGGCGGGGTCCTCCACCGGATGCTCCCGCTCCCAGTCAGCCACGAAGCGCTCGAGCCGGCCGATGGCGACGGGCTCACCGCTCTTGCCGCGCAGGCACAGGGCCTCGCACTGCTCCTCCTGGGGGCAGACCCGGCCGCAGACCGCGGCGAGGCTGCTGGCCTCCTTGAGCACGCGCGCCGCCTCGGCGTAGTCGGCGATGGCGACGCGGGCGACGAACCGCGGGATGTCGATGCCCACGGGACAGCCGGAGACGCACGGGGCCGAGGGGCACTCGAGGCATCGCCTCGCCTCGAGCTGGGCTGTCTCCTCATCGTAGCCGTAGGGCACCTCATTGAAGTTGGCGCAGCGCTCCTCCGGCGCCTGGGAGGGCATTGGGTGGCGGCCGATCGCCATGCGCTCCTTGGGGGAGAGCGGGATGATCTTCTCGCGCCTGGGGTCAGCCGCGCCTGCGGGGTTGGTGTTATCTGTCACGCGGGTCCTCCTAGTCGAGCGGCATGCACGAGTTCGGTCAGTGTGGGAGCTGCTCCGGGGAGAGCCGGCATGTGTGCTTCTCGGCCACCTGGTAGGTGCGGAGCCGCTGTGCCAGTTCGTCGAAGTCCACCAGGTGCCCATCGAACTCGGGCCCGTCGACGCAGGCGAACTTCGTCTCGCCACCCACCGAGACGCGGCATCCGCCGCACATGCCGGTTCCATCGACCATGATGGGATTCAGGCTCACAACGGTGTGGATCGCCGCCGGGCGGGTCACCTCGGCGCAGGCCTTCATCATGAGCACCGGGCCGATGGCGACGCATGCGGACACATCGCGCGCCGTGATCACCTCGGCCAGCACCTCGCTCACGAAGCCCTTGTGACCCTCGGACCCGTCGTCGGTGGCAATGAAGACCTGGTCGGAGATCGACTGGAACTCCTCGCGCAGGATGATCAGGTCGGAGCTCCGGGCTCCGATGATCGAGACCACTTCGACGCTCTTGCGGTGCAGGGCTTGGGCGATGGGGTACAGGGGCGCCGTCCCGAGGCCGCCCCCCACGCAGACGCAGAGGCCTTCGATCTGCTCGAGGCGGGTCGGCAGGCCCAGAGGACCGGCGATGTCGGAGATGAACTCGCCCTCCTCCAGGGCGCAGAGCCGCTGGCTGGAGGACCCCACCCCCTGGATGATGAGAGCGATGGTCCCCGCATCTGGGTCGGCGTCGCAGATGGTCAGTGGAATGCGCTCGGCTCCCTCGGCCGCGCGTACGATCACGAATTGCCCGGCCTTGCGCCGCTGAGCGATCCGTGGCGCCTCGACGTCGAGCCGCACGATGCCCTCGGCGAGCAAGGACTTGCGCTTGATCTCATGCATGAGCTTCGTCACCTCGGTCAGCGATGCCAGCCTCTCGTCCCGCGCAGCGCCGGCCTACGGCAGGGAACTCAGATGCCCAATGGGAACAGGAGTTGGGCACTGCTCCTGATGCAGATGGCCGACAAGGAGACTATTGTATGACATCGCGGGAACGCTTGCTCTGTGCGATGCGGTGCGGTACGCCGGATCGGGTGCCCGCAGGCTCCTTCACCTTGGGGTGCATCGACCCGAGCTCCGACTTCGGCAGGCAGTTCATCGCCCGCACCGACTCGATCCACTCGCCCGGCGCGGGGTTCAGCTTCTTCGGCGCCTCGGCGGAGATGGCCCACGAGGACGAGGGCAACGGCGTGACCCGGGTCACCCTGCGGGGGCCGAAGGGTGACCTCGTGTGGCGCCACCGCCGAACAGACATCACCTCGGCGTGCATCGAGTTCCCCTGCAAGACAGCCGGGGACATCGACCGCCTCCTCGCCGTGCCCTTCGAGCCCAACGACCCGACCATCGAAGGCTACCGCAGCGAGTGCGAACGCTTCGGCGATGACTTGCTTGTCATGCCCGGAGTCCCCAACGCGGTGTGCCTTGCGGCGGACACCTTCGCGCCCGAGGACTTCTGCCTCCTGTGGGCCATGGACCCCGTGGCGATGGGTGAGTTGCTCGCCGTAGCCAACGAGCGCCTCGTGGAGTTCACCCGGCGAGCCGTCGGGGCGGGCATGGAGTGCCTGCGTATCATCGGTGGGGAGTACGTCACCGTGCAGCTCGGTCCCCGGGCCGTGGAACCCCTGCTCTCTCGCTTCGACACGGTGCTGTGCGACGCGATCCACGAGCATGGTGGGCTGGCGTACTACCATTGCCACGGTCCGATCATGGACTTCCTCGCGGATCTGCGCGACCTCGGCATCGACGCCCTGGATCCCCTCGAGGCGCCACCGTGGGGCGACTGTGATCTGGCGAAGGCGAAGGAGATACTCGCGGGGCGCACGTGCATCGTGGGCAACCTCGACGACATGGAAGTGCTGGAGAAGTACACCGAGGAGGAGATCCGGGGCATCGGTCGGGAGCGCATCCGGCAGGCCGGGCCCGATGGGTTCATCCTCGGTGGCACGGCATCGGGAACCTTCACCGAGCGAGGAGCCCGTGGCTTCATGACCCTGGTGGAGGTCTCCGAGGAGTACGCGCGGGGGACGGCCGGGTAGCCCAGCGGGTTGGGCTACCCGGCTCGATCGCTGATACCTAGACGAGCCCCTGATCGATCATGGCGCGAGCGACCTTTATGAAGCTCGCCGCGTTGGCGCCCACGATCAGGTCGCCCGGGCGGCCGTAAGCCTCGGCGGCCTCGATGCACTGATCGTAGATGTCATCCATGATGCCCATGAGCTTGCGGTCGACCTCCTCGAAGGTCCACGCGGTGCGCATGGAGTTCTGAGCCATCTCCAAGGCGCTCGTCGCCACGCCGCCCGCGTTCGCGGCCTTGGCGGGACCGAAGGCGATGCCGGCGTCCCGGAAGATGCTGATGGCTTCGTTAGTGCTCGGCATGTTGGCGCCCTCACCGACGGCGAAGCAGCCGTTCCGCACCAGTGTCTGGGCCGCGGCCGCGTCGATCTCGTTCTGGGTCGCGCAGGGTAGAGCCACATCGCAGGGGATCGTCCACACGCCTTGGCAGCCATCGTGGTACTCGGCCGATGGGTGGTTGTCGATGTACTCTCGGATACGGCCGCGCTCGCCCTCCTTGATGACGCGAACGGTGTTTACCTTGATGCCATCGGGATCGTAGATGTAACCACAGCTATCGGACATAGCGATCACGTGCGCACCCATGTCGATGGCCTTCTGGGCGGCGTAGATGGCGACATTCCCCGAGCCCGACACGACAACGCGGAGGCCGTCCCAGTCCACTTGGCGCGACTTCAGCATGCGAGTCACGAAGTAGATGAGCCCGTAGCCCGTGGCCTCGGTACGCGCCAGGGAGCCACCCCAGGCGATGCCCTTGCCGGTCAACACGCCAGTGAACTGGGTGGTGAGCCGTTTGTACTGGCCGAAGAGGTAGCCGATCTCGCGTCCACCGACCCCGATGTCGCCCGCCGGCACATCGACGTCGGCGCCAACGTGCCGGTAGAGCTCGGTCATAAAGGACTGGCAGAACCGCATGACCTCGTTATCGCTCTTGCCCTTGGGATCGAAGTCGCTTCCGCCCTTGCCGCCACCGATGGGCATGGTAGTCAGAGCGTTCTTGAAGACCTGCTCGAAGCCGAGGAACTTGATGATCCCGAGGTAGACCGAGGGGTGGAAGCGCAGGCCGCCCTTGTAGGGCCCGATGGCGCTGTTGAACTGCACCCGGTAGCCTCGGGTCACCTGTACCTCACCGGCATCGTCCACCCAGGGGACACGGAACATGAGCTGTCGCTCCGGCTCGACGATCCGCTCCACGATGCGCATCTTTATGAACTCGGGGTGTTTGACGACGATGGGCGCGATGGATTCCACGACTTCCTGCACCGCCTGGTGGAACTCCGGCTCGCCGGGGTTGCGGAAGGTGACGACGCCCATGATGTCCTGCACGAACTGGGATGGCATCCTGTGGTAGCTCCCTCTGATGGACTGGTCGGCCCCCGTGCGGCGCTGCGCGTACGGTCCTCTTCTCGTTCGGCGGAGGAGGAGAGCCGACGCCGAGGATGCGGCATCGGTTTCCGGCAAGAGGGTTCCGACAGGCTGAGAGCATACCGGAACCCTTCTGCCGGCACAATATATCCGATTCCATTGTCGGGGGCTGGAACCTAGCCCGTATTACTCATGAGCGTGTTTAGAGCGGTTCTCGGAAGTTTTCTCTAGTTATTGAGGAGGTACTTTTGGATAGCGCCTGAATGTGCATTTCATGCCTATGCCATTGATGCCCAATGCAGAGAACTGCACGCTTGCGGAACTGGATGTAGCGCTCCGGTGCTCGAAGCGTCAGCAGGACGCTTTCCGTATGCAGGCGATCAAAGCGCTGCTGCTCGGTGTGACTCGCTCCGCCGTCGCGGAGCTGTTCGCCGTTACCGACC
>LSQX01162796.1_pt1 | contig 11130 bp, 7 predicted proteins | sample 654561 | NCBI WGS metagenome assembly LSQX01 (sample SAMN04489861, study PRJNA283612) | anaerobic digester metagenome | isolation source: 4 biogas reactors fed with cattle manure at either 37C or 55C with and... | place: Denmark: Kongens Lyngby | collected 2014 | reverse complement strand
TAATTATCCAGGGCATCCGCCAGGTTTTGGAAAAAACCCCTCCCGAGCTGGCCGGTGATATATACGATAAGGGGATTGTTATTACCGGTGGCGGTGCTTTACTGGACGGCCTGAGCAGGGTGATCGCCGAGCAGACAGGTGTCCCCGTATATCTGGCGGATGATCCCGTTGCGAGCGTTGCTCTGGGCACCGGAAAAGCCCTGGATGTCCTTGATCGCATATCGGGAACCCTTATTTCTACCAGGACGATCTCAGCGGCTTTATAATTGTCTTGCGGTCCAAATCAGGGAAAATTGCTTTATCAGAATGTAAATCAATAAAGTAATTAACAACTCTACCCATGCGGAGCTACTGCTCAACAACTTGTGGAGTTAATAAACGGACAGCGATGTCCGTTTATTATTTAGGAGCTTTTTACAGTTTGTTATTGGAAAAGGTTGGCAAGCTTCGGTAGGAATAAATTATGCCTGTCAGCGATATTTTCGGCGATACTTATTATATTGGTAGCCGTACAGTTTTGTGGCCAGATAGAAAAGTATCAGCCCCAGCAGCAGCCCGATTGCCGCTCCATAAACAGTTCCCAGCAGGGAAAGGCTTACCGGGCGATGCAGGTGCATAAAAGTGTTGAAGAGAGAGATCTGCCCCAGCAATCCGAGCACCAGCGCCAGCGATTTTGCCCCCCTGATACCTGCAGGGCAGAGCGCCGCCATCAGGAAAAGCCCGGGATGGCCGATGAGGAACTCCTTAAACCTGGGCCGCGCTATGAAGATTATCTCCAGCTGGCGCCGTAAGGCCAGCTCAATTTCGCTCACCGGAAGAAGGGGGATGTTCCCTCCCCGCACGAGGTAGACCAGCAATACCCCCCCGGCCAGAACAAGGGCAAGCAAATACTTGACCTTTACCTCCTTATTCAGCAATTCCGTAATTTCGTTCCACAGACTCCCTCTTTTTTGCTGCAAAATAAACAGCCCGAGCACGATAAAGGGTCCGACCTGGGATATTTTAACCCCGCCGAAGGCCTCGATTTTTAGAATATACTCTGTGCTCCCCAGGATGCCGGAAGCTGCAAGCGCACCTCCTGCGGAAAAAAGCGTACAGCATAAAAATCCCTTCACGATTTCTGTTAAATAACCTCGTTCTCTGTATTTTGAAAGGGCGGGTTCCAGAAAGAGAATAACGCCCAGAGTCGGGAAAATAAGGGATGTAAGCAGGGCTGTGCCCTTTTCCAGGAAAACCGCTGAGGGAAGGTGGCTCAGCAGCGAAGGTCCTCCCCCTGCAGATATAACCGGTGCCCAGGTTTTATAGAGCAAGGGTAAAGCAGCGGCTGCAAGGAAAAGACAGATGCTTAAGGCAATAAATACCCTTTCTTTCTGTTGTTCCAGCCGTGTTTTTATGCGCTGCTCCTTTGTTACGAAGGCCTGCGAGGCGTTTGCTGTTTCGGCAAGCGTTTTTGCCGGCTCTGTTATCCCTGTTGCCCCTGCTAATCCTGTTACCTCAGCTGCCCCGGTTTCTCCTGCTACCCCTGTCGCTCCTGTTGCCCCTTCCACTTTTGTTATCCCAATTTTTCTATAAGTTCTTTGTTTAGAAGTTCTATGTTTCCTTTTTTTCTTTCCCGGAAGCGGCAGGCTGGTTTTTCCCAGGAAGAAAAGCCCGGCCAGGAAGGCAGCCGAGGCTGCTGTCCCGGCAAAAAGCAGCGCTTGCACTCCCGGATGGATGTTGAAAACGGGGAAAGGCAAGCATTCTCCCACTTCAAACCCAGCCCTTTCCAGGTCGTCTGCCACTCTCTTTATAAAAGAAAGATAGGCGGTAAATTCCCCGCGCGGGTCGAGTTCCGGGAAGGGGCTGAGCAGCAGCAACCTCACGCTGCGTTCCTGAACAGCCCGCAGAAACCGCTCGCTCGCACGTTCTTCTCCCAGCTGTCCAAGCTCGGAGGTAGGGATCTGGTGCGTCCGTACAACCCTGTAATCCAGCAGCGAAGCGAGCTCGCCCAGGCCCTTTCCCGCAGTAAATTCCACGTTTCCCAGGGTAAGCTCTTTTTCCGCAAACAGAACTCCCGTGTCTCCCCGGGGTGCGGGATAAGTAAATGACGGGGAGGGGAAAGCTACCGGCCCCAGAAGGATTTCCTCTTCTTCGATGATTATCTCCAGCTGCGAAGCAAGCGCACTCCAGTATTGTTCGCTTATTTCCGGTGTAAGCCGCGAAGGTGCATAAAAATGCGGAATGATTCTTAACCCGGCAACGTTCCAGAGCCGCATCTGTTCACGCGGCATGATTAGGGGCAATTCTTCAATAACGGAGATGTAGCTGCCAGGGATAAAAAGGGGATCGTTACCGGACAAGGAAACAACGCTTTTAACCTGTCCGGATTTTGTTGTCTCCCCGAGCAGCGATGAAAGGGCCGCCTGCAAGATTTCATGGAGCTCTTTTTCTTCAGTGAGAATAAATAACCCCCCGGGCAGATTCCCGCCGGGCAGTTCGCCATAACCGTCCAGGACGCCCAAAGCCTGCAGGCGCCGGATTTCAGCCACGTCGAGAAGAGTAATTCGCCCCATATTCTCCAGTTCAGCTATGGTGAGAGGACGCACACCCACTGCTGTACAACCGGCTTTTTTAAGGTCCTCCAGTTGGTTTGCCGAATTAAACCCGTTCTGCTGCGGGCTTTCTGAGAAAAGCAGGCGGGAATCGACGGCAAGTTCAACCTGCCGGTTATCTTGAAGCAAAAGATGGCGCTGGACGCCTGCCCAGGCTCCTGCCGCCACGACCAGAATGAGAAGCATTGCAAAAAAAGTTTTTATTACCGGTCGCATAACATCCTGCCTTTCTTCCTATTTTGCAGAAGGCACAATGAAGCCAAATCACAAATAGAGCATAAATAAAGAAGGAAATAATAGGACACAGGGATAAATAATTAGGATAAATAATCAAGATAATAATTAGGAAATAATCAGGATAAATAATTTCTTGATCAGTCCCACAGGTTCCTGCCTTTAGATTTATAGATTCAGTATATACAACAATCATCAATGTAGCAAGACTATTTCCGCAGGCTACTTCTTCCACCTTTAAGGAGGGACTTAAAAATGGATGAGCATGAATATACCGGCCACTTGCATATACACTCCACCTTTTCCGACGGCAGTGCCACAGTGCCGGAGATTGCCGCAGACGCTGCAAAAGCAGGCCTTGACTTTATCGTTATTACCGACCACAACACCCTGGAAGGGTTGGACCGGGGGCTGGAAGGCCGGCATAATGGCGTCCTTGTTCTTTTTGGCACTGAAATAAATATGCGCAAAAACCATTATATAGCTTTTGGAGTCCGGGCAAAAGTTCCCCAGAACGAGGAGGACCCCCAGAAGGTTATCGATGATGTTAACGGCATGGGGGGATTCGGTTACTTGGCTCATCCCGTTGAGAAAAGCAATCCGGTCTTTTTACAGGGGCGCTTTTATCCCTGGGACAAGTGGGATGTCAGCGGCTTTACAGGGCTGGAGATCTGGAATTTTGGCTCCCTATGGAGATCTGCCTTTCGGAACAAGCTGCAGGCCTTTTTTTTGTATTTTACCGACCCTTACAAGGGAGCCCGCTATCCCGATCCTCAGGGCCTCGCCCTGTGGGATTCGCTGAGCCGCGAGCGGCCTCTGGTAGCCTTTGCAGGCAGCGATGCCCACGGGATTAAGGTGCGGTTTGGGCCCTTTAAGCTAAAAATATTTCCGTACGATTTTCTTTTCCGCACTTTGAACACGCATATCCTTCTGGAGGAAGAGCTGCCTGCAGAGGTAGGCCGGGCGCGGAAGCAGGTTTTCGATGCCCTGCGTGCGGGGCGTTTTTTCATCGGCAGCGATTATCTGGGGCATACCCGGGGGTTCCGGTTTACTGCCGGTAATGACGGTAAAGACGAAGTATCCATGGGGCAGGAGTTACCTTTTTCATCAACAACCGGCCTGCATATTGTTTCCCCTTCGCCGCGGGGTCTGATCCGCATTATCAAAAACGGCCGGCTTCTCCACGAAAGCAGCCTGCAGGAGATACGTTTCAAGGTGCCGGAACCGGGGGTTTACCGCGTGGAGGTGCACCGCCGTACCCTGCTGGGGAGGCTTCTCCCCTGGATTTATAGCAACCCTATATATTTAAAGTAGAAATTACCGGGGAACAAAACCCCCGGCCATTGGAAGGTAATAGCAACCCCATAAATTTAAAGTAGAAATCCCAACAAGCAACAAGTAAAAATCAAACGTTAAACCGGGGATAAACAGCATTTTTCCCTTCTGTCAGCGCGCTGTGAATCAGGCTGTAATATATTTTCAATAGCAGAAGCAACGGCTTTTTAAAGGGAATAACGGCTTTTTAAGGGTGAGCATCGGATTACATCGAGGTGCTGAATAACAAGATCCAGAAACGTTCAAGCTTTTCAAACTTTTTAGCCATTACGATTAGGGGAGAGTTTAAAACAGAGAAAGTAGGATTTAAAAATTCAAAAAAGGCAAGAGCAAGAACCGTCCCCATAAAAAGAGAGGTGTCAGTAATGAATCTACAGGAAAGAACGCAATTGCTTAGAACGGCCGTCGGTCGGGAAAAGGCTGATTTGGCGGTTGTTAACGGGACGCTGGTCAATGTTTATACCGGGGAACTGCTGGAAGGGTACGGGGTGGCCGTCAGGGGAGAGCGGATTGCTTACGTGGGAAAAGAAGCCGGGGAGATGGCGGGACCTGACACAACCGTAATCGATGCTGCGGGGAAAATGCTCGTTCCCGGATTTATCGACACCCATGCGCATATGTGCTTCTACTGCTCGGTCGGTGAGTTTCTTCGCTACTCCATGAGGGGGGGCACTACCACAATTGTCACCGAGCTGATTGAGGTATCCTTTCCCCTCGGATTCCAGGGAATTATTGAATACCTGGAGTCATGCAGAAACCAGCCGGTGAAGATCTTTGGCGTTATCCCGCCTATGCTTACCCTTAGCTCCGGGACCAGGAAAAAAATAATTGACAAAGAACAAGTCAGGGAGCTTCTCCGCCGTGATGATATCCTGGGGCTGGGGGAATCCTACTGGCTGCCGATACTGGAAGAGGATCGCAGGATGCTTGAACTATTCCAGGAAACAATTCAAGCCGGGAAAATAGTTGCCGGCCATTCCGCCGGGGCCAAGGGTATTAAGCTTGCTGCCTATGCCGCCAGCGGCGTTCGTTCTTGCCACGAGCCCATTACAGCGGAGGAAGTGCTCGAGCGGTTGCGTTTGGGCTTGTATGTCCTGGCCAGGGAAGGGGAAACCCGCCAGGATCTTGAAGATATCTCCAGGATAAAGGATATGAAGGTTGACCTGCAAAACCTTGCTCTGGTTACAGATGGTATAGCCCTGAAACAACTGGTTGAAAAAGGTCATATGGAGGCCGTACTGCAAAAGGCCATCGACCTCGGGTTTGATCCTGTCACCGCCATTCAGATGGTAACTATCAATCCCGCAAGATACCTGGGCCTGGATGACCGTATCGGCGGGATTGCTCCGGGCAAATATGCCGATATCGTCGTGCTTCCGGATCTGCAACACATAAAAGCGGAATATGTCATCAGCAACGGGCGTGTGATTGCGCAGGATAGAGAGCTGCGCGTGCAGCCGAAAAAAAATATTTTTCCCGCATGGACACGCCATGCGATTCGTTTGACAAAAAAATATACACCGGCTGATTTTTTGATTCGGGTTTCCGGAGGTGAGGGTCCCCCCGAGGGCGGTGAAGGCTCTCCCGGTGAAAGCTCTCCGTCCGTTCCCGGAGCTGGTGCCACGGCAAGCCCTGCAACCGGTTCCATAGAGGTCAGGGTTATCGATCAGGTTGCAGAGTTGGTGACGCAGGAGGCACGCTGCGCAGTACCGCTTGCAGGTGGGCGGATTGAGGCGGACCCCGCAAGGGATCTTTTAAAAATATCCTGCATTGATTTTCGAGCTTCCCCCGGAAAGCAATTTGTAGGCTTGATCAGGGGCTTTAAGTTGAAAAAGGGGGCAATCGCGACCAGCATGGCTTGGGATCTCACAAATATTGTCGCGATCGGGGTTGCTGACGAGGATCTGTCGCTGGCGGTGAACAGGGTGATCGAGCTGCAAGGCGGGGCGGTTGTTTGCGCTGACGGCCGGGTCCTGGCCGAGATTCCCCTGCCCATCGGAGGTTATTTAAGCGATTCTCCGCTTGAAGAGATTCTCCGGCAAGGCGAGGAGTTCCAGGAAGCGGCTGCCGGCCTGGGTTCTCCCTTTCCCAATACGCATTTGACCCTGATGACTCTGACATCCCCTGCGATCCCTTTTTTTCGCATCTGCGAGGAGGGGTTATTTGATATTCGCACCAACAAACGGGTTGAATTTGTTATCCGCTAAAAAAAGCAAAAAATATCTTGCTTTATCTGAAAATGATGAGATAATATGGCTTGTACTGCGCAACCAAATCCCCTGCAATACGTTTATATTAATTAGAAGTAAAGAACTGGCTGGTAAAGATTACCTTGGGCCCGTTGAAGGGATTCGCCTCTGTGATAAAGAAACTTAGTGTGATAAAGACACTAAAAAGAAAACATAATTATTTGCGGTTACCTTAGTTTCCGGCAACTTAATTATTGGTAACTTAATTTCCGGCATTTTTTAGATGCGGCGCTTTTGCTTGCTTATGGTTGCCTGTTGCCGGGCAGATTGCTGCAGTGAATCCGGCTGGAAGATTGCTGTGGGTAGATTCGGCCCGCAGATTACTGAAAGACAGGTGAATTTTTTTATGTTAGAATTTATAGTACCGGCTCTTGCTTTTGGACTGGCCTTTCTGCTTACCCCCTTGTTCAAGCGCCTGGCTTTTAGGGTCGGGGCTATGGACCAGCCCAATTCGCGGAAGATACACCATCAGGCGATGCCTCTTCTCGGTGGCGCAGCCATATATGTATCCTTCTGGGTTTCTGCGGCGGTTATACTTTATTTTTTTGACGGCGGCGGCCAGTTTTGGGGCCTATTTTGGGGCAGCACCCTGATCTTTGCGCTGGGGCTCTACGATGACCTGCGGGGCCTATCTTACAAGGCAAAGTTTATTGGACAGTTTGCGGCAGCCCTTATTTTGCTGGCCTATAATATCAGGATTGAGTTTATTACCCTCCCGTTTCAGGATATTATCTTCCTGGGTATTTTCATCATACCCCTTACCCTGTTATGGGTGGTGGGGATTACAAATGCCGTTAACCTTATCGACGGTGTTGATGGGCTCGCTACCGGGGTTTCCGTTATCGCTGCCGTGGTTATCTTTGCCCTCACCTGGGACGAATTCCACCTGGTTCCGGTTTTGGCACTCATCTTAGCCGGAGCCGCCCTGGGCTTTTTGCCGCACAACTTTTCACCGGCACGTATTTTTCTCGGCGATGCCGGAAGCCTATTTTTGGGCTTTATGCTGTCCGGTTTTGCCATTATGGGCCTCACCAAGCAGGCCACCTTTACCACCCTTGTTATCCCTGTGCTTGTTTTCGGACTTCCCATCACGGATACTTTTTATGCCATGTGGAGGCGTTTTAGAAGCAACAAGCCGATTTTCCAGGCGGACAACGGCCATATTCACCACCGGCTGCTGAATGTGGGGCTGACCACCCGCCAGACGGTTATGGTCCTATATACCTGCAGCATTTATTTTGGCGCTGCCGCAATACTGTTCCATCATTTTTCCGGTATCGGCAATTATCTTTTCCTCGTTATTTTTGCTCTCTTTCTCCTGGGGGTTAAACATCTGGATAATCTCAGCAGTATCTTAACTGCGGTAAACGGCTCCCATTATTCCGGCAAGCCCGAAAAGCCGCATAAGGATTACAATCAAGGGTTATAAATAAAATATGTCTAATATATAATGTCGTCCATGAAATATATAATACCGTCCATACCGTCCATGAATCTACACTATCCATGATATATTGCATTGTAATACAAGAGTACATTACGAAATGGAAAAGGAATATCCATCATGCAAGAGCTTAAGATATTGAGTATTGTGGGGACCCGCCCCGAGGGCATCAAGATGGCCCCGCTGATTCGCCTTTTAGAGAATACTGCGGAGATAAATTCCGTTCTTTGCCTCACCGCCCAGCACCGGGAGATGCTCGACCAGGTGCTTTCGCTTTTTAAGATACAGCCCCGTTACGACCTCAATCTTATGAAAGAAAGCCAGAGCCTGACCCATATCACGGCGCGAGCGCTCGAAGGGCTGGAAAAAATAATTCTGCAGGAGAAGCCGCAGATGGTGCTTGTCCAGGGAGATACGACTACCACCATGGCAGGGTCCCTTGCGGCATTCTACCACAAAATCCCGGTCGGGCATGTAGAGGCCGGGCTGCGCACCTGGGATAAATACGCTCCCTTTCCGGAGGAGATCAACCGCAGGATAAACAGCGTCATCGCCGAGCTGCACTTTGCGCCTACAGATATATCCCGCCAAAACCTGCTGCGGGAGGGTCTTCCGGCAGAAAAGATTTTTGTGACCGGAAATACGGTCATTGATGCCCTGAAAACAACTGTACAGCCGGGTTTTGTATTTGACGATCCTTTCCTGAGGGAATTTGATTTTAATTCCTCGAGGGTCCTTCTGGTCGAGGCCCACCGGCGCGAAAATTTAGGCCGTCCGCTGCAGGAGATCTGCTTTGCCCTTCGCGATCTGCTGCAGGCTTTTCCCGATACTTTTCTGTTTTTTCCCGTGCATAAAAACCCGGCCGTACGGAGCACGGTTTATCAATACCTGGAGGGGCATCCCAGAGCCCGCCTCCTGGAACCGCTTGATGCTTTTTCATTTCATAACCTCATGGCCCGCTCTTACCTGATCCTTACCGATTCCGGGGGGATCCAGGAAGAGGCCCCCGCCCTGGGGCGTCCGGTCCTGGTATTACGCGACGTTACCGAACGCCCTGAAGCACTGGCGGCGGGTACCGCTCTTCTGGCCGGAACAAACCGGGAAGCGATCGTTAAAATGGCCTCCGGCCTGCTGCGGGACAGTTCTGCTTATGCCGCCATGGCCCGCGCGGCCAATCCCTATGGAGATGGTATGGCCTCAGAGCGGATTCGTGATATTATCCTCCATTACTTCGGGCGGCGGAGATCACTGCCGGAACCATTCAGCCCGGTTAGCCCTAATTAATGAACAACCTGCAATACAATTAAACACCGGCATAATTCTATTTAGCCCTTTAATTTATATGAAAAAAAGAAGGATTATCCAATTATGTACAGAAATACTCTTATCATTAAAAGGGCAGGAAGATAAAAAATATGAATAACTTTTATAAAACTTTAACTATTGCATTTTTATCGGCTTTTGTTTTCGGGTTGGCCATGCAATCCATTCCTCCTATACTGCCCATTTTAATCGAGGAAATAGGACTCTCCCATACACAGGGGGGGGCGCTGATGAGCCTCTTTGCCCTTCCCGGTATATTTTTCTCCATACCGGGAGGTGTGCTGGCCGACTTTTATGGGCCGCGAAAAATAGGCATAATTTCCCTGTTAATTATGATTGCCGGTACGCTCATCGCTGCAACGGGGGCATCCTATACTACTCTTGCCCTGGGAAGGTTTATCGCCGGCATCGGCGGCACTACCATCATCATCATTGCCGCCCAGTCCATCTCCGGGGGATTTGAAGGGAATAAAAGCAGGGGAATAGGGCTGGGGATTTTCAATGCCGGAGTTCCTGCGGGAGTGATAATTTCCCTGAATGTTTTCAATCGCCTTGCCGTTGCCTGGGATAATTGGCAATTGCCTATTCTGGTTTCGGCTTTTTTCTGCCTGGTTGTGCTGCTTCTGCTCTGGAGATACAGGGATTTTGAAACAGCTTTTAATAGTTCTGAAGAAAAAGCCGGTTTTCACAAAAAAGGGCGTCCCAACTACCTGGAAAGCTTTAGAAACCTGGGAAGTTTTGGAAGCGTTTGGATAGTCGGCCTTATCTGGTTTCTTTTTTTGTGTGCCAGAACCGCTTCGCTGACTTTTGGGCCGGATTTTTTCATAACGGTTGGTTACGGCTATGCCTATGCCGGTTTTTTGGCCAGCCTGTTTACCCTGGGTTCACTGTATGTTTCCCCCATCGCCGGCTATATTATCGATAAAACCGGAAGGACGGAGCTGTACCTGATTGCGGGAGGGGCTATACTCGTCCTTCTGCATGTGCTGCTTGTAACCTCCCCGTGGCATTTTCCCATAGCGTTTATCATCGGAGTGGTGGGTGCGCTTTTCCCTTTTTCTGTCTTTTACCTTGTCCCCCTGCTGCTACCGCAGGAAAAACTGGGAACGGGTTTGGGTGTGCTGCGGGTCTGTGAAAATGCCGGCATACTCATCGGCCCACTTTTTGTCGGTCTGGTTTATGACCTGACCATATCTTATTTCAACTGCTTTATGCTGATATCCGCCTTTTTCCTGGGAACGGTCGCAAGCTCCCTGGCGCTGAAGTTTTCTTTGAAGAAAAACCCCATATCTTGAAAATAACTATGCGTAAAATCTTAGCGCGGGGAGAATCATAAAAAATCTACGGTAGACAGGGAAATAATAATATGGTATTCTAAGGGAAAGAAAATATGGTGCGTCAGGGTGTCAGAAAGACTTAATAGGGAAGCCGGTGAAAGTCCGGCGTGGTCCCGCCACTGTAAGCGGCGAGTTCTCCCGCAAAAGCCACTGGTCCTAAGGGGCTGGGAAGGCCGGGGGAAAACGTTGACCCGCAAGCCAGGAGACCTGCCCAGATGCGAAATCGGTCCCCTTCGGGTAAAAGGGCAAGGCGAGTGGCAAAAACCGCGCGAATTTCCCGTGGTTTTTTGTTTTGGCGAACAAACCCCAGCTTCGGCGAACTCCAGCTCCTTAAACTCAGGGAGGCTGGAGTTTTTTGCTGGTGCGGCGCGGTACAGCCCGTTTCCGGGTGCAGGGCGCGCAGCTTGTCATTCTGAGCGCAGCGAGCAATGTGTCATTCTGAGCGCAGCGAAGAATCTTGATTTATCCTTTAGGAGCGTGATGATAAATTGGGTGTGAAGAAGTATACAACGGCGATGCTGGTTCTGTTGATGTTGGTTTTATTGATGTTGGCCCTGTTTTGCGGCGGTTGCGGGGGACCGGCGAATGTTGCCGGTGAAAATTCCGCTAACGGAGCC
>LSQX01126370.1_pt1 | contig 11131 bp, 10 predicted proteins | sample 654561 | NCBI WGS metagenome assembly LSQX01 (sample SAMN04489861, study PRJNA283612) | anaerobic digester metagenome | isolation source: 4 biogas reactors fed with cattle manure at either 37C or 55C with and... | place: Denmark: Kongens Lyngby | collected 2014 | reverse complement strand
GGCGATGACCGGCGAGATAACGCTCCGTGGGAAAATCCTTCCGGTTGGCGGTATCCGCGAAAAGATACTCGCGGCAAAACGAGCTGGTATCAAAGAGGTTATCCTTTGCAAGGAGAACAGCAAAGATGTAGAAGAGATTAAGGAGGAGTATCGCAAGGGGCTAACCTTCCATTACGTGAGCGACGTGAAAGAGGTGCTCGACTTGGCACTATTAAATGAGAAAGTGAATAAGCCGAAAGAATTTAAAAAGCAGGGCTGATTACCAGCCCTGCTTTCTAATTATCTTACTTACAGGGATTCTACCCGAGTGGTATTACTCCCTGCAGAGAGCATTACTCGGCATAGAATCTAAAATCCTTCAACATCTCCTGAAGCCTTTTGCGGGCAAAAAAGATACGGCTCTTCACTGTACCTATAGGCAAACCAAGATGATTTGCTATCTCCTCATATTTATACCCTGAAACATGCATAGNNGATGATATAAATTTTCTGTTTTATCAATGATGGTCTGGCTTCTAACGATCTTGCGGTAGTTATTTACAAAAATGTTGTGCATTATCGTAAAAACCCACCCTTTAAAGTTTACATTCTCGTAATATTTTTCCCTGTTGTCTAAAACACGAAGTGTTGTTTCTTGCAATAAATCCTTAGCTTCTTCTCTGTCTGCTGTTAATGTTAATGCAAAATTGAACATGTTGTCCTGCAGGCTTAACAGTTGGTTTTCGAAAGCAATTTTTGTCTTCATACGCGTTGTGATTTTTTGATTGTGTCCTACAAATATAAAAGAATAATTCTAAAACTAACATTGTTGGGCGGTGCAAAAACGATTAATTAGTGTTAACAAATCCACGCTTTTATAGATGCGGCTGTATATCAACTGCATAACAGCTAAAAAAGAGGGCATCACGATCATAAATACCTTATAGAAATTATTAATCACACCTGTTAGTTAAAAAGCACCGCGAACTGGCATATTATTTGCAACCTAATTAAATAAAAACAGGTAAACAATTAAATTAATTAAATAGATAAACAAATTTAGATATTAATAATGGTACAAAAAGGAAAAATTGGGGTTACGACCGATAACATTTTCCCCATAATTAAAAAATTTCTCTACAGCGATCAGGAAATCTTCCTACGCGAAATTGTCTCTAATGCAGTGGATGCCACCCAAAAGATGAAAACACTTTCCGACCGGGGTGAGTTTAAAGGTGAACTAGGTGATTTATCTATCCATGTATCAATCAACAAGAAAAAGAAAACCCTCACGATATCCGACCGTGGGATAGGCATGTCTGCCGAAGAGGTTGACAAGTACATCAACCAGATCGCTTTATCGTCTGCCAACGAGTTCTTAGATAAATACAAGGATGATGCAAATGCCATAATAGGCCATTTCGGCCTCGGCTTTTACTCATCGTTCATGGTATCAAAAAAGGTGGAGATAGTTTCAAAATCCTACAATGAGGAGCCAGCCGTTAAATGGTCGTGCGATGGAACACCTGAATTCACGATGGAGGAGGTAGAGAAAAATGATAGGGGAACAGACATCATCCTCTTTATTGATGATGAATATAAAGAATTTTTAGAAAAAGAGAGGATCGAGTCGCTGCTAAAAAAATATTGTAAGTTTCTTCCCGTGCCGATTGTTTTCGGGAAAAAGCAGGAATGGAAAGAGGGCAATTACGTGGACACGGGGGAGGATAACATTATTAATGATGTGAACCCCCTCTGGCGCCAGAAGCCAGCAGGATTGAAGGATGAAGATTATATCGAGTTCTACCGCGACCTATATCCAATGTCGTTTAACGAGGAGCCAATGTTCTGGATCCACCTGAACGTGGATTACCCGTTTCATCTTACTGGTATCCTCTATTTTCCAAGGATAAAGAATAACCTAGATCTACAGCGAAACAAGATACAACTTTACAGCAACCAGGTTTATGTCACCGACTCCGTGGAGGGGATTGTCCCGGAATTCCTTACCCTGCTGCATGGAGTTATCGACTCGCCCGATATACCTCTTAATGTATCGCGCTCTTACCTACAGAGCGACAATAACGTGAAAAAAATATCGAGCCACATAACCAAGAAAGTTGCCGATAAACTTGAAGAACTCTTCAAGAAAGAGCGTTCGCAATTTGAAGAGAAATGGGATAGCTTGAAGCTCTTTATCGAGTATGGCATGCTGACTGAAGAGAAATTTTATGACAGAGCTACCAAGTTCTCGCTCTTGAAGAATATCAACGATAAATATTTCACTTTCGAGGAATATAAAACATTAGTGTCGGGGACCCAGGCCGATAAGAACGGGGATATTGTCTGCCTATACAGCAGTAACAAGCAGGAGCAGTACACCCATATAGACGCTGCAATCGGAAAGGGCTACGACGTGTTACTGATGGATGGGCAGTTGGATGTACACTGGATGGGGCTGTTGGAACAGAAGATAGAAAAAACCCGTTTTGTAAGGGTCGACAGCGACACCATCGAGCATATTATCGAGAAAGAAGATGCTAAGGAGGTTGAGCTGTCCGATGAACAAAAGGATCTGCTTACAGAAACAGTTAAAGCACAACTACCAGTAATAGATAACACGGAATTCACGGTCGATTTCAAGGCATTAGGTGAAAATGCAAGGCCTGTTCAGATCACCCAGAACGAGTTTTCGAGAAGGATGAAGGAGATGGCGGCTATGCAACAACAGATGGCTTTCTATGGCGATATGCCCGATACATACCAGGTAGTGATGAACCTGCAACACCCGCGTATTCAAAAGCTGATCGAAACAAGCAAAGAAAAGGATAAAGACCTGTTCATCAAAGAGGTCACCGACAACGGTAAACTTAAGCAATTAGTTGATCTTGCCCTCCTTTCAAACGGCATGCTTAAGGGCGAGGCACTTAGCAACTTCGTGAAGCGTAGTATTGAAATGATCGATTAATAATCTACAATCCAAATGAACAAAGTCTACGACGTTACCTATTCCCCTTTTCGATCATTCACCCGGGATGAGTGGAAAAAGCTTGAGGAGCATCCACTCTTCCCCATCTCAGATATTGATCTCACAGGGCTGCAAGCATTAAACGAACCACTAACCCTCAACGAAGTGGAGGAGATTTACATCCCGATGATCAGTTTGCTGCAGATCCACCTGACTCATTATCGTAACCTGCATATCGAACGGGATCAGTTCTTCGATAACACCAGTACATCCATTCCCTATATTATCGGGATTGCAGGTAGTGTGGCTGCAGGCAAAAGTACTACTGCACGTGTTTTGCAAAAGCTTCTATCACTGACACCCGGCAACCCGAAGGTAGAGCTAATAACTACAGATGGATTCCTGTACCCGAACGAGGAACTGGAGCGGCGAGGCATACTCAATAAAAAGGGATTTCCCGAAAGCTACGATGCAAAGAGGCTTCTCTCCTTCCTGTCTGCCGTGAAATCGGGCCGTGAAACTCTTGAGGTACCGGTGTATTCTCACCTCTACTACGATGTAATAGAGGGGAAGGTTCAAAGCTTCGAGCGGCCGGATGTACTGATCGTAGAAGGAATTAATGTTTTACAGGTATCCACTTCAAAAAAAGTACGCCGTAGGGTTTTCGTTTCAGATTTTTTCGACTTCTCAATTTACGTGGACGCTAGCGAGAAGGATCTCCGGCAATGGTATTTAGAGCGCTTCAAAAAATTACAGCAAACCGCTTTTCGGAACCCTGAATCCTATTTTCATCAATATGCTTCCTATCCCGAAGAGGAACTCTTGGAATTTGCCAACCACGTGTGGGACGAAATAAACCTGCCTAACCTAGAACAGAATATCCTTCCTACCCGTTTCCGGGCAAGCCTAATATTAGAAAAAGGAGAATGCCATTTTGTCAGGGGTGTCAGGATAAGAAAAATATAAATAGCGGGAAAGCCTACTGGTAAGCCTCCTGAATTGCCTTAACTATCTCAGTAAACTCTGCTTCGGATAGCTTAAGTTTGGGATTCGAGGGGTTAAGGGCACTCTCTTCATTAATCGGGATAAGGTGAATATGTGCATGAGGCACCTCCAACCCTAACACCATTACCGCCACCCTCTTACAGGGCACGGCTTTCTCTATTGCCTTGGCCACTTTTTTGGAGAATACAACCATATCGCCCAACAACTTGTCATCAAGGTCAAAAATATAGTCTACCTCCTGCTTAGGAACCACCAAAGTATGCCCTTTAGCCATGGGATTTATATCAAGGAAAGCATAAAACCGCCCCTCCTCGGCAATCTTGTATGATGGGATCTCACCGGCAATGATTTTACTGAATATAGTCGACATAATATTAAAATTTTAAAGTAACCGGTATTCGTTTCATCTAATTATCTCGTTCCACTTGCAATCATTTTATTCCGTTACCCGCTGGCCTCATTACGGTACATACTATATTGCAATCTCAATAATTTCAAAAGTCAACATGCCAGATGGTACTTGTATCTCCGCTATATCCCCCACCTTCTTGCCCAGTAACCCCTGTGCAATAGGCGAGTTTACCGAGATCTTGCCATTTTTAAGGTCTGCTTCGCTTTCAGACACGAGCGTGTAGGTCATATTTTTTTTTGTCTTCACATTTTTAATGGTGACCCTGTTCATGATTTTCACCTCATCGGTTCCGATAGTACTCTCATCAATTAAACGTGCAGTTGCAATAAGCCCCTTAATCTGTGCTATCTTTGCCTCCAGTATACCTTGCTGTTCTTTAGCGGCATCATATTCAGCGTTTTCAGAAAGATCGCCCTTATCTCTTGCTTCGGAAATCTGGCGTGATATCTCGGGCCTTTGAATAGACTCCATCTCTATCAACTCCTCTTTCAATTTCCGAAGGCCCTCCTCGGTCATGTAAGTAACAGCCATAATAATTTATATTAACATCAAAAATTAAAGATGTAGAAAGAAGAGTTCCGGCCTGGATGTAAAAGGCCGGAACTCCCCTTTTTTCATGATTTATTATAACAAAGATAAAAACAAATTATTTACAAAACAAAAAAACCAGCATGTTTTATAACACTTTATTCAGCTCATCAGGCAGTTGCGAGTAGTCTTCTATCCTTGCTACAACACTTCCCTCCCTGTTTATTATAAACGACGTTGGTATATTACGCACGTTGTAGGTAGACAAGATTGGCGAGCTAACCGAGCCAGGGGCACGTACGGTAATCCAAGGGAGATTATTGGCCGAGGTTTTCCAGAAATGCTCATCCGAGTCGAATGATATTTGATAGACTTCAAAACCAAGTGATTTATACCTGTTATACAGGTTATTAAGATCAATATTATGCTTCGGGGAAAAGTCAGCATTATAGACAATAAAATCCAGCAGGACCACCTTCCCTTGTAATGTTGATAGTGCTACTTGTTGACCGTTAATATTAGGGAGGGAGATATCAGGGAGCCCTTCACCATCCTCTGTCTCTATCCTCTCTATCAACTGTGCCCGTTTTTCCTCGCCTCGCCGTACCTGTAGTGCATTTACCGTGAAATTATAAAGATGCTTTGTCCTTTCGGTATCAGGATAATACCTGTTCCAAGAGGTTGCTACTGCGCCAAACATAGCGTAATCCTTCCTATCGTAAGGATCAAAGATCAAGTAGTCGTTTATTTTCTGGAAAACAGCGTAGTAGGCAGCAGCACTAGACGGGTTACCTAAAATTATACCCGAAATCTCTCTTTTATAATCGTTCAGCGTACTATCAAGCAAATTCAAGTAGGAGATATCATCTAGGCTTTTATCTTCATGATGATTCTCTAAGGTTGCAATTTCTTGGACAGCTTGCATTGTCAGCTCATCTACCCGCCTAAGCTGATTAAACGAGTAGGAACCCTCTACAGCAAAAGTATGGTAAAAATTTGATACATCAGCATGCACATCGAGAGTCTCGGTTGAGTCCACCGCGAATATAACAGCATCAGGGCCTATTCGCAGTTGATAAATCTCTGGATTCGGGGGAGCCGGTTGCTTGAAAGAAAAACTCCCGGCCTTGTTAAGTATAGCCGAATCAAGCAGCTCCACTCCTGCAAGGCCCCTGTGCTCGAGGTAAAGTGTATCGCCTTCGCCATCATCAATTACCCCCTTCACGATAAACGTTTCGCCCTGTTTGCAGGAGGTAATCACGCTCCCGAATATTAACAGTAACATGATTAGGCCCTGCCCAACTCTCTTCATTTTGTTCACTCTATCAATTATTTTCCCTATCATGATAAAATAGTTTCTGTTTCGTTTCTAATCCCTGTTTCGTTTCGCAAAATTAGCCTTTTTTCAAAGAATAATCATCACCTTCCGGATCTTTCGCTACTTTATCCGGTTTTTTTTATTATTTTGAAACAAAACATCGTTTTTATCAAAGCCATGCTATTTTTATAATAAGGATATATCGATAAACCAAAACTTTGTGTAACTTTGTGGGAATTTTAGATATAGAAAAACAACTTTTTATTTATGACAAATCCAATAACTAAGCGTATCGAACTGTCAGACGGACGTACGATAACGCTGGAGACGGGGAAACTGGCAAAGCAGGCCGACGGCTCCGTTACCCTCCGTATGGGCGACACGATGCTGTTGGCAACAGTCTGCGCTGCTAAAGAAGCTACCCCGGGAACAGACTTTATGCCACTACAAGTAGAGTACAGGGAGAAATTTGCATCCTCGGGGCATTTTCCGGGTGGGTTCCTTAAACGAGAAGGAAGGCCTTCCGATTCTGAAATTTTAACCAGCCGGCTTATCGACCGTGCCCTGCGCCCTCTGTTCCCGGATGATTATCATGCTGATGTATTTGTAAATGTTATACTTTTCTCTTCCAACGGGGAGGATATACCTGATGCACTCGCCGGGCTTGCAGCTTCAGCTGCACTGTCCGTTTCGGATATCCCGTTCAACGGGCCGGTATCGGAAGTGCGTGTAGCACGAGTAGATGGCACCTTGGTTGTTAACCCAACTTTCAAAGAGCTGGAGAAAGCCGACTTAGACATTATGGTAGGAGCAACCCTCGATAATATCATGATGGTTGAAGGCGAAATGGACGAGGTGCAGGAAGCCAGCCTTCTTGAAGCGATTAAGTTCGCCCACGAGGAGATCAAGAAGCAGTGCCAGGCACAGGTTGAGCTGGCCGAAGCTGCTGGCAAAACCGTGAAACGCACGTACAGCCACGAAGAAAACGATGAAGAGTTACGCAAACAGGTGTGGGACAAATGCTATAAGCCTGCCTACGAAGTGGCTACCTCGCAGAACCCCAACAAGCATCAACGGCAAGAGGCTTTTGAAGCTATCGTGGAAGATTTCATGGAGAGTATCCCCGAAGAGGAGCGGGAAGAAAAAAGCCCGATCGTTGCCCGCTACTACCACGAGGTGGAGAAAGAGGCTATCCGCCGATCTGTGCTCGACGAGGGTAAACGATTGGATGGCCGCATCACAACCGAGATACGCCCTATATGGAGCGAAGTAGATTTTATTCCAGGGCCACACGGCTCTGCTCTATTCACCCGGGGTGAAACACAATCACTTACTACAGTTACCTTAGGGACAAAACTAGATGAGAAGATCGTGGACGATGCATTGGTGAGAGGAACCGACCGCTTTTTACTGCATTACAATTTCCCTCCCTTTTCTACCGGGGACGCCCGCCCGCAACGAGGCACCGGGCGCCGTGAGATTGGCCATGGCAACCTGGCACACAGGGCACTTAAACGGATGATCCCCCAAAATTACCCCTATGTAATACGAGTAGTTTCTGATATATTGGAATCTAACGGATCCTCCTCCATGGCTACCGTCTGTGCAGGTACACTCGCTCTTATGGATGCCGGGGTAAAAATAAAAAAGCCGGTAAGTGGAATCGCTATGGGGCTGATTTCAGAGAATAATGGAGAGAACTACGCGGTACTTTCGGATATCTTGGGCGATGAAGACCACCTTGGCGATATGGACTTCAAGGTGTGTGGTACTCCCGACGGCATCACGGCCGTGCAAATGGATATCAAGGTAGAGGGGCTCTCCTACGAGATTCTAGAAAAAGCATTGGCTCAGGCTAAAGCAGGGCGTGAGCATATCATGGGCAAGATGATGGAAGTTATGCCCGAGCCAAGGGCCGCTCTGACACCACATGCTCCTTGTATCGAGGTGATCGAAATCCCTAAAGATTATATCGGCGCAGTGATTGGCCCGGGAGGAAAAATTATCCAGGGCATACAGGAAGAAACAGGAGCTATTATAACCATAGAAGAGGTTAACAATATAGGCCGAGTAGAAGTCTCCGCTACCAACAAAGACTCTATAGAGGCTGCAATGAATAAGATTAGAGGTATCGTAGCCATTCCCGAAGTGGGAGAGGTTTATGAAGCAACCGTGCGCTCGGTAATGCCCTACGGGCTGTTTTGTGAATTCCTCCCGGGGAAAGATGGCCTGCTCCATATCTCCGAGATCGACTGGAAACGGTTGGAAAAAGTGGAGGACGCCGGGATACAAGAGGGAGACAAGATAGAGGTAAAACTGATCGATATCGACCCAAGAACGGGCAAGTTCAAGCTATCACGCAAGGTGCTACTGCCTCGCCCAGAAGATGGTTCACACCATCCCCGTAGAGAGAGGGGCCGTTCGCATGGCTGAGATACAGAATAGTTTTACAAAAGGATGAGACAACTACTATTGGGGGCCGAAGCAATAGCGCAAGCAGCGTTAGACGCGGGCATCTCGGGTGTTTATGCATACCCGGGCACTCCATCCACTGAAATAACAGAATATATACAAAAGTCGGCCCGCGACAAAACGCCACCGGTGCGGTCGTCGTGGTCAACAAACGAGAAAACGGCCTACGAGGCAGGGCTCGGGATGTCTTACGCTGGAAAGCGAAGCCTGATATGCATGAAGCACGTGGGACTCAACGTGGCTGCGGATGGCTTTATGAACTCAGCGATCACGGGGGTTCACGGGGGAGTGGTGCTGGTGGTGGCCGACGATCCATCCATGCACTCTTCACAAAACGAGCAAGACAGCAGGGTATATGGCAAATTTGCCATGATCCCGATACTTGAACCCTCTAACCAGCAGGAGGCATACGATATGACTCTCCACGGGTTCGGGCTGTCTGAAAAGCTGGAGCTGCCCGTGATCTTGCGCATCCCTACCCGGTTGTCGCACTCCCGTTCAACGGTAAAAAGTAAAGAGCCTCGCGAGCAGAACACCCTTAATCCTTCTACGGAAAAGGGAAAATGGATTTTGCTTCCTGCCAATGCTCGAAAAAACTACCAGAAGTTGCTTGACAAACAGGAGGAGATGACCTCCCTGTCTGAAGAGTCTATTTTCAACAGCATCGTTGAGGGTAGCGGATCAAGGGCGATCATCGCTTTCGGTATCGGGTTTAACTACGCGATGGAGGTAATCAAAACCTTCCGCCTCGATATTCCTGTTTTGAAAATTTCTCAATACCCCCTACCTGAAAAGAAAATTAAAAAGTTTTGCAGCCAGTATAGTGATATCCTGATTGCTGAAGAGGGATACCCGGTGCAGGAGGAACTTCTTAAAGGGTATTTTGGCAACAGTAAATTCAGGGGGCGGCTTGATGGAGCCCTCCCGCGCACTGGGGAGCTTTCGCCTAACCTGTTGGCCAAAGCATTGGGTGTATCAACTGACGACAAACGGGTTGTTCCTGACATCGTGGCCGGGAGGCCTCCCATGTTGTGCCAAGGATGTAGCCACCGCGACCTGTTTGACGCGATCAACATAGCCATTGAAGGTTACCCTCAAAAACAGGTATTTGGGGATATCGGGTGTTACACACTGGGTGCACTTGCTCCCTACAACACGATCAGTACCTGCGTGGATATGGGTGCCTCGATCACGATGGCCAAGGGTGCTGCCGATGCAGGCATGAGGCCAGCAGTATGCGTAATTGGCGATTCAACATTCACCCACTCGGGAATAACCGGGCTGCTGGATGCAGTAAACGACCGGTCGCCGCTCACGATACTTATCTCCGACAACGACACTACAGCCATGACGGGAGGCCAGGACTCTGCTGGAAAGGGGAACTTCTTCGATATCTGTAAAGGCATAGGTGTTGAGGTGGGGCATATCCGCACGATTGTCCCTTTAAAGAAGAACTTAGAGGAAAATGTAGCTATCCTTAAAGAGGAGTTTGAGTACGATGGGGTGTCCGTGATTATCTCCCAGCGCGAATGCGTGCAAACTTTAAAAAAGAGCAAAAAATGAAGTAAACATTTTTCTTGCAGTGAAATTTATGGAGAAAAATATAATTATATCGGGAGTTGGAGGGCAAGGGATCCTTACAATTGCCGCGATTATCGATTTGGCCGCTATGAACCTTGGTTTGAACCTGAAACAGGCGGAGGTGCATGGTATGAGCCAGAGAGGCGGTGCGGTGGAGTCGCACCTGCGCATCTCTTCAGGGGAGATTTACTCCGACCTGATCCCGCTCGGGAAAGCAGATCTTATTCTCTCCATCGAGCCCATGGAATCGCTTCGATACCTACCTTTTCTCTCACCAGATGGGATGATAGTAACCGCTACGGAACCATACGAAAATATCAACAACTATCCTGATAAAGAGGAATTGTTGAAAAATATCAGGGAGGCTGCTCCAAGCCTGTTTATTGAAGCAAAATCAATAGCTAAAGAGGCGGGTAGCCCTAAAACATACAACGTGGCAATGCTGGGTGCCGCATCACCATATATTGGTATAGCCCCGGATGAGCTGGAGAAAGCTATCGAGATGTTTTTTAAACGGAAAGGAGATAAATTAATTGCAATGAACCTTAAAGCATTCAGGTTAGGCAAAGAAAATTCGTGAAATTAATATGATCTGGAATTCGAAAATAGAGTGTGCCGACAGGGAGCAGATGCATGAGCTGCAGAGCAAAGAATTGGTGGGGATGGTGAAACGGATGTACAACAATGTACCCTTTTACCGAAAAAAATTTAACGATTTAGGTATTGAACCTGGAGATATTAAAAGTGTTGATCAATTAAAATATCTTCCATTTACAACAAAAAATGATTTAAGGGATAACTACCCCTTCGGGCTGTTTACTGTACCTCAAAGTGATATCGTGCGAATTCATGCATCAAGCGGTACAAC
>LSQX01050845.1_pt2 | contig 11131 bp, 12 predicted proteins | sample 654561 | NCBI WGS metagenome assembly LSQX01 (sample SAMN04489861, study PRJNA283612) | anaerobic digester metagenome | isolation source: 4 biogas reactors fed with cattle manure at either 37C or 55C with and... | place: Denmark: Kongens Lyngby | collected 2014 | reverse complement strand
CTACTACCTGCACGACTACGACATCACCTATGTCGGCGCACTGCTGCCGAGCTTCGAAGATAACGCAGAACCGAGCGCTGCCCAGGTTGACGAGCTCGTCGCAGAAATTCGTGCCAGCGGCGTCAAAGCGATCTTCGTTGAATCGTCACTGAGCCCGAAACTCGCCGAAACCGTTGCGAAAGAAGCTGGCGTGCAGGTGGTGACCGAAGAGTCGCTCTACGTCGATTCGCTCGGCGCGGTCGGCAGCGGCGCAGACACCTACATTTCGGCGACCGCCCACAACACACGCGTTATTCTTGAGGCTTGGGGGATCGCAGTCGACCCGCTGCCCACAGACCTGGAGAATATGTGACCGAATCAGCCGTCAGCCTGCGCGACGCCGCTTTCGGCTACGCGGGGCTTACGCGCGTCGCCAACCTGACCCTCGACATCGAGCCCGGCAGTGCGGTCGCACTCATCGGGCCAAACGGGTCGGGCAAATCGACGCTGTTGCGCGGGGTACTTGGCCTCACCGAGCTCACACGCGGCAGCATCACGGTGCTCGGCACCGACCCCGCCTCCGCGCGACGCGGGGTCGGCTACCTGCCGCAGGCAGACACCCGAGACGTGAGCCTGCCCGTCACGCTGCGGCAGGTGGTGACGATGGGCCTCTACCGTCACCTGCGCCCGCTCCAATCCATCGGCGCCAAAGGGCGCCGCGCCGTCGCCGCAGCAATCGAACGCGTGGGCCTCACCGCACAGACGCACACCCTCTTCGGTGAGCTCTCAGGGGGGCAGCAGCAGCGCGGTGTGTTGGCTCGCGCGCTGGTTGCTGATCCTCCGCTTTTGCTGCTCGATGAACCATTTAATGGGCTCGACCGCGAAAACCGCGACACCCTGCTCACGCTCATGCGCGACCTGCGCGACGAGGGGCGCACGATCATCGTGAGCACGCACGACCTCGAGATCGCCCAGCAAGCCTGCACTCACGTGCTGTTGCTCGCAACTGGTCACGAGCCGGGGCAGCCGGGCCACCCGGCAAGCTTTGGTCCGCTTGAAACGGCGCTCACGCTTGAGGCCGTCGAGCACGCGTTTCAAGACGTCACCGTTGAACTCGATCACCACACGGTCACCACCGGCAGCGAGCTCGAATAGCCATGGAGGTGAGCCTGTTCGAGGCGTTGCAGCTGCCGTTCATGGCGCGCGCCGCGCTGACGCTTGCGGTGCTTGCGCTCGCCGCAGGCGTGGTCGGTCTCGGCATCAACTTTCGCGAACTTGAGTTTGTGAGCGATGGGCTGGTGCACGCGGTGTTTCCTGGTCTCGTGATCGGTGCCGCACTTGGTGGCAGCGCCGCGCTATTACCGGGGGCACTGATTGCCGCGCTTGTGGCCGCGGTGTTGTTCACCTTGCTACAGCAGCGTGGCGGCGCCGGCAGTGACGCCGCGATCGCGGTCGTGCTCACCGGCCTGTTTAGCCTGGGCGTCGTGCTGGTGTCGAAGCAGCACGGGTATGTGTCGCAACTGCAAGACTTGCTGTTTGGCAACCTGCTGACGGTGACGCAGACGCAGCTCTGGCAAATCGTGGTCGTCGCGGTGCTCGCCGTGACCATCATGCTCGCGACGGGGCGCGCACAATTGTTTCGCGCGTTTGATGCTGCGGGGTTTGAGGCGAGTGGTTTCAGGCCGCTGCGCACCGATCTCGCGCTGGCCGCTGCGACCGCGCTGCTAGTGGTCGCTGGCGTGCAGGCGCTCGGGGTGCTGATGGTGGTGGCGCTGCTCACCGTACCCATGGCCGTGGCGCGACTGGTGACCCGCCGTCTCGTGCTGCTCGTGCCGCTCGCGATCGTGGTGCCGCTCATCGCGGGCATGACGGGCCTTGCGCTGTCGTTCCAGCTGTCGGTGACGCGAGGGGTGTCGGTGTCTGCAGCGGCGCTGGTGGTGCTGCTGCTCGTGGCGTTCTACGCACTGGCCGTGGTGTTCACGCTGCTGCGGCGGGCGCTGCTGAGCCGGGCGGCGGTGCGCGCATGAGTTATTTCGCTTTGGCCACCCTTGAGATCACGCTGCTTGGCCTGCTGAGCGGCGTCGCGGGCACGCTCATTGTGCTGCGGCGGCGCTCGTTCTTTGCGGTTGCCCTGAGTCATGCGACCTACCCGGGCGGCGTAGTGTTTGCGCTGCTCGGATATAACTTGCTGATTGGGCAGGCGCTGTTCGCGGTGCTGCTCGTGCTCATCATGACCGCGCTCTCGCGGGTGCCGGGTCAGGGCAAGCAGGTGACAAGTGCGGTGGTGCTTGCCTTCGGTTTTGCCCTCGGCACCCTGCTGACGAGCCTGAATGCCGGGCATGGGGTGCCCGTTGATGCGTTGCTGGTCGGTTCTGTGCTGTCGGTGAGTGTCAGTGACGTGGTGGCGACCGGTGTGGTGCTGGTGGTGTCGCTGGTTGCGTTTGCGATGGTGTGGCGCCGTGTCGTTGCCCACAGTTTTGACCCTGCGGCATACGCTGCGGCGGGGTTTCGTGTGTGGCCGCTCGAGTTGGTGGTGACGGGTCTCATCGCGGCTGCAGTGGTGGTGGCGATGCCGGCGGTGGGGGCAATTCTGGGGGTGGCGATTCTGATCGCTCCGGCGGCGGCGGCACGGTTGTTGGCGGGGCGCATCGAATGGATTGCCCCGCTTGCGGCCGTGTTTGGTGTCGTGTCGGGCCTCGCTGGTTTGTGGGTATCGCGCGAATTTGATCTTGCTGCCGGGGGAGCGATCGGTCTGTCGACTACGCTGGTCTTTATTATCGCGCTGGTTTTGCAGCGGTTGATGGTGGTGACAGTGAAAGTGAGAACGGCATGACCGCGCCTAAGCGCAACACGTGGCAGCGTGAAGCTGTGCGTGAGGGCCTGTCGCGAATGGAAGGCTTCGTGAGTGCGCAGCAACTTTTTGCTGAGCTTCGCGAACGAGGATCAACCATCGGCCTCGCCACTGTGTACCGAAATCTTGCGCAGCTCGCGCTCTCGGGCGAAGCCGATCAGCTGCAGTCGCCCGAGGGCGAGAACCTGTTTCGTTCATGTTCGACGAGCGGGCACCACCACCACCTGATTTGTCGTGAGTGTGGGTCGACTCGTGAGCTGTCTGCCCAGGTGGTTGAGAAGTGGGCGAGCAGCGTTGCCGCCGAATACGGTTTCACTGAGATCGAGCACGTGGTCGATCTGTTTGGTCGGTGTGAGCAGTGTCGTGAGCAGTAACCGGTGAGTGCTGCATGAAGATTCTGATCGTCGAAGATGACGACCGGCTTGCTGACGCCCTCGAGGCATTTCTTGGTCGCGCGGGCTATGTGACGACACGTGTGGCTGAGGGCGCGGCAGCGCTTGAGCAACTTGGTGCAGACACTGAGGTGGTGCTGCTCGATCTTGGTTTGCCCGACATGGACGGGCTTGATGTGTGTCGGCGCATTCGCGGTATTTCTGGGGTCCCGATCATCATTGCGACGGCGCGCAGCCAGGTCGAAGAACGCATCAAGGGTTTGCACGCTGGTGCCGACGATTTCGTGGTGAAGCCATATGACGTGCGTGAGCTGATGGCGCGCATCGAGGCGGTGACGCGGCGCACGCGCACCGCCGTCGTCGAACACGGGACTCCGCAGGTGCTCGAGCTTGATGACCTGCGGATCGACTTTGCAAATAGAAAGGTCAGCATGGGCGGGGGGTCAGTCGAGCTGACCCCGAAAGAGTATGAGATTGTTGCGGTGCTTGCCCGCTACCCGGGTGTGGTGGTGCCGAGCGACCGAATTATTCGTGAGGTGTGGGGCACCGATTGGACCGGGTACAAGCGCTCGCTTGAGGTACATCTTGGCTCAATTCGACGCAAGTTCGGGCGCGATTCGTTGATCGCGAATGTGCGCGGTGTGGGCTATCGGCTGACGGGTGCGTGAGCCGTGCGTGCGCGCCTGTTTATTGTGTTTCTTGTGCCGCTCACGTGCATCATGCTGGCGCTGGGTGGCGCCTATGCGGTGAGCGTGAGTCGCACCATTGGCCAAGAATTTACGAATCAGCAGCTCGGCGATCTGAGCTATTTTCTGACCAGCACGAGACACGCGCTTCGGGCGAACAACCCGGCCATCGTCGAAAGCGAGATGGTCAGGTACGCCGAGCTCTATGGCGCCGATATTGCGGCGATTGATCGCTCTGGTGAGGTGTGGGCCGCAGGGAGACCCGACATGCATACGCTCGACGAGAACGTAGCGGGCAAAGTCGCACTCGCGTTATCTGGACGGCGCACACAGGCTTCGCAGGGTGTCGCACCGTGGTCATTCGCTGACTTGGTGATGGTCGAGCCCGTGTTTGATGACGGCACGGTGATCGGCGCGGTCATGATTTCGGCGAGTGCTGAGCGACCTCGCGGTGAGGTGACCTCGCAGTGGATCTGGTTGGTCGTCGTAGCAGTGCTGCTCGTGGCGATACTGATTGTGGTGGTGTTGCGGCTCTCGAACTGGGTGCTGCAGCCGATGCGACGGGTTGACGAGGCGATGGCCGCGATCGAACACGGTGACATGGAAGCCCGCATCGACGATGACACGGGCCCGCCCGAGATGCAAAGCATGATCAGGGTGTTTAACCAGATGGCTGACGAGATTGAGCGTGTGGTGTCGCGGCAGCAAGAGTTTGTGTTGAACGCCTCGCATGAGTTGCGCAATCCGCTGGGAGCGTTGCTGTTGCGTGTCGAATATCTGGCAACCGGGCTTGATGCGAGCTGGGAAGCTGACGTTGAGAAGGCACGTGATGAGGGGCAGCGCATGTCTCGCATTCTCGACACGCTGCTGTTCATGGCGAAGGCTGAGAAGAAAGACTCCCCATTCGTGCTGGTGAATCTGGTCGAGCTGGTGCGTGATCGTGTTGCAGCGTGGCAACAGATCGCCGATTCTCGGGGCGTCAAGCTGTCGGTGAGCGCCGATGCGTCAGTGGTGAGCCTCACTGATCGTACGGCTGTCGAGAGCGCTTTTGACGCCGTGATTGATAATGCGCTGAAGTTTGCCCCGCGAGGCACGACGATCGAGATTGGGGCGCAGCAGGGGGCTGATTGTGCGATTTCAGTGCGCGACCATGGCCCCGGCATCGATGCTGACGACCTGCACCGCGTCACCGACCGTTTTTGGCGCAGCCCCCGCGATCAGAATGTGCCGGGCTCTGGTTTGGGGCTCGCGATTGCGACCGATTTGCTCGAATCGCTCGGTGGCAGCCTGCACGTTGCGGCTGCTCAGGGCGGCGGACTCGTCGTGACACTGCATCTTGTGGCAGGTGAGTCGTGAGCGCGCGCGTCGTGAGAGGGCGACGTCTCCGTGCGCTCGCCGTAGGTCTGCTTGCGGTGGTCGGCATGACCGCCTGCACGGCGGGGAACGATGCTGGGCGACCGACCTATCAAATCGCGGGCGGCGACCCCTCGGGTGTGTATTTCAACTACGCGGCAGGGTTGGCTGCGGCGGCCAACGACAGTGGCAGTGCACGGTTTGAAGTGGCAGAGACACAAGGATCAGTCGACAACCTGCGCCGGGTCGGGTCTGGCGAGGCGATTGTGGGCTTTGCGCAGGGTGATACGACCGTTGACGCGGTGCGTGGCGAGGGCAACTTCGACTCTCCGTTGCCGGTGCGTGCCGTTGCGCGAGTCTATGACGAATACGTGCACCTGGTGGTTCCGGCCGATGCTGCGCCAAGAAGCGTCGCCGATCTCGCGGGTGGCATAGTGTCGCTCGGCGCAGAGAACTCTGGCGTGCAGGTCATCGCCTTGCGGGTGCTTGATGCAGCCGGGGTGCCGGTCGAGTCGGTGACGAACCTGGGCCTGGGCCTGGAGGAGTCGATTGCGGCGATGCAGCGTGGTGAGATAGAAGCGTTTTTCTGGGTGGGCGGCCTGCCGACCCCGGGCATCGAGCAGCTGCAGCAGACGATGCCGATTCGGTTGCTTTCTATTGACGCTGATTTGGTCGAGCAAGTGAACGCGAATCATGCCGGGGTGTATCAGCTTGCCGACATTCCGGTCGGCTTCTACGGGCTCGACGGAACGACCGTGACAATGACGGTGCCAAACTACTTGATTACTGCGGAGAATGCTGCAGATGAGCTGGTCTCTGGGCTGTTGCGTGAGCTCTTTGATGCGCAGGCAGACATTGCACAACAGGTGCCCGCCGCAAGCTATCTTGACCGCCGCCAGGCGATCTTCACGGGACCGATCGAACTGCACCCCGCAGCGGCCCAATACTACGTAGATTCGCGTCGTTAACGGGGGTCGATTCGGGCCTTTGACCCGAGGCGCTGAGCAACCGTTGCCAATTTGTGACCCTCAAGAATGCCTCAAGAGCGGGGTATTTGTCTGCGGGCGTGCCTATCATCTGTAGCAATCGGTTCATTGAAGATCCTCGTGTTCTTCACCCTGAATTGAGTTGATGGCAAACGCACCACCGTCACGTTTCGGCGGCGCACAGATCAGATGTGGAGACATGATGAGTACACGTGAACCGCTCGTCGTCGTAGAAAATGTGCAGAAGCACTACGGTGACTTTCAGGCGTTGACCGACGTGAACCTCACCGTGGGCAAGGGCGAGGTGGTGGTGATCATCGGCCCGTCTGGCTCGGGCAAATCGACGCTGTGTCGCTCGATCAACCGCCTCGAGACTATTACCAGCGGTTCCATTCGCATTGACGGCAAAGAACTTCCTGCAGAGGGCAAGGGGCTTGCACAGTTGCGGGCCGAGGTCGGCATGGTGTTTCAGTCGTTCAACCTGTTCTCGCACCTGACGATTCTTGAGAATGTCACGTTGGGCCCGATCAAGGTGCGCGGGCTGAGCAAGTCGGCTGCCGAGAAAGAGGCGATGCAACTGCTGACCCGTGTGGGGGTTGAGAAGCAGGCCGCGAAGCTGCCCGCCCAGCTCTCTGGCGGTCAGCAGCAGCGTGTCGCGATTGCACGGGCGCTCGCCATGCATCCAAAAGTCATGCTGTTTGACGAGCCGACGAGCGCGCTCGACCCAGAGATGATCAACGAGGTGCTTGACGTCATGATTGGGCTCGCAAAAGAGGGCATGACCATGATCGTGGTCACGCACGAGATGGGTTTTGCTCGCAAAGCCGCAGACCGGGTTGTGTTCATGGCCGATGGTCAGATTGTTGAAGAAGCGACCCCACACGAGTTCTTCACGAACCCACAGTCAAACCGCGCCAAAGATTTTCTCTCGAAACTCATCACTAACTAACACCCGAGGTTGCCTCGTTTGGGGTGGCCTCACATTGAATGAAGGGAACGCATCATGCGATTCAAGAAAGTATTTGCATCGGTTGGCCTCGTGGCTGCCGCTGCCCTCGCGCTTACGGGCTGCAACAGTGGCACCCCCGGCGCTACTGACGGTGGCACCGACACTGACACCGGTAACGGCGGCGACACCAGCTCGGCGCTGTGGGAGGTGGCCGAGGGCTTCGCTCTCGATGGCAGCCCCACGTTTGAGAAGATTCAAGAACGCGGCAAGGTCGTTATTGGTGTGAAAGAAGACCAGCCTGGTCTCGGCTACCTCGACAACGTGACCGGTGAACGCAGCGGCTTCGACGTTGATATTGCACGTTGGATTGCGGCGTCGATCGGCTTTGACGAAGACCAGATCGAATACAAGGCGATTGCTTCGGCAAACCGCGAGCAGGCGATCATGAACGACGACATTGACTACTATGTCGGCACTTACTCGATTACCGACAAGCGCAAGGCTGACATCGACTTCGCCGGCCCCTACTTTGTCACCGGTCAGGGTCTGTTGATTCGCCAGGGCGATACCGACTACCAGTCACTCGAAGAGCTCGAAGGCTTTACAGTGTGCTCGGCAACCGGTTCGACCCCGATTCAGAACATCAAAGAGAACTTCCCGGGCATCAAAACCCAAGAGTTCGATCTCTACTCAGCATGTGTTGAGAATTTGGTGAACAACCAGGTCGACGCAGTGACCACTGACCAGGCAATTCTGATTGGTTACGCTGCGCAAGACCCCGAAAACCTGATGGTGACGAGCGGTCCGCTGCTCACTGAAGAGCTCTACGGCATCGGCCTGACCAAGGGCGACGACACGCTGCGTGCACACATCAACGATCTGTTCACCGGTGGTGGCAGCATCTGGCAGGGCATCTTTGATAAGAACCTTGGTGACTCGGGCATCGTCATCGCTCAACCAGCGGTTGACGCTTACTAAGTCTGCATGTGTCGGGGGTGGGCAGTCAGCCCGCCCCCGACATTCAGAATTCTGAGAAGGAGGAGGACGCATGGACGTCATCTTCGCAAACCTCGACCTCTGGGGTGAGGCGATCAAGAACACACTGCTGGTGTTCTTCGGTGGTGGGGCAATTGCGTTGGTGCTTGGCATCATCGTGGGTGCCATGCGCGTGTCACCCGTGCCAATCGCACGCGCTATCGGAACGGTGTACGTGAATATCGTTCGCAACACACCACTGACGCTCGTGTTTTTCTTCTTTGTTCTCGGCTACCCCGCCCTTGGTCTTCCGCGCATGAGCCTGGTGACACTGGGCATCATTGCAATCGGCATCTACACCGCAACCTATGTTGCCGAGGTGCTGCGTGCGGGCATCAACACCGTGCCGGTCGGGCAGGCCGAGGCTGCCCGTGCAATCGGCCTCCCCTTTGGCCAGGTGATGACACTCGTCGTACTGCCACAGGCGTTTCGTTCAGTCGTGCCGCCAATGATGAGCGTGTTTATCGCTCTGCTCAAGAACACGACGGTAGCCGCTGGTTTCTCGATCTCCGAGCTCGCAGCCCTGCGCGCAACGATCAATGACGCGGCTGGCCGACCAGGCAGCCCCATGGAGGTGCTGCTCTGGGTGGCAGTCATCTTTGTTGCCATGGTGATGGTGCTGAGCCTCATTCAGAACCGCCTTGAGAAGAGATGGAGAATCGTGCGATGAGTACTTCAGTTCTTTACGATGTTCCCGGCCCCAAGGCCATTCTGCGCAACCGAGTACTTGCCGTGGTCACAGTGGTCGTGGTCGGCGGGGTTCTCGCGTTCTTTCTCTACCGCTTCTACCTGTCGGGGCAGTTCTCTGCCACGAAGTGGGGCATCTTTACCTACGCAACAATCTGGGAGCAGATCTTTGCGGCACTCGGCAAGACACTCGCCGCGTTCGGGGCTGCCGCTGTCGGCAGCATCGCGCTTGGCTTCGTGCTCGCGATCGGACGACTCTCTGACCACAAATGGGTGAGAGTTCCGTTCACCACCGTGACCGAACTGTTTCGTGCCGTGCCCGTGCTCGTCATGATGATGTTGCTCTACTACGGTCTGCCTTCGGTCGGTGTCAAGATGGACCCGTACTGGGCTGTCGTCATCGCGCTGGTTGTGTACAACGGTTCGGTGCTTGCCGAGGCTCTGCGTGCCGGCATCGAGTCGCTGCCAAAGGGCCAGAAAGAAGCCGGGTATGCGATAGGTCTGCGCAAGAGCGGGGTCATGCGCCTGATCTTGCTGCCACAGGCGGTTCGCGCCATGCTGCCGGTCATTGTTGCGCAGCTGGTCGTCACGATGAAAGACACGGCGCTCGGCTTCATTATTACCTACCCCGAACTGCTCTACTTGGCGAAGCAGCTCAGCAGCAACGTGCAGTTTGGGCGCCCACTGCTGCAGTCGGCGTTCGTCATCGGTGGCATCTACATCATCATGTGTCTGATTCTCTCGGGCATCGCCAAATGGCTTGAGGTGCGAACCAATAAGTCACCGAGGGTGCGTGGTCACGGCGGTGCGGCCGTGGTTGTCGACTTCGGTGGCACAGAGGCCGGAGGCTCAGGGATAGCTACGGTTGCTGACCCGCGTCACCGACAGGGTGAAACGTTGACCGAGATTATTGCTACGCAGCAAGACGACGGCAAGAAGCACCAAGACTAGGCGGAACGACTAAGCTGTATCAGTGCTCGAGGCTGCCCCAGACATTGCCCTTCTCTTTGAAGGCATCGACTGGGGCACCCTCGCACTCTTAGTTGCTGCAGCGTTTGCGGCCGGGTGGATCGACGCGGTTGTTGGCGGTGGCGGCCTCTTGCAGTTGCCCGCGCTGCTGCTCGCCGGCGTCACCCCGGTGCAGGCGCTCGCGACCAATAAGCTCGCTTCGATCTTCGGTACCGCCACCAGCAGCATCGCTTTCTATCGCAAGGTGCGCCCGAGCTTGGGCGACACGCTGCCGATGGCGGCGGTTGCGCTTGTCGGTTCGTTTGGTGGCGCTTCGGTGGCGGCCTTCTTGCCCGCATCACTTTTCAAGCCAATTATTGTGGTTGCCCTGGTGGTGGTTGCGCTCATCACGCTGTTCAAGCCGCAGCTCGGCGTCGCAGCCGCGGTGCGATTTCGGGGCGCGAAACACATCATTATTGCGGGGTGCATTGGTGCCGCGATCGGGTTCTACGATGGCGTGCTCGGGCCCGGCACGGGCACATTCTTGGTCTTCGCTCTCGTTGGCCTGCTGGGGTTCGACTTTCTGCAGGCGAGCGCCAAGGCGAAGATCGTCAACTTCGCGACCAACCTGGGCGCGCTGCTGTTCTTTATTCCGTTGGGCGCCGTGCTCTGGCCGCTCGGCCTGGTGATGGCCGCAGCCAACATTGCAGGCAGCCTGCTCGGTGCCCGCATGGCGATTTCGCGCGGCGTGAAGTTCATTCGTGCCCTGTTTCTCATCGTTGTCGCCGTGCTCGTCGTGAAGCTCGGCGTCGACGTGGTGAACGAAAACTTTTGACCGTGGGCCTGCCACACGGGCTGATTTCGGCGGCGGCTCACACCACGTACCGTCACGCCAGTGTCGATTTGGGATAGTGTGAACCTGACGCCCTTGTCAGAGCGACCTGCCGGGGGTGCATACAAGCAGAGCCGCTGCGATGGAGGAGCTATGGCGTACGAGACACTTGATTGGCACGTGGGTGAAGATGGGGTAGCCCTGCTCACCCTGAACCGGCCAGACAAGTTGAACGCATTTGACCTGATCATGGGCAAAGAACTGCTGCAGGTCTTTGGTCACGACGCGCTCGACGATGCGGTCAAAGCAGTTGTTGTGACGGGGGCGGGCCGGGCGTTTTGTGCGGGCATGGATCTCGATTCTGAGCAGACTGCCGGCGGCAACGTGTTCGGCGTCGACGAGTCACTCATGCCGACCGTAGACGAATTTTATG
>LSQX01288741.1_pt3 | contig 11133 bp, 10 predicted proteins | sample 654561 | NCBI WGS metagenome assembly LSQX01 (sample SAMN04489861, study PRJNA283612) | anaerobic digester metagenome | isolation source: 4 biogas reactors fed with cattle manure at either 37C or 55C with and... | place: Denmark: Kongens Lyngby | collected 2014 | reverse complement strand
GTTGAGGACTTCCCTATGCTACTTTCACGTCGCTCAATGCTTCCTCTAATCCTCTTCACTATTTTCTTCGGATTTTGCCTACAGTCACTTGGTGAAAGAGGACGCAAAATGGGTAAGGGAATTGAGACTTTTGCAGACGCAATGCTTCAGATGGTAAAGTACCTCATGTACTATGCCCCTATCGGACTCGGTGCATACTTTGCAACGCTCGTAGGCGATTATGGCCCTCAGCTACTCGGTGCATATTTACAATCTATGGTTGTTTATCACGTGGCAACATTTGGATATTTCTTTATAGCTTTCACAATTTACGCTTATATAGCAACAGAGGGCCTTGGCGTGAAGTTATTTTGGAAGAAAATTTTCCCGCCAGCAGTTATGGCTCTAGGTTCAGGAAGCAGCATAGCAACGCTTCCTATTAACCTTGAAGCAGCTAGTCAAATGGGAATTCCAAGAGATATTTCTGACATAGTTCTTCCTATAGGAGCAACAGCTCATATGGAAGGCTCATGCCTTAGCGGTATTCTTAAGATCGCATTTCTTTTTGGAATCTTCCAGATTCCATTCACAGGAGTTGGCACATTGACAATCGCCGTTGCGGTCGCAGTTCTCTCTGGTGTAGTGCTCTCTGGTATCCCTGGAGGCGGACTTGTTGGTGAAATGCTCATAGTTAGTCTTTACGGCTTTCCACCAGAAGCATTCCCTATAATCGCTACAATCGGATTCCTTGTTGACCCTGCAGCCACAATGGTCAACGCAACAGGTGATACTTGCTCTGCTCTTCTTGTATCAAGAATGATTGAAGGCAAAGGTTGGTTCAAAAAAGCACAGGATGCAATCACAAACAAAGTATAAAAGATAAAGTCAATTCATTTTTGTATCACAAAGACCTTCGCAACGCGGAGGTCTTTGTCTTTGTTTTGTTTATATGTTTTATGATTATTTTATCTTTTCTAGCATCTGTGTATAATAGACGAATATCCCCATGCCAACAAGACTTAATGAGTCCAAATTTGACGTTGTTGTTTTATAGTTCATGTATAAGACTTAAAATATGTTTAATTTGGTGATTCAAGCTTGTTGTTATACGGCACAATCCCTTTAAATCAAATACCATACGTGCTTCTTAAAAAACAATGGCCACCCCGCGGAGTGGCCATCGAAAAATTGTCTATGCTATCAATCTATGAAAAGTGGATTTTCATAAATGAAAGTCTTTTAAAACGAACAACGTTAAAGAGACGCTTTAAACGCTTTTTAGAGAAAGAAGCCCTTAAGCTCGATAGCTTCTGCGACTCTTTTTATTGCCACAAGAAATGCTGCGCGACGCATTTTAACATTATGCGTATCACTATATTCCCAAACTTTTCTGAAGTTTTCTTTCATGAGTAAATTTAGACGTCGATTGTGTTTTTCTTCTGTCCAAAATGCTCCTGCAAGGTCTTGTACCCATTCGTAGTATGAACCTATGACACCACCGCTATTAGCAAGAAAATCTGGAACAACTAATATTCCCCGCCTATCTAAAATTACGTCTGCTTCGGGTGTTGTAGGACCGTTTGACCCCTCAACTAGATATGCACACTTAAGCTTCTCAGCATTCTTTGATGTGATTACACCTTCAAGAGCGCAGGGAGATAAAATCATGCACTCCTGTTCTAATATCTCTTCTCTAGACATATGGACAAGCCCTGGCTGAGAATAACCTTCAAGAGTGTGATAGGGAATCGTTTTAGTAAATGCCATTGCTTTTTCTATGTCAATTCCGTCCTTACAATAATAGCCGCCTGTAATATCACAAATACCCACAATCTTTACTCCTGCACTTTGTAGAAAAAGCGCGTTGTAAGTTCCTACATTGCCAAATCCTTGAACTATAGCTGTGGCAGAACATGGGTCAACATGCTGCGTTTTGAGAAGCTCAAGAATACAAGTTGAAACGCCAAGCCCTGTTGCTGCTCTACGTCCTTTTGATCCCCAAAACGAAGATGGCTTGCCCGTTACTATTGCAGGTTCCCATCGACCACGAAGCTTGGATATAGTATCCATTATCCAAACCATTTCTTGTCCTCCTGTGTTTACGTCAGGAGCGGGAATATCAGACCAATTTCCTATTATTGGTTCAATACGTGCTGCATAAGTTCTCGTCATAGCTTCGCGTTCTCGCATTGAAAGTGTGTCGGGATCTACTGAAATTCCACCCTTTGCACCGCCGTAAGGAATTCCAGCAAGCGAACATTTCCAAGTCATAAGACTAGCTAAAGCCTCACACTCATCAAGATTAACATCTGGATGAAAACGAATGCCACCTTTTGATGGACCACAAGCTGTCGAATGCTGAACACGGTATCCTTGAAACACCTTTACTGTTCCGTTATCCATCTTTACAGGGATAGAAACTTGTATTGATCTTTCTGGGCAACTCATGACTTCTATTACTTTGTCTTCTAATCCCATTTCCTCCGCTGCTGCATAAAAATTTCTCAGAGAATTATCTAAAAGACTATGTGATGAAGTGCGTCGGCTTATCGTCATTTTCTCTCCCCCTTCTACATAACGAAACCAGCATAATCGTTACATTTTATAGCAGTATATATTTGAACGTGTGTACTTAAATATGACATTGTACACATTGTTTAATAAAAAAGCAAAAACTTTTCAATATTAATTTAAAAAGACAGAAAAAATTATAGTAAAAACAGTGTTTTTTTAAAAACAAGCAACATGTTTTTGTGTTTTATGCTATAAAAAGCTGAACTAAAAAAACAGCTAGAATAAGCCCGGGAAGCATGTTCATGACGCGAATTTTTGTTAATTTAAGTAGATTAAGTCCTATAGCTATAAGCATTAATCCACCAGTTGCACTCATTTCTACTATAGCTAAAGTTGAAATAAAGGGGTGTATTGAAGTTGTAAGAAGGGTTAAAATTCCCTGATAAAGAAAAACAGGTATTGCAGAAAAAAGCACTCCGAACCCTAAAGATGCGGCTAGAGCTATAGAGGTAAGACCGTCGATAAGACCTTTAGAAAGAAGAAGTGATGGATAATTTCCTAGCCCCTCTTCGAAAGAACCTAGCACTGCTAGAGACCCTGTACAATAAATAATTGAAGCAGTTATGAACCCAGCGGAAAATCCCTTCGCTATATTACCGCAACAGTTTTCTATCTTTTTGCAAAAATTTTCAAACCGTCCTTCTAGTTCTAAAAATTCTCCCATAATCGACCCGATAGCAATGCTTGTAATAACGACAAGTGGATATGATGTTGTAATGGCCATTGAAAATCCTAAAGACATTACAAATAGAGCCATTCCCTGAATAGGAAGCTCCATTACCCTTGCAGAAATTTTTTTACTAAGAATAAGACCTACGGAAGCCCCACAAATTATAAAAAGTGCGTTCATCAAAGAACCAAACAGCGGAATTATTTTTGGAAGGTCTGAGCTAATCATTATTTTACATCCCCCTTTTATCAGGCGTAATCTTGCTATTATACATTATTTTTCTTTATGACACGATTTTACCTAGCGGTAGTATTCTTTTTAACATAACGAAACTCACAAGATTATTTGAGTATATGAATGCATACACTTTTTTATACTCTCAAAATCACATTGTGCACATCGTTTAATAAAAATGCAAAGAATGTTTTCTTATAAACAAGGATAATAAAATAGTCATCAAACATGAGAAATCATTCAGTATTCAACAGAGCATAATTGGGAATCATCAGGATTAAGCTTTGATTTGTATCCTTATCTAATTACAACAAAAAGTTGAAACCTTTGGTTTCAACTTTTTGTTGTGATTGCTATTTTGTATTCGTATTAAATGTTGGAAAGTTTATTCGTTGTTGCGATTAACTTATCTGTTTTTGGCAAAAGATAGTATTGGGTCTTGTAATTATATTTAGAAATTTGTTGAATGCGAATCGAGTAGAATTATTAGTTTGAATTACCTTGCGTATATTTAAACTTAAAAATGCTCAGTTAAAATTCATTTTTTAATCGGAGTCAAGAGCTCCGCCAGCATCTGCCCAAGCTGGCACGCCGCCTGCAACTAATGTGGCTGGATAGCCGACTAGACGAAGGATCATGGTTGCATAAGCACTCATCGCATCAAGCTTACAGACAACAAATATTGGCCTGTTCTGAGGGATATGCTCTAATCTGTCAACTAAAGTCGGTAGGTAGAAGCTTGCCGAACCAGGTATATGACCAGCCTTATAAGAAGCTTCGGAACGGATATCAATTACGAACAGATTGTTTTCTCCAGCTTCTATTTTAGGTTTGGCTTCCGCCATTTCCATCATGTAACCCTTATTATCGGCTAAACCCGCAGTAAAAACTTTAAATTCTTCGCGAATTGCTTGATCCATATTCATACCCCCCTAATTTAATTTCTTAGACCCAACTCTGACGCAACTATATCATATTTAATTGAACAAATATAACTAAGGGTCACTATTGAGTGTTTCCCGCATTTTATAAACTAATTTTATAATTAAACTTTATTTCTCATTATGAAACAACAAGAGCAACCTTTGGGAATACTCTAATACCATAATGCCGTAATGCTTTGTAAGGTGGATATATAAACTCCAAAGAACAACCAAATCTGTTGACAATACTGAAATGTGCAATTACAATGTCAGATATTGTTATTTCAGAGGAAAGGAGACCCGTGTTATGAAATTATTTACTTCTATGTATGACATGATGATGTGCAACTTGAACGGGTCCTTCCTGATGCGATAGACGCGCTATTACGTCGTATCCACAGGCCGGGCCTAAGTTTTTGGGCTCGGCTTTTTTATTGTTTTAATTCATGGAAGGGGAAATTATAAATGAGTGATCAAAAAAATTATGGAATGTCAACAAAAGCCTTACACTGCGGGTGGAAATGCGATCCAACCACAGGTGCTTCAGCTCTGCCGATATATGCCACTTCAGCATATCAGTTTAAAAGTACCGAACAGGCTACAAAACTTTTTAACCTTGAAGAAGGCGGATATCTATATTCAAGACTCTCTAATCCAACAGTATGTGCTTTTGAAGAGGGATTAAACGCAATGGAAGGCGGAGTAGGTTGTTTAGCTACATCATCCGGGCAAGCAGCGTTTAACCATCTTATTTGCGCTCTCTGCTCATCTGGTGACAACTTAGTCGTGTCACGTCAGGTCTATGGAGGAACTCTTACGCTTTTACAAAATGTCTTTTCTCGCTTTGGCATTAGCACAAAACTAGTTGACGGAAATCATCCCTGTCAATTTGAGGCGGCCATAGACGATAACACACGTGGAATCATTACAGAAACTATCGGAAATCCTGTGATGAACGTAGCTCCCCTTGAAGCCCTCGCTAAAATAGCTAATCGTACAGGAGTGCCACTCATAGTGGATAATACTTTCGCATCACCCACTTTGTGCCGCCCAATTGAATGGGGAGCAAATGTTATTGTTCATTCAACAACAAAATATATATCAGGGAATGGTAATCTCCTTGGCGGAGCAGTAATCGATGGAGGAAACTTTGACTGGTCAAAATTCTCAAATAAATTCCCCACCTTAGCAAAGCCTGACCCTGCATATCACGGAATAACGTTCACAGAGCATTTTGGCAAATCAGCTCTTTACGCGAAACTTCATGCTGCAATAATCAGAGACTTGGGGGGTTGCCCTTCTGCATTTGATGGATATCTCCTCCATGTTTCTCTTGCAACACTTACACTTCGTATGGAAAAGCACAGCAAGAACGCTCTTGAAGTTGCAAAATTTCTTGAATCGCATCCGGCCGTTGAATGGGTGAGTTACCCTGGACTTGATTCACATCCACAAGCTTATCTTGCAAAAGAATATCTAAAAGATGGCTGTGGCGGAATGATGGCTTTTTCAGTAAAGGGAGGAGTAGAGGCGGGACGTAAGCTTCTTGATAACCTTGAACTAATAGGACATATGGCAAATCTAGGAGACTCTCGCACTTTGATAATCCATCCAGCAAGCACGACACATAGCCAACTCTCTACAGAACAAAGGATGGCCGCTGGTATTGATGACGGACTACTTAGGCTTAGTGTCGGAATTGAAGACATAAAAGACATTTTGGAAGACCTTTCAACAGGTCTTGACGCTGCGACAAAGAAATAGACATGAAAGTAAAATACGGCTCCGTCACCGTCCCTCAAATTACGTTACAGTCAGGAGAAATTCTTGAAGACGTCGTACAGGTATATGCAATGTACGGCGAACCTAATCCTAATCGCGACAATGTAATTGTGGTGTGCCATGCACTAACAGGCAGCCACAGACTAGCAGGAGGTAAAATCGAAGGACAGCCTGACCCATGGTGGGATACCATAGTAGGAGACGGACAAGCTCTCGACACAAAAAAATACTGTATTTTATGCTTTAACAATATTACAAGCCCATATGGAAGCATTTCTCCACTTTCTATTAACCCAAATACAGGCAAAAAATTCGCGATGGATTTTCCTATTATCTCTATTAGAGATGTTGCTGTGGCACAAAAAAAAGCATTAGAGCAAATCGGATTCAATAAGATAAACACTGTTATTGGACCATCACTTGGCGCTATGATTGCTACTGAAATGGCCTTATCTTTCCCTGATGATGTTGAAAAATGCGTACTTATAGCTGCTCCTGACAGGCTTTATCCTCAAGCAATTGCCTTTAACTCAGTTCAAAGACAAACGATAACAAACGATCCAGAATGGAAAGACGGAAACTATGAGGGAACAGGGCCCGTAAATGGACTCGCTGCTGCTCGTATGCTAGCTATGATTACTTACAGAAGCGAGCAGTCGTTTTCTGACAGATATATGAGAAGAACGGATGGAGAAAGCCAGACTAAATGGGCTAGCAAGTTTCAGGTAGAAGACTATCTTTTATATCATGGGCAAGAACTTGTTCGTCGATTTGATGCAAACTGCTACCTTTATCTTACAAAAATGATGGATTTACATGACATCGGAGTTGGACGTGGAGGAATAGAAAAGGCCTGGTCTAACTTTAGAGGGAAAAAACTGCTTGCTGTCGGAATATCAAGCGATATGCTTTTTCCGAACTGGCAAGTCGAGGAAGCTGTTCGCCTGGCGTCCTTATCAGGAGTAAATGCTAAATACGAAGAAATAGAAAGCGAAAACGGGCATGATTCTTTTCTAATTGACTTCGATCAGTTAGATGATTACATAAGGTCGTTTCTCTGGTAATAAATTATAACAAGTCTGTTTTAGTCGAGCTCATCTTATTCTTTGTAAATTTTAAGAATAAAAATAGGTTTGTTTAACTCATTGCTCCGTTAAAACAAAAACCTCAATCTTCATAGATATGGTTTAGCTTACAAACACCGAATAAAAATCCTATTAACAGTAGTCTGAACCCATGAGAATTGCTACAACGAAACTCAAGTAACATAGAAATCATTCCAAATAAAAACGAAATCTTTTGCCTTTTCTAACATTTTATTTATAGTTTCTTTTTACATAATCCTTTAATTTCTCAAAACTTTCTTCGCTTATAGCATGTTCTATTCTGCAAGCGTCTCGATCAGCAACATCCTTTGCAACTCCTAAAAGTTTTACAAAAAATTCTGATATAACCTCATGTCTTTCAAATATTGCAGAAGCCGCACTAAACCCCTTAGCAGTAAGGTTAAGTTCTCCGCTTGGTTCCATCACGGTAAGACCTCTCTCGATTAGCAACTTCACTGCGCGACTGACACTTGGCTTTGAATAGCCCAGTTCATTAGCCACATCTACTGAACGCACCATGCCATCCCTTTCTTTGAGTATTAAAATAGTCTTAAGATAATCTTCACCAGATTCTCGCATCATGATCGCCTCCGTTATTTGAAAACAACTGATAATAAAAAAAGTATACTACGGACAAAAGTACACTTCTCTTGTAAGATAATATCATCTTAGAAATTCAATAACTTTTCAACTATTAAATATATTGTACATTAAAAAGGAGTAATTCTCATGGGAATAGAAACAATCTCTCTTATGCTAATTACCTTAACTGTCATTATCGAATGTTTAATTAATACTTTAATCGAACTAATTTTGTCGCACGGACTCTCTGCGACTTACTTTATAAATCTTAATTTAGACAGAATAATAGCCGCTTTTATTGTTCTTAATTTGAATTCCAACTTTAATAGAGGAAAATACACATGCGCTTGCAACTCCGACGGTATTGGTAAGCGCCATGAAAATAGTTTATGGCACATTACGTTAGGGCAAAATGTTCTTCTCTCTTTTTAAAAAAGAAAAAATTACCGTCAGGACTATGTCACAATATCTTGCAAAACTTGACGGAAAAATAACATGCATTAAAAAAATTCCAGGACTTGCAGCTGAATATTCCGGTTTTGCAGGACTTGCACCCGAGATTGTTAATGTTTTAAAAAACAAAGGAATTGACTCTCTTTACTCACACCAATGCAAAGCAATCTCTCTTGCTCTTTCAGGAAGAGATACTGTCATTGCGACTCCAACAGCTTCAGGAAAAACACTGTGCTATAACTTGCCTGTGATAAACTCAATCTTGAATAATAAAGATTCACGTGCTCTCTATCTTTTCCCGACTAAAGCACTTGCTAATGATCAACTTACGGAAATCACTAATTTTATCAAAGAACTTAAAAAAGATATAAGGTGTTTCACGTACGATGGAGACACTCCTTCTCAACAACGTAGAGAGGCAAAAAATCACGGACAGATAATTATAAGCAATCCTGATATGTTAAATGCAGGGATAATGCCCCACCATTCCTCTTGGACAAATTTTTTTCGTAATCTTAATTTTATTGTTATTGATGAACTACACACATATCGTGGAGTTTTCGGATCGCATTTGGCTAATCTTTTTCGCAGACTGGAAAGAATATGTGCGTTTTACGGCTCAAATCCTGTCTTTATTTGCTGCTCTGCAACGATTGCAAACCCTGCTGAACACGCAGAAATTCTTACAGGCAGAGAAATGATCCTCGTCTCTAAAAACGGCGCACCCTCACCTAAAAAAGAAATTATCATCTACAATCCTCCAATAGTAAATAAACGAACCAGAATTAGACGTTCATCTCTTTTTGAAGTCTCGCGTATTGCAGCAGATGCTCTCTGTGCTGATATCAGTACAATAATCTTTACTCGAAGCCGTATAAACGTTGAGCTTTTGCTCAAACAAATTAGAAAAGAAATTACAAGCAAAGGCGGAGATCCATCTATTGTTACTGGCTACCGAGCTGGGTATCTTCCAAAAGAACGGAGAAAGATAGAGCTGAATCTAAGAACTGGAAAATTGCGAGGGGTAATTAGCACCAACGCCTTAGAGCTTGGCATTGATATTGGTTCTCTTGAGCTAGCAATCTTACACGGATATCCCGGAAGTATTGCTTCCGCATGGCAACAAATTGGGCGTGCGGGGCGAAGAGGCACTTTATCTTCAGCCATCATGGTCCCTTCAGCATTGGCAATGGATCAATTCTTATCTTCAAATACCGAATGGTTTTTTGGTGCATCATCAGAAATTGCTCGTATCGACCCAAAAAATCCTTATATTCAAGTTGGACACGTTAAATGTTCTGCTTTTGAATTGCCTTTTCGTGAAGGAGAAAAGTTTGGCGGAGAAGACATAACAGAAATACTGGATTATTTTACAGAACACAAGGTACTTAATAAAGAGATGAGATTTGAAACATTCTATTATAACTGGCGAGGAACTTCTTATCCAGCAAGCGAGCTTTCGCTAAGAAGCGCAACTCCAGATGTTTATACCATTCTAGATATATCAATTGAAAAAAACCCTCGTGTTATTGGAAATATGGATAAGCAATCCGCCTCGATAATGATATATCCAGGAGCAGTTTATTTCCACGGAGGACAATCTTATATCGTTTACAAACTGGACTCAGAGAACATGAGCTGTTTAGTTAAATCTGCTGTGGTTGATTACTACACAGAATCAAAATCTTCAACTCATATAACTGTCATCGAAGAATTAGAAAAAACGGAATTTTCTGGCTGGGGCGAAGTAATTATAGCAACAACTCCATACATGTATAAAAAAATACGACTTTCGACACATGAAAATATAGGACAGGGGAGTATTGATTTATCAGAACAAACTGTCGAAACAACTGCGGCGTGGATTTCAATGCCCGAAGACTCACTGAATAATCCCGAATTAAAAGTAGGAATGGACGGGCTAGAGAAACTTTTAAAAAATACCGCTCCTCTGTTTCTAATGTGTGACAGAAACGATATACAAGTACACAGTAGACTAAATGACCCGTATGTTGGACATCCTGCCATTTTCATTGCTGATAATATTCCTGGAGGAGTTGGTTTAGCAGAAGGAGCTTATGAATTGCAGGATAAACTTCTTAAGGCTTCTCTTGATTTGTTGTCATCCTGTTCCTGTTCAGACGGTTGTCCAGCCTGTGTTGGGGCTGCTTCTTACGAATACGATGCAAAAAGCATTGTTCACAATTTTATTTCAGATATTCTAATTCGCAACCGTGAAAATAGACTTTAACATGCAAGGATGATTATTTTATTAAAACCTATTATTTAAAACATCAGAAAACGTTATAAGGAAAATCTTTTCTCCCGTTGATTGTCATTGTCGAGATGAGTCGGTTTTTTACTATCTCATCAAATTCCATGGCCAAGGGAGTGCGTATCCAAAGTACGAAAGGCAGGCAGCTCCAAAAAATATAGTAAGTAAAGCGCCCATTACAAGAAAAGGCCCCATTGGAACAGCATCTTTACGAGAAACTTTTTTCATGAGCAGCAACGGAATTATAACTGCGCCACCTGACAAAAACCCTAAGTAAAGAACAAGTATAGTCATTTTCCATCCAAAAAAAGCTCCAATTCCGAGCATAAGCATTGCGTCTCCGAATCCCATTCCACCCCGGCTAACTGTGATAATCATTAGTATCACGCCAAACCCTAACGCCATCCCCAATGTTCCATCTATAATAGCAGGAATTCCTCCCGCAAGTCGGAGAACCAAAGCAACAACCACCGTAGCAATACACCATGAATCATAAATATATCCGTTCTCTAAATCTGTAAGTGTATTAAATAAAAAAAATGGAAGCATTGCAAG
>LSQX01217225.1_pt1 | contig 11133 bp, 10 predicted proteins | sample 654561 | NCBI WGS metagenome assembly LSQX01 (sample SAMN04489861, study PRJNA283612) | anaerobic digester metagenome | isolation source: 4 biogas reactors fed with cattle manure at either 37C or 55C with and... | place: Denmark: Kongens Lyngby | collected 2014 | reverse complement strand
CGTCAGGTGGATGATGACGAGGGCGGGGACCTCGCCGGTGATATAGGAGTCGAGGTTGGAAAAGAGGTCCACAGAGAGGAGCATCAGTGTACAGAGGGCCAGCGTGACCAGTGTGGTGTTCACGATGCTGCTGATGTTGTACCGGTCGATGACCCTCATAGGCGCCTCGTCCGGATCATGCCGATGAGGCCGAACAGCGTCATGATGATATTGGCCAACCAAATCCAGAGCTCGACGGGGAGCGAGGATTCGAAGATCTGCATCTGGGAGAAGAAGAGGATGTACCAGTAGAGCACGCTGGCCAGCATCGAGAGGCCGAAGCCGATGAGCCGTCCGTGCTTGAGGCGAAAGAAGGAGAGGGAGAAGGTCAGGAGGACCAAGAGGGTGCAGGCGGCGCTCAGCGCATACTTCTTGGAGAGCTCGGCCCGGTAATACCGGTGGTAGAAATTGACCGGGGGATAGGCGATCAAATCGGCGAGGTTCTCCTCGAGCGCCTGGCGGCGTTCAGGTGACCCACCCTCCCCCAAGGCTTGGATTTGCTCCTTCACATCCTTGATCTTCCGCTGATGGCGTTCCTGATCGCCCTGCAAGATCTCTTTGTGCTGAGCAATCATCTCCTTGAGCTCAGCGATGGAGAGCTGTGATGGCATCGCACTGGCGAGGCTTGCCACCTGACCGCTGAAGTTGAGCATCACCGTGGCCCGGTCGGCGGTGGAGAGGGTCCACCCGGAGCCCTGTTCGCTCTTGAGGATCGTGGGCTCCTCCACGTCGAGGCGATAGATGAGCGCGGAGAGATCGGCCACGGTGATCTCGGCGCTCGGGGCCGTGATGACCTGGCCGCTGCGGGTCCCCTCCTGCTCCAGCATGACCAAGTCGTAGATCCGCGACCCGTCGACGGCGCGGTTGGTGATCGTGCGGCTCCCAATGGTGTTGGTGGCGTTGGCCCGGATCTCCAGGGTGGGGAGGTCCCGCATCAACTCCGCGTAGAGTGAGCGGTACTCCCGTGCGCTGAACGGGATCAACACATCGGCGGTGAAGAAGGTCAGGGCGCTGAAGAGGAGTGAGATGGCGATGATCGGGGTGAAGACCCGAAAGAGCGAGATGCCGCTGCTGCGCAGCGCCAAGAGCTCGTTGTTCGCCCCGAAATCCCCGATGACCATGCTGCTGGCCGTCAGCGAGGCGAAGGGGAAGGTGTAGAGCAGAAACTGCGGCACCGAGAGCAGGACGAGAGAAAGGACCGAGCGGTAGTCCACCTGCTTGATCAGGATCTTCTGGGCGAGCAGGAGGATCTGGTTGATGAAGAAGATGAAGAAGAAAAAGATGAACGCCACGACGAACGAGAGCAGGTACTCCCGTGCACTGTGGCGATACACCAGCATATGACGACCTCTTGGTGCCAAAGCTAAACTCCTGTAGAACCGAACCCTCCGCCGCCTCGTCCACTCTCATCCAATGCAGGAGTGAGCGTGAAATTCGCCTGGGTACAGGCACTGATGACCAGCTGGGCGATCCGATCCCCATCTTTGACGACAAACGGCTCCCTCCCGTGGTTGATCAGGATGACACAGACCTCCCCGCGGTAGTCGCTGTCGATGGTACCGGGGCTGTTGAGGACCGTGATGCCGGCTTTCAGCGCAAGGCCGCTGCGGGGGCGAACCTGCGCTTCAAAGCCCGGCGGGAGCTGCATGGCCAGGCCAGTGGGCACCAACGCCCACGTTCCGGCCTCGATGACGAGAGCCTCATCGAGGGCGGCGCTCAGGTCCGCCCCGGCACTCCCGCGTGATGCATAGCGGGGAAGACGCGCCGTCGGCCTGAGGCTCTTGATCGTCACCTTCACCTCCCGCTCTGCCATCACCTTCCCCCTTACTTGCCGATCGCGTCGATGTAGCTGAGGTTGAGGCGGTTCTGTCGGTCGATCTCGATGAGCTTGACCGGCACCACCTGCCCTACCTTGAGCACTTCGTCGACGCTCTGTACCCGGGTCTTGCTGAGCTTGGAGATGTGGCAGAGCCCCTCCTTGCCCGGCAGGATCTCGATGAAGGCACCGAAGTCCATGATCCGCTTCACCGTGCCCTGGTAGATGCGTCCCACCTCAGGCTCCTCGATGATGCTCTTGATCAAATCCTTGGCCAACTGGGCGCTGGCGTTGTTGCGACCGTAGATCGTGATGGTCCCGTCGTCGGCGATGTTGACCTCGGCGGCGCTCTGGCTGGCGATGGCCTTGATGGTCTTGCCGCCGGTACCGATGACCGCACCGATCTTCTCCTCTTCGACCTTCATCGTGAGGATCTTGGGCGCGTACTCGCTGATCTCCGCTCGGGGAGCGGCGAGGGTCTTCTCCATGATCGAGAGGATGTGCATCCTGCCGTCCTTGGCTTGGGCGAGCGCCTTCTGCATGATCTCAGGGGTCACGCCGGCGATCTTGATGTCCATCTGGAAGGCGGTGATGCCCTTCTTCGTCCCGGCGACCTTGAAGTCCATGTCACCGAGGTGGTCCTCCTCACCGAGGATATCGCTGAGGATCACGTACTTGGAGTAGTCGGCGCCTTCGGTGATCAAACCCATGGCGATGCCCGCCACCGGCGCCTTCATGGGCACTCCGGCGTCCATCAGACTCAGCGTCCCGCCACAGACCGAAGCCATCGAGGACGATCCGTTGGATTCCATGATCTCACTGACGACACGGATCGTGTAGGGGAACTGCTCCTTGGAGGGGACCATCGCCTCGAGGGCGCGCTGGGCGAGGTGGCCGTGGCCGATCTCACGCCGTCCGGTCCCGAGCCGCCCGGTCTCACCGACCGAGTACGGGGGGAAGTTGTAGTGGAGCATGAAGGAGGAGAAGGACTTCTCACCGTCGATGGTGTCGAACATCTGTTCGTCACTGGCGGTGCCGAGGGTCGTCACGGCCATGGCCTGGGTCTCACCACGGGTGAAGAGCGCCGAGCCATGGGTACGGGGCAACAGTCCCACCTCACAGCTGATCGGACGAATCTGGTCGACTTTCCGCCCGTCGGTGCGCACTCCCTTGTCAAGGATCGACGCACGCAGGATCGTGTACTCCAAATCCTCGAAGAGTGCGGAAAACTGATTGGCGCGCTTGGGGTCTTCCGCGATCTCCGCCTCGTACTTCTCAGCCAAGGTTGCCTGCACTGCGGCGAGGGCGGCGTACCGCTCCATCTTGCCGCGGACGAAGGAGGCCTTCTCAACCAACGGCAACGCCTCGCGCTTGATGGGATCGAGCCAGGAGAGGTCGACGACCGGGGCTTTGATCTCGATCTTCTTCTTCCCTGCGAGCTTGGCCAGCTCAAGCTGGGCGTCACAGAGGGACGCGATGACCGGCTGTGCCTTGGCGATCGCCTCGAGCATGACCTCCTCGCTCATCTCCTTGGCTCCCCCTTCGACCATCGTGATGCCGTCGCGGGTTCCGGCGACGACGATGTCGAGAGAAGATTCCTCGATCTGGGCAAAGGTCGGGTTGATGACATAGGCGCCACCGACCAAGCCGACCCTGACCGCCGCGATCGGACCGGCGAAGGGGATGTCGCTGATCACCACCGCGGCGCTCGCCGCATTGATGGCGATGATGTCGGGGGTGTTGCTCATATCCGAGGAGATGACGGTGGGAACCACCTGGATCTCACGGCCGAAGGCCTTGTCGAAGAGCGGGCGCATCGGGCGGTCGATGAGGCGGCTGACGAGGATCTCCTTGTCCTTGGGTCGGGCTTCCCGCTTGAGAAAGCCGCCGGGGATCTTGCCGGCCGCATAGAATTTCTCGTTGTATTCAACGCTGAGGGGCACGTAATCGAGCTCCTCGTTGGGCTCCTTGCCTGCGCAGACGGTCGCGATGACCGCACTCCCCTCATAGGAGGCGTAGACGGCGCCGTTTGCCTGTTTGGCGATTTTCCCGGTTTCGAAGACCAGGTCTCCATCGCCGATGCGTACCGATACTTTTTTAACTTCCATGTTCTTATTCCTTTCTTTGTGTTCTTGTGCGTTCGGTGCACGAGTTGTGTTCAAAACAAGTAGCTCCCTTGGCCTGAAAAGCCAACGGAGCTACACAGACTATCAGAAGTAATACCCCCACCCCTTACTTACGCAGGCCAAGGGAGGCGATCAGGGTACGGTATGCCTCGATGTCCTTGTTGCGAAGGTACTTGAGCAGGCGCCGGCGCTGACCGACCATCTGCAACAGGCCCCGGTTTCCTGCATGGTCCTTGGGGTTCTTCTTGAAGTGCTCCTGCAGGTCGTTGATGCGTGCGGTCAACAGGGCGATCTGCGCCTCGGTGGACCCGGTGTTCTTTGCATCGCCGCCATAGGTCGCGATGATCTCTTGCTTCTGTTCCTTTGTGATCATGAGATACTACTCCTCTTGGCGATCAAGCCAAGTTCTTTGATACCGACGTTCTTCTCGAGGCTGCGTTGATCTTCCGGGGTAAAGGAGAGCTCGTCCTCAGTGAGGCAAACCACTCCAGTGATGGAAGCTCCCTCCCAATCCACGAGGCGTCCATCATACCACCCGGGAGGTGGCAGCAGCTGTGTGAAGGCTTTCGTCCGGTACAGCAGACCGTTCTCATTGATCCTGACGGGATACGCCGTCACATCCAATGCATATGGTCTACCGAGCATACTCTGGACTTTATCCAAAGCGCCCTCAAGAAGTTTTTTACGGACCAGGGTGCTGGAGATATTCAATCCTTCTTCAGTTTTGACGAAGGGTGGAACCTCTACCAAGGATCCCGGCACGAGTTGGTCAAGATGTTCCTGCAGCTGAACAGGACCGGCACTGGAAGCCGCCACACCGCAGCGGAAATCTGAACCAACAACCATCATCTTGACCGTACATACCGTCGTGACCAAGACGAGGAACTCCTCAGCTGTGAGTGTACTGAATTCGGCAGAAAAGTCAATGACAAGCAGGTAATCGACGCCACATTCCTCGAGAAACTGCTCGAATTGCAAATCGGTGGTCAACTGCTTCTCCGCCGCTTGGCTCTGCTTGGCCATTTTGGGGTTGCGGTTGAAGGTGATGACCAAGCTGTGCCACCCCTGCTGCCGCGCCACGGCGACGTTGCGTTCGATGATGGAGCGGTGTCCGAGATGGAAGCCATCGAAGACCCCGATTGAGACCACTGCCTCCTCCTGCCAAAGGAGCGGACTATCCACCAGGTAGTTGAAATCAAAGCGCCTCAACGCTCTCCTCCTTCCCGCCAGAGGGGCGGACCCAGCAGGCGATCTTCCGCCGTTCGAGATCGAGGACCGCCCTGAGGCTGCCATCCATATCGTAGGCCATCGCCCACCCGCTGCGTCCCGCCGATCGCGCCGATGGCGGATATTGGCCGTGGACCATGCGTTCAAGCTCCCCGGGAGAACAGGTCACGCGTCCCATTCCCGGTAGGCGCAAGAGGTACTCCTCGCTCCTTTCCAGGGAGGTGTCGAGTGCCTCGCCGGATGAGGCAGACTGCGCCTCCTCGAGGCGGTAGGGACCGATCGCGGTGCGGGTGAGGGACTCAAGGTGGGCGGCGCTGCCCGTTGTGCGGCCGAGATCGCGGGCCAAAGATCGGATATAGGTCCCCTTGCTGACGTGGATGTCCGCCGCAAGCAGGCCATCCTCATAGGAGAGCAGGTCGAAGCGATGGACACACACCTCTCGCGTCTTCATCTCCACCTCCTCCCCGCTGCGCACCCGGTCACTGGCTCGTTTGCCCTCGACATGCACCGCGCTATAGGCGGGAGGGGCTTGCTCAATGACGCCACAAAACTGCGGTATCGCCTCCTTGATCTTCTCAAGGGTGGGCGGCGCGGCTGTCCTGATCACCTCCCCGTCCGGGTCGAGGGTATCGGTCTCGAGGCCGAAGCGGATCTGGGCATGGTAGCGCTTGTCCAAGTTCATGAAGAGTGGATTGAGGCGGGTCAACGAGCCGGTGAGCACCACAAGAAGACCCTGGGCGAAACTGTCTAGGGTCCCTGCATGACCGACTTTCTTCCCGAGCGTCCGTTTGATCTCGCGCAGCGCGCGAAAACTGGTCATGCCGCTCTCCTTGGCAATGAGCAGGATGCTAGGCGTCGTTTCCATCGATGTTCAGCTGATCGATCAAGGCGTTGATCCGCTCCCCTTCAGCGAGGGAGGTATCGGCCTTGAAGCGCAGCTTGGGGGTGTTCCTGGTCTTCAAAAACGTACCAAGCCGCTTCTGAATGAAGGCGCTTGCCCGGCTGAGCGCCTCAACGCTCTCTGCCAGCGTCTCTTCATCCAGGGGTGATGAGATATAGACCGTCGCATAGGCGCCGTCGGGAGAGACGTCGATCCGGCTCACCGAGCAGAGCGTGCTCAGGTGCGGGTTCTTGATCTCACCGCTGACGATCAGGGTGCCGATCGCCTCGGCGATCTTGGCCTCTATGCGCTTGCTTGACCATTGGCTCATATCGTTATGTTCGCCTCCAGTTTCCGAGCGACCTTCTCGGTCTCGACGATCTCCAGGATGTCGCCGATCTTGAGGTCGTGGAAGTTCTCAAGTCCGATACCACACTCAAAGCCCTCACTGACTTCCTTGGCGTCATCCTTGAAGCGCTTGAGGCTGGATATCTTGATGAGGGAGCCGCTGATCTGCATCGAATCACGGATGACACGGACCATGCTGGTACGCTTGACCTTGCCCTGGGTGACCATACAACCGGCGATGGTGCCGATCTTCGGAACCTTGAAGGTCTCGCGCACCTCGACGGTGCCGACCTCGACCTCACGCAGCTCGGGTGCGAGCATCCCCTCCATCGCCAAGCGGATGTCATCGACCACATCGTAGATGATGTTGTACTTGCGGATCTCGATCTTCTCGTGGTCGGCCAACGCCTGGGCACGGGGAGTCGGACGCACATTGAAGCCGATGACCAGCGCATCGCTGGCACTGGCGAGCGTGATGTCGCTCTCGATGATGGCACCGGCGCTCGCGCGGATGACGTTGAGGTGAATCTCGTCGTTGCTGAGCTTCTCCAGAGCCCCCTGCAGCGCTTCCACCGAGCCCTGGACGTCACCCTTGATGATGACGTTGAACTCCTGGATGGTCCCCTCCTGGATCTTCGAATAGAGCGTATCCAGGGTGACCTTTTTCACGTTGTGGCTCTCTCCGAGGCGCTCAAGCTCCTGGCGCTTGGCACCGACTTGGCGGGCTTGCCGCTCATCTTCGGTGACCTGGAAGGGGTCGCCGGCCCCGGGGATATCGGACAGGCCGATGATCTCGACGGGAGTGGAGGGACCCGCCTCCTCGATCTTGCGCCCCTTGTCGTCGAACATCGCCCGCACGCGTCCCGGGTAGATGCCGGCGACATAGTAGTCGCCCTGACGCAGGGTGCCGCGCTCGACGAGGACCGACGCCACGATGCCCCTGCCTTGGTCGATCCGGCTCTCCAGGACCTTGCCTTCGGCGCGGACATCGGCATTCGCCTTCAATTCGAGCATCTCGCTCTGCAACAGGATGGTATCCAACAGCTCGTCGATGCCGATCTTCTTCAAGGCCGAGATCTGGCAATAGAGCGTGGTGCCGCCCCACTCCTCGGGCATCAGGCCCAGGTCGCTGAGCTGCTGCATCACCCGCTCGGGCTTCGCCTCGGGCAGGTCGATCTTGTTGATGGCGACGATGATCGGGACTCCAGCGGCCTTGGCGTGGTCGATCGCCTCCTTCGTCTGGGGCATGACCCCATCGTTTGCTGCGACGACGAGGATGACGATGTCGGTCACCTGCGCACCGCGGGCTCTCATCATCGAGAACGCCGCGTGGCCCGGGGTATCGAGGAAGACGACATCACCCTTGCCCGGCAGGCTGACCTTATAGGCGCCGATGTGCTGGGTGATGCCCCCATACTCCCCTTCCACGACCTTGGTCTGCCGGATGGCATCGAGCAACTTGGTCTTTCCGTGGTCGACGTGACCCATGACGGTGACGATCGGGGCGCGGTCGACCAGGTCTTCCACGCTGTCCGGTTCACTGCTGATCAAGGTCTCGTCGTAGAGGGAGACAAGGCGTACCTCACAGTTGTATTCACCGCAGATGATCTCGGCGGTCTCATAGTCGATCTGTTGGTTGATGGTGACCATCATCCCCATCTTGAAGAGCTTTGCGATGATGTCGGCGGCCTTGAGGTTCATCTTCTTGGCCAGGTCACTGATGGTGATGACCTCCATCATGTCGATGCTCTTGGGCACCGAAGCGAGTTTTGCGGCCGCTTGTTCCTTGCGCCGCTGGATCTGGAACTCCTTCTCCTCCTCGGCATTGCGCTTCTTGTAGGACTGGGTGCTCCGCTTGGTGAAGGTCTTCTTCGCCGGGCGGTTCACCTGGCCAAGCTCCTGGGTGCCTTGTCCAGGACGGGGCGAGCCGGGGCGAGGCTGGTAGCCACCGGGGCGCTGTTGGCCGCCGTACGGCGGGCGCTGGCCACCGGGTGCCGGTCGCCCCCCTTGATAGTTGGGGGTACGTCCCTGGTAGCCACCGGTACGCGGTTGCTGGCCTTGGTAGCCTCCGGTACGCTGGCCCTGGTAGCCTCCGGTGCGCTGTTGTCCTTGGCCACCGGAACCACCTTGGTAGGGGCGTCTCTCCTGGTAGGGAGGACGGGTACCGGGAGCCGGGCGGCCGCCGACCATGCCGGCGACGCGCGGCCCATTGGACGGGACCGGCATTGCATTTTGCGGCGAAAGGTTCTGCAGCTCGGCGTGATCCTTGACGGTGAGGCCTTGGTTGGGTACCGGCGGGAGATTCGTCGGGCGAATCACGACCGGACCGCTGTGCAAGGGTGAAGACTTCAGTCTCGGGGACACGGTCCGTTGACCGCGCGGTGAGGCCGGCTTCTCCCCTTCTGTCTTGACAGTCGGTTCGGCGGGAACCGCCGCACTCTTCTGGGGTTCGGCCTTGGGCTTCGCAACCACCACTTTCTTTTTGACCACGACAACACGTCGACGCTCAGTGGCTGGTTTCTTCTGCTCCTTGGCTTCGACCTTGGGTTCTTCCCTTGTCTCCGTAGGGCTTACCACTTGTTTGATCAGCGTTGCTTTTGGCTTCTTGTTATCTTCCGTCATTATTTCCTCTTGGATGGTTATTACTCTACCTCAAATGCAAGGCCTGTGCCACAGTTCGGGCAGACCGTCATATCTTCGGTGATGGAGCCACCGCAGTTGGGGCACACATACTCGGTCTCTCCTTCCTCTTCGCTGTCGACAATGACCACGTGCTCGTCGATCACATCCTTGATCACGGTCAGCTCCTCTTCGCTCAGATCCTCGAAGCTCGCCAGCTCTTCATCGCTGAGGCTGATGAACTCCTCGACACTGTAGATGTCGTGGAACTGCAGCTTCTTGATGAGCACCTCGTCAAGCGGCAGCTCGCTGAGGTCGAACTCCTCCTCATCGGCGTAGGCCTCCTCCTCGAATCCCTCCGTCGGTGCGCTTTCACCGTCATGATCCTCGTAGAGGTAGGAGTCGTCGGTGTGGAAGATCGACTCGGCACGGGAACGTGCCTCCTTGGCGATGTCCATCTCCTCAAACTGCTCGCTGGTCTTCACATCGATCATCCAATCGACCAGCTTGTTGGCAAGCCGCACGTTCAGACCCTGCTTGCCGATGGCAAGGGAGAGTTGGCTGTCGTCGACGATGGCCACGGCGTGGTAGATGTTCTTGTCGATGACCACCACATCCTTGACCTGTGCCGGGGAGAGGGCATTGTGGATATAATTGACCGGATTCGGGTCATACCGCAGAATATCGATCCGCTCGCCCTCGACCTCACTCATGATAGTCTGAATACGGTTTCCCTTCAAGCCGACACACGCCCCGACCGGGTCGATGTCGTCATGCCTGCTGGCAACGGCGACCTTGGTGCGGTACCCGGCCTCACGGACGATCTTGATGATGTCGATCTGGTTCTGGGCGATCTCCGGCACCTCGACCTCGAAGAGGCGGCGGATGAGTTCGGGGCTTGAGCGGGAGAGGATGACGCGCAGCCCGCGTTCGGCCTTCTCGACCAATTCCACGTAGCACTTGATCTTGTCATTCGGTCCGTAGCTCTCACGGCTGCTCTGGTTGCGCCGGGGCAGGAGGCCTTCGGTTGAGCCGATATCGACGTAGATGTCGCCATTGGGCACCTGACGGCGGAAGTAGCCGATGATGAGCTGCCCCTCTTTGGTCTTGTACTCGCTGTACAGGGTATCCTTCTGGATATCCCGAAAACTCTGATGGGCCCGCTGCTTGGCGCTCTGCACGCTGATGCGGTCGAACTCCTTGAGGTCGACACTAATGAGCAGTTCATCACCGATCTCGCCGTCCTCGTGGATCTTCACCGCATCGCTGAGGGGAATCTCGGTGATCTCGTTGTACCACTCATCGTCGTCGACGATCTTGCGGCGGCTGAAGAGCTCAACACTCTGATAATCATCACTGAACTCGATGACGGCATTCTCGTCCGTGCCGAATTTACGCTTGTATGCTGCCTTCAGGATATCTTCGATGGTGCTGATCACCAACTCCTCAGAGATGTTCTTCTCCGCCACCATACTGCGGATTGCGTCCCCTATCTCAGTTGCCATGACGCTCGTCCTCCCATCTATAGTCGAGTTTTGCCTTTTGAATGGCTGAATATACTATGTTCATGCGTTCTGTCTTTTTGTTTTTCTCCTCAACGAATACCTCGCTGAGGACCACGCTTTCCTCTTGTGCCGCTTCGATGATGCCGCTGACCCATGCGCTTCGGCCACTGTCGTAGACCCGTACCCGCCTGCCGGCAAAGAGGGTGAACTCATAGAGGTCCTTGAAGGAGCGCTCCAAGCCCGGGGTCGAGACCTCAAGGCTCAGGTCACGTTCTCCGAGGGCAAGCTGCATGCGCGGAAAGACCAGACGATAGACGTCGGCGCACTGGTCGACGGTCGTCTCCCCCTCGCGGGCGAGGATGATGATGACCACATTGACACCCTCGCGACGGTTGGCCTGGGCGATCTCAACGATGGTGAGACCGAGCTGGGCCAACAGCGGCTCGTATTCGATGTACAATGGGTTCTCTTGTAACGTTCTTTCCAACATATCTCCAATAACCCCATAAAAAAGGGATGCACCGGACGGCGATCCCCAATAAACACTAATCCTGACTACAATGTACACAGCAC
>LSQX01062748.1_pt1 | contig 11133 bp, 8 predicted proteins | sample 654561 | NCBI WGS metagenome assembly LSQX01 (sample SAMN04489861, study PRJNA283612) | anaerobic digester metagenome | isolation source: 4 biogas reactors fed with cattle manure at either 37C or 55C with and... | place: Denmark: Kongens Lyngby | collected 2014 | reverse complement strand
CTCATGCAAGCAAGCGGCCAAATCGCCGCGTTTCAGGGCGGCCATCAAATCCTGTTGGGTAACCCCCGGCCGGAGCCCGTAGACGATTTTGGCCCCCGGCCGGGCTTTCAGGATGTACCAGACCTCGCTTTTCCCCGCCGAAGCTTCGTGGAAAAGCGCAAAGTTGTCATCCGGGTGCACCTGGACCGAGAGCACATCCTGGGCATCCAAGATCTTTAAGAGCAGCGGAAAGGTATTTCCCTTGGCGATTTTCTCGCCGAGCAACGCGGCGCCATAAAGAGCGCAGAGTTCGCCCAAGGCTTTTCCCTGTAAAGGGCCGGCCGCCACCCGGCTCTCGGCCTCCGCCCGGCAGGTGATCTCCCAACTTTCCCCAATCTTGTCACCGGGCAGCTCCCGCCCAAATTCATCCCGCAGACCGCTCCCGCCCCAGATCCGTTCCTGGCAAATGGGCTGAAAGCGCAAAGGGTACAACATGTTCATACCTCCATCTTCAGTTCCTCATCATTTGCCCTTGACCGATGATCAACAACGAGGGGTAGAAAGTGATGCTCTGTTTTTGCTATAACCAACCACTATTTTATCATGTTTCCTGCACGGTGGTAAGCAAAAGCCGGTTTTGGCAGGAAGAGAAGCTTGCTGCGCAACGCCGCCGGCCTGCTAAACATTGAACCTCAACATAGCCTCCACCAATCTTTCCGCCATGGCCTTTAAGTCATTGGCCATCTTTTTTACCTGTTCGGAGATGGCGGTCTGTTCTTCCGTGGAAGCTGCTACTTCTTCCGAAGAAGCGGCCGATTGCTGGGAGATGGCCACAATGTTCTGGGTTGACTCGGTGGTTTCATTTTTCACGGCATTGATTTGCTCCACATAATGGTTAACCTCTTTCATCCGCGCCACGATTAGATCCATCGCCTTAATAATCTCATCAAAGGTGGCTTGCGTTTGCGTCACAATATCCGTCTGTTCAATCACTATTTCCCGGGCTTTGGCCGCATTTTCGGCGGAGTCGGCCGCTTTGCTTTCAATCTCTTTCAGCAGACTTTCAATGGCCTTGGCCGCCGTATCGGTGCGCTGGGCGAGTTTATTCACCTCTTTCGCCACGACGCCAAAGCCGGCGCCCACTTCTTTGGCCCGCGCCGCTTCAATCGCCGCGTTCAGGGCGAGGAGGGTTGTTTGTTCGGCAATATTGGCAATCAATTGGGTGGCGTCTTTAATTGCTTCGGATTGTTTGTTGAGTTCGTTGATATTGGCAAGAATAGTATTGGTAATCTCATCGGTTTCGGTACTTTTCCGTTTCAAGTCTTCCATGATCTTCTTGGAACGCTCACTTAAATCCCTGGTCGAAACGGTAATCTCCTCGACCTCCTTGAATTTGTGGGCGGCGACATCAATCTGCCCGGCCAACCTCGACATTTGCCGGGCGGTTTTCTCCGCTTCCGCGGTCTGTTGGATCATGCCTTTCGATATTTCGTTGGAGGCGATGGCGATGGCTTCCGCCGATTTCGCAGACTGGATTGAACTGGACTCTAAAACTTTACTATGATCGGAGACGGTGGTTACCGCTTCTTTTGTTTCTCTAAGCAACTCGCCAATTTGGGCGGTCATCAGGTTGAAGCTGTTCCCCAAATCGTGCAGTTCATCCCTGGTGTCAATCTGGACCTTAACGGTCAAATCACCGTTTTGTGCCTTCGCCATGGCTTCCTTTACTTGATGCAAAGGTTTGGCAATGCCCAGCGCAATCGTATAGGAAAAAGAGACCGCAACTACGCAAAGCAAAAGGATAAAGCCAATCAGCAGTAACCTGAGTTCCCTTAACTCCTTATAAAGGTAATCGTAGGGGGCAAACCCCAACAGATACCAATCTTTCGACGGCATTTTATAGTAGGTGACCAGGGTTTGCTCCTCCCGGAGCAGCGTGGAAAAATAACCATTGTTTAATTTTTCGTCAAGCACCCGCCCAATTTCCGTCCCGCCAATCAGATCTTTTACGGTCAGCCCCATTTCATCGTAGAAGGGCGAGGATAAGATGGTGCCTTCGGCGTTGATCATAATGGCATAGGGTCTGTTTGTAAAGGACACATTATCCGAAAGTTTAAGCGAACCGAAGTTAATGATTTCATTAATTTTGAGTCCGTTAAAGATCACCGCAAAAACAGCCAGCGGCTCTCCGGTTTCCAAGTCATTAATCAGGCGGGCCAGCAAGAGGTCGTTATCGATGATTCCCCAAAACAGCTGCCCCGGGGTGGCCACGGCTTGCTGATAAACAGGGCTTTCCTGAAAGCGCAAATAATAATTTTCCAAATTGCCAAAACCGGCCCCCAAATAGGCGTCGGTCTTATTTAGCGCGGCCAGTAAAAGGCAGCGGATATTGGGATCGTAGACCAGACTATCCTCAAAGATTTTGGGCTGCTCACCCGGCTGTCCCGGCGCATCGCGGAAATACTCCTTGATTCTGGTTTGATCTTCCAAATCAATTAACAATTGTACAGAGAGGTCTTCATACTTCTGGAAGAGTAAATCCAGGGGAATTGAGGCCTGAATAAGACTTTGCAGCGCATACTGGGTAATCTTACTGTGAATGGTCTTTCCGGCGGCCTGATACGCAATGGGCCCCAAAAGCAGGACGGGGATAATCGACAAGAGTAAAAAGAAAAGAATTAAACGCCGGCGGATGGAAATTTGACAAAGAAGAGCAGTAAAGCGCCGGGAAACCCTGGAAAGAAGGAAAGGCTTTCTCTGTTTCATAGTTATCCCCTTTCGAAAAATGATGCCTGAGGGTAACCGCAAAGATAACCGCATCCGGGAAAACCCTGGCTCCAAACCCAAATTTTTACCCCACTAATCGAGAAAGAGGTTACCGAAGTAACCTCTTTCTCCGCTCTTTTCATCGTGCTTCTGTGCTCCGGCAGCATTTAAATGGTGTCCTTGGTCAACACCGAAACTCCCGTATCCACATAAGCCGGGCCCGGATCTTTGCCTTCCAGGACGGCCACGGCCGCCTGGATCCCTTTGTAACCCATCACATCGGGATTTTGGGCCATCGTCGCAAAGAGATGCCCTTCTTTAATCAGTTGCAGAATGGTGTTGGATTTGTCAAAGCCGATGCCGATGACCTTCCCGCCGGCCTCTTTAATGGCGTTCCCCGTCCCGACGGTGCAACCTTCATTGGCCCCGAAGATCCCGACCACACCCTGGGTGATGTAGTTGGCGGCAATATCTTTCGAACGGGCAGCGTCGCCTTCGCTGTATTGGGTCTCGAGAATTTCAAATTTGGTTCCTTTAAAGGCTTCCCGGAAACCTTTCTCTCTCGCCACCACCGAAGCGGTCGCCGCGTTCACATTGACAATCCCAATTTTTCCGGAGGTAATCCCCTTGTTGACCAATGCTTTCTTCATTTCCTGCCCCGCTTTGTAGCCGGCGGCTTCATTATCGGTGGCCAGCGTTTGTTCCCCGGGATAATCAGCGGGAGAGTCCACGTAAATGATCTTCACCCCGGCCGCCGTCGCTTCACGCAATGCGGAGGTCACCGCGGTCGGACCGTTGGCCGCCAGCAAAATGGCATCGGCCCCGCCGGCCACCGCATTGTTGATGCATTCAATCTGTTTCGCATCGTCCTTCACATCCGGGGCCAGCCAGCGGTATTCCACGTTCCCTAATTCCTGTACCGCTTTCCTGGCGCCGGCATCCACGTTCACCCAGTGCTGATCCATTTGGTCCATGGTAATCAGATAAATCCGGTACTTTTTGGCCGCCCCTTGCACCGAGCCTACCAGGGCAACCAAAAGCACTACACATAACACGATTCCCAACAGCTTTTTCCTCATTTACATAATCCTCCTTTTTTACTCCTTTTTATTCTTTAAAGCATAAGTTAAAGTTTATAACTCATGCTTTAAGGCTGCTTGAAGTTGGGTGTCCAGTTCCCGTCGGCGCCGGTTTGCCCTTTCCCCTTTTTCTTATTGGTCCGGACAAAGATATCCATTAAGACGGTGATGATGACAATGATCCCGATCACAATATTCCTGATCGCCACCGGCGCGCCGGCAAACTGGAGGCCGTTCTGCAAGACCCCTCAGATGGAGGCGCCGACGACGGTCCCCAGCAGGATACCTTGTCCGCCAAGGGTACTGACCCCGCCGATGACCGAGGCGGCCACGGCATACAGTTCGTAACCATTGCCCGCATCCATGGTCCCCATCCCGCTGGTGGCCGTGGTGATCAAGCCCACGGTCGTCGCACAAAAGGCGCTCACCAGGTAAGCCTTGGTAATGGTGCTGGAAATGTTCACCCCGGAAAGATAGGCGGCGTGAATATTGCTCCCCACCGCGTAAAGATGGCGTCCGGTGCGTGTCCTGCTCAACAGGAAGTCGAAGAATAACCAGATGACCAGGGTAATCCAGATGGTGTTAAACAACCCGAAGGTTTTCCCGTAGTAAAAAAACTGTTGGAACCCTCGGGCGGCTTCCCCGATGGAATCGGTATTGTAGTTATTGTTCACAATCTGGGCAATGCCGCGGGCGATGGTCATCGTCCCCAGGGTGGCGATAAACGCCGGCAGTTTGGCCTTGGCAATCAGTTGTCCGTTCAAGAAACCGATGACCGTGGTCGCCAGATAGGTAATGAGCACAGCCACCCAGGGATTGACGCCCTTCGTCATCAGGGTGGCGGAAATCATACAGCTCATGCCCACCACCGACCCGATGGAGAGATCGATATTCCCGGTAATCAAGACATAAGACTGGCCAATCCCAATTAAGAGCGTCGGGGCAATCTGCCGCAAGAGATTGGAGATATTGCGCGAGGTCAGAAAGAAAGGATTTAATAAACTGAAGACGATCACCAGCCCCACCAGACCAAAAGTGACCGTGATCACCTGCCCCATTCCCCTTTTGGCCAAAAGCCGCTTCAACTTGTTCTGTTTCTTCTCATTTCCCATCGCTCTGCTCTCCCCCATCTTTATTAGGCTTCAACGGCGCCGGGTTCGGAAGCCAATTTCTTCTCAAATTTCGTCGCATATTCCAAAATTAGATCCTGAGTCGCCTCTTTCACATCCAGCTCTTTGGTGATCCGGCCGTCGGCCATCACCAAAATCCGGTCGCTGATCCCTAAAATCTCCGGCAACTCCGAAGAGACGAACAAGACCCCGATCCCTTTCTTCTTTAAATCATTCATGATTTGATAGATCTCAACCTTGGAAGCGACGTCGATTCCCCTGGTCGGTTCATCAAAGATCACCACTTTTGAATTTCTGGCCAACCACTTGCTGACAATAACCTTCTGCTGGTTGCCGCCGGAGAGGCTGCCCGCCTCCACTTCCGGATTGGCCAATTTAATGGCGAAATTCTTCACCGCCCGGGCGGTAACTTCCGCTTCCTTTTTCCGGTTGACCAGGCCCAGTTTGGACGAGAGAAAATCCAGGTTGGGCAGGGCCACATTCTCCCTGACGCTTAGTTTCGTACATAAACCGTCCCGGGCCCGGTCCTCCGGCACCAGCACCAGGCCGGCTTTGATCGCATCCCTGGGCTCGCGGATCTCCACCTCTTTCCCGTCAATCAAGATCTGCCCGGAGTCTTTCGGATCCGCCCCGAAGATGGCCCGGGTGGTTTCGGTGCGGCCGGCCCCCATCAAACCGGCGATCCCCACAATCTCCCCTTTGCGCAGGGAAAAACTGATGTTTCTCACCATCCGCCCGGCGTTTAAATTCCTGACCTCAAAAATGGTCTCCCCCACCTGTTCTTCAACCCGGGGGAACTTTTCCTTAATTTCCCTGCCCACCATGTAGGAGATAATCTCGCTGAGGGTGGTCTCCTTAAACGGCTTGTCAATGATATACTTACCGTCCCGCAGGATCAGCACGCGATCGACGATGTATTGCAACTCTTCCAGACGGTGGGAGATATAAACAATGCCACAGCCTTGTTCTTTCAACCGTTTGATGATGGTGAACAGATTATCAATCTCTTTGGCGGTCAACGCGGAGGTCGGTTCATCCATAATCAAAATTTTCGCCTCGACCGACAAGGCTTTGGCGATTTCCACCAGTTGTTTTTTGGAGACGGGCAAGTCCCCGACCATCGTCTCCGGATCGATTTCAATTTGAAACTCTTCCAGCAGCTTCCGGGCGGCGGCATTCATTTTCTTTTCGTGCAAAACGCCTCTCCTCAAGATTTCCCGCCCCAGGAAGATATTTTGGGCCACCGTCAGATGGTCACAGAGGTTCAATTCCTGGTTAATAATGGCGATCCCCAGCTTCTGGGCGGTGAGCGGCGTTAAATGCTCCACTTCCTGCCCGAAGATCTTGATCCTGCCTTCATCTTTGGTGTAGACGCCGGCCAGGATCTTCATCAAAGTGGATTTGCCGGCCCCGTTCTCGCCAAGCAAACCCAGCACTTCGCCGGCCTTTAAGGTAAAATCCACGCTGTCCAGCGCCTTTACACCGGGAAAGCTTTTACTAATCTGTTTCAGTTCGACAATATTGCCCATAAAAAGGCCCCCTATTCCCTGGTCTCGCTCTCCAGCCAACCCTTTGCTTAGATCTTACCAAAAATTAACCGGGCGGAGGGTAGAGCGTCTTTAGAATTAGGGGGACATTTATTGGGAGTTTTAACAACACGGTAATATTTGTGAGCAAAGGCTTTCCGCAGACGGAGCCTACCAAAGATAAGGGGTCAATCCGGTAAAACCGTGGCTGGAGGGCGCCAGCTTCCCCTTTTCCATGATCAGCAACCGGTCGGTGATGGATAACGTATCGGAGATGCTGACGGCCAGGATCACGACGGCAATCTCCTTCTCCTTCAGCAGCTTGATAAGTTCGATGATTCTTCCCCGCAGGTACATGTCGGCGTGGGAAAAGGGTTGCATGATAAAGACCGCCTTGGGCTTGTAGAGCAAAATCCGGAGGTAGACCAGATTATAAAGGGATTTCATCTCCAAACCCCAAAGATCCTTCGCCTCGATCTCCGCCCCCACCAGGCAGCGGAACTCTTCCTTGACTCCGCTTAAAATCCGGGGCGGGATAAGACTCCGTTTCAATTTCCGTTCGATCATAAAAGTTAAATTCTCCAGATAGGAGAGATCATAGAACAAACTCGCCGGGACCGGATTCTCCGGAATATACGCCACCCCGTCCAAAAACAAATTCCGCTCCTTCCGCAAGGGAATCGCTTTCCCGTCCACCACGATCCTCCCGCTTTCCGGGCGTAAATAACCGTTGACAATGGCGGCGAGCTCCTGGATCCCCCGGTTGTTTACATCCAGAATGGTGACGCATTCCCCTTTTTCCACGGAAAAGCTAATCCCCTGCAGGTGCTCCGTCCATAGTTCTGCGCATTGGAAAACCCCGGCCTGGCGATGGGGCTCACTGAACCCTTGGTGCCTCCGGAAGACCAGGATATAGGGGTGTAAATTTTCAAGGGAAAACTCCTTTTCCCGGAGCACCTTGATGATTTTTCCCTTGGCGAAGAGGGCCACCCGGTGGCAGATCTGAAAGGCCTCTTCATGATGGTTGGCGATATAAAGAAAAGCGATGCCTTTCTTGGTATAGTACCGGATCAACTGCTGAAAAAAGGCCAATTCCTCAATACTCAAAAAATTGGAGAGTTCATTCAGGATAATTAGTTGCGCCCCGTTGAGCACCGCCCGCAAGAGCTCGACAATGGTCTTCTCCAACATGGAAAGTTCGGAGACATACTGGTCGGCGTCGATTTCTATCCCGAACTGCCCAAATAACTCGCGGGTGATGGTTTGTAGTTTTTTCTCTTTGATCACATAATCTTGGAAGGCGGGATTCAAGACACAAAGATTATCCGTGACTTTTAAATCCTGGATCAGATTGGTTTCCTTATCGATTAAATAAACCCGGTTCTTCGTCCTACTGCTGTGCTCGTAATAGTTGACCAGTTGGTCATCGAAATAGACCCGGCCGAAATGGAGGGGGACATTTTGGGAGATGACCTCAATCAACTGGCTTTTTCCGTGATTGTCCAGGGGAAGCAACCCCATAATCTCCCCTTTAAAGATCTGGAAGTTCAGATTATCCAAATAGGTGATGCCGTTGATTTTCCGGATGACATTTTCGAGTCTTAAGATCTCTTCCTTCATCTTGCTCCCTCAAAGCAGCAGGGGCAGAGTAATCTCCACATCGGTTCCCGCCCCCGGCTTACTGTATAAATAAATCCCGTATTCATCACCAAACAGGAGTTTAATCCGGTTATTCACATTCAATAAGGCAATTCCGCTGGTTTTTTTATCCTTTTTAATATAGGTGAGGGAAGCCCCCCGCAGTTTATCGTTGAGCCGGTTCACCTGCTCTTCTTCCATGCCGACGCCGTTATCCGACACGGTGATCAGCAGCCGGCGCGGCGTCCGCTCCAGCCTGAGGGTGACCAGCCCTTTGCCCAATTTGGGTTCGATCCCGTGAAAAACCGCATTTTCCACAATGGGCTGCAAAGTCAGTTTCGGGATTTTCGCCTGCATGATCCCGGGATCCTGTTCCCGGTCCCAATCCACCTGGAAGTTGATCTTCTCCCCAAACCGGAACCGCTGGATCTGGCAATAGGTTTGCACGTGGGCGATCTCCTCTTCCACCGTAGCCAGCTTGTCCATATCCGAAATCGTATAACGGAAAAAGGTCTCCAAAGCCTCGGTCATATTGGCGATACTTTCAACCCCCGCAATCAGCGCCTCGCTTCTGATTCCTTCGAGGGTATTATAGAGAAAATGCGGATTAATCTGGTTTTGCAAAGCCAGGTACTCGGCGTGCTTTTTGGTCCCCTCCAGCAGCTCTTTCGTGTCAAGAATCTCCTTAAACTTTTGGAAAGCCAAAAAGGATTCCCGGTTAAAGTGTACCCGCAGGTCAAAGACCCCCCGGAAAATATAACCGTCGGCAAAAAGCCGTAAAACCTTATTGCTTTCCCGGTAGGGCAAATAGATCCACCGGTAGGCCCCATAAAGCACCAGAGCCAGGATCAGGGCAAAAGCGAAGAAAAAAAGATAGCTTCCCCGGTCCGGCGCCAGCGCCACCAGGAAAGAAAAGAGGATGGCCATTAAAATGAATAAGAACAGAAAAAGCAAGACCAGACGATCGACTAAATAAATATCCTTTTTGACTTTCATCATCTTCTCCCCAACCGGATGGCCTTGCCGCCAACACGGGCCGCAAGAAGCCAAAAATTCCCTCAGGCGAACAATTTCCGGAATTCCGTGGGTTTCATCCCCGTATGCTTGATGAAAAGTTTCGTAAAGTATTTCACATCATTATACCCCACCATCAAAGCGACATCCTGGATCCTTAAACCCGGCTCTTTCAAGAGTTCCTTGGCTTTCTCGATTCTCACTTTGGCCAGGTATTCCAGAAAAGAGGACCCGGTCTCCTTCTTAAAAAGGCTGCTGAAATAGGATGGATTAAAGCCCAAATACGAGCCGAGCTCCTCCAGGGTAAGATTTTTCATGTAATTGGCCTCGATGTAGAGCTTGGCTTGCCTGATTTGCCCCAGGTTTTGTTGGGTGCGCTCCGCCACCAGGCGGGTGATGGAAGCGGCAAAATGCCGGCCCAGTTCCTGAAATAAAAGGTCCAGCGCGGAACAGTTCTCAATCAGCTTTTCCAACTGTTTCTGTTCCGCGGCCCCTTCCGCCAGCTTAATTTTGTTGTTGCGTAACGTCACATAATAAGTATTGCCGATCTCCCGGACCAGTCTTTTAATTTCGGAACCGCTCACTTTTTCCCGGATAAGATCCTCTTTGAACGTACGGATAACTTCATTGATCTCTTCCGGAGCAAGCAATTCCACCGCTTTCGTGAACTCTTTGGTGAACTCGCAAAAACGATCTTCGCTGTACGTCCGTCCCTGGTCATCCCGGGCGGCTTCGATCAGCCGTCCTGTCCCTTTGATGATCCGGTCATCGATGGCTTTTTGCGCCGACAAAACGGCGGCGACAAGCCCGTCCAAACCGGCGACTTCTTCCCCCAAACCGATGGTGAGCATCAAACCAAAAGGCAGAAAGGAGACTTTCGTTTCATTTAGGATTCTTTTTAAAACCGCTTCCAACTGCTCCCTGTTCTCCGGCCGGTAATTAACCAAAACATATAAACTGCTCTCCTGCTGGATCAATTCCGCCTCATAAGCCAATTCCGTCAGGGCCAAACGGAGGGTCTCCGCCAATTTGCCGAGGAACTCCTCCAGTTTTTTACTCTCCAGATTGCGTCCGTCAATTTTAAAGGCAATCACCCGGAAGCTCCCTTCCCGGAAATGAAAATAAGGGCTTTGCGTAAGCTCGGCCAGGGCGGCGGCTTTTTCCTCTTCGCCACGCCCGAAGAGCAGATTCTTCAGAATGGAAGCCCTGATTTTTTCCACGTCCTGTTTGATGACTTGGTACTCTTTCTCGAGGTTACTCTGCTGTTCTTTCCTGGCGATGGCCTCCTGCGCCCGGCCAAGCGCCTTCAACAAACTGTCTTTATTGATTGGTTTACAAAGGTAGTCTTTAACCCCGAATTCCATCGCCCGCTGGGCATAGGCAAATTCCTCGTAGCCGCTGATAATGATGAACTCCAACTCAGCGTTGAGCTTTTTTGCCTTCTCAATCAGCTCCAACCCGTCACAACCAGGCATGCGGATGTCGGTGATGACCAGATCGGGCTGCTCCTGGTCAATCAAGCGCAAGGCTTCAATCCCGTCACTGGCCACCCCTACGATCTCCATCCCCAGTTCTTCCCAATTGATCAGGTTGATAATCAGCTTGCAAATCCTGATTTCATCATCGGCGACGATTACTTTGAGCATATGCTTCACCCCAATTGGCCAAATAACCCCTGCTGTCTGTTCTTTTACTTTATTTTATCACATTGTTCGCCTGTTTTTTATAGATAACTCATTTCTTTAGCTCCGCCAGTTTTCTTCTGCCGGCCAGCGGCTGTCCGCCATGGAAGATTTTCGCCTTCTTCCGGGCGGACCAAGCGGAGGATCCATTGGAGCAGAGTGGTTTTGCCCGCCCCGTTCGGCCCGATTAGCCCGACAATCGCTCCGCTCGGAAGCGTAAAAGTGACCCCTTTGAGGGCGTGGACTGTCGCATACCTTTTGGACAAACCTTTAACCTGCAGCATACCCCGGAAATCCTCCGTCAGTGTATAATTAAGTT
>LSQX01036177.1_pt1 | contig 11133 bp, 11 predicted proteins | sample 654561 | NCBI WGS metagenome assembly LSQX01 (sample SAMN04489861, study PRJNA283612) | anaerobic digester metagenome | isolation source: 4 biogas reactors fed with cattle manure at either 37C or 55C with and... | place: Denmark: Kongens Lyngby | collected 2014 | reverse complement strand
AGATGTGTATAAGAGACAGATGTAAAGTCAAGTATATATAAAATGGTCTCTTTTTTTTTATTTTATGAATTTTTTTAAAAAAATTGTCACAAAAATAGAGTTTAACCTGTTATAATTGTAAAGATATAATCAGGAACATTATTATGATATAATTAAAGTACTGGATAATTTGTTTTGGAGTTGGGGAAATGCTTGATAATATTAATGAAATAATCGAAAAGATAAAAAATGGGGAAAAAAATGAATATGCAAGACTGGTGGAGCTGTTTCAACAGCAAATTTTCAGATACTGTTTCTTTATGCTGGGGCAGAAAGAAGAAGCTGAAGATGCAGCTCAGGAGGTTTTTATAAAGGCTTATATTAATATAGGAAGTTTTCAGCTTCCCGGTAATTTTTCTGCCTGGCTATATAAAATAGCTCACAATCATGGTGTTAACGAACTCAGACAGAGGAAAATCATTAGCTTTCTCCCGATAAATCTGGACAGTCTTGTCCTGAAATCTTCTTTAGCACTTCCTGGTGAAGACCGGGAACTGACTGATGATCTAAAAGAAGCTTTGAATCAACTTACAGCTGTAGAGAGAAGTATTGTCTTGATGCGGGTGATTGAAGAAAAACAATATAAAGAGATTGCAAAATTATTAAATTATAAACCTGCTACCCTCAGGAAAAAATATGAGAGGGCCTGCAGGAAATTACAAAAATACTTATTAAGTTCCGGGGGAGGAAAAAAAGGTGAATATGACCTTACTTCAATTGTATAATAAGATAAACAGGGTAAAAGTTCCTGAAATAGACTTGCGTGAAAGGGTTATGGCCAGGATTAATATAGAAAAAGGCCCTGTCTGTACTGGGAAAAGGTATCTTAAACTGGTTTTTGCTGTTTCCATATTTGTTGTGTTCTTTTTCCAGGGACTTATATTCCTGAATGAGAGCATCCTGGACTTTGTAGAGAATGCTGACAAAGCCAATCTCCTGTACCAGATTATTAAGACAGTAAAACTGGATAGGCTTGCTGCCCTGATAAAGGATTTTGATATTGGAAGCATTCTTAGAGCTATTGTTTATTTCTTTAGAGATATTTTTTCTGCATCATTCAATTTTCTTATATGAGGGGAGGTGTCTTTACTATATTTCAAAAAAAGTATATAATAATTGAAGATGGAATTGAGCTGAGGGAAGGGTGGTGATTACTGATGAGCAATAAACCGGCACGTTTTTGTCTGTATTTTTTAGTCTTATTTCTTTTCGTTTGCATTGGCGGCCTTGCAGGGGCAGATAGCACTGATCTGGTTTATAAAATAAGAATAAGCGGAGAAATTGATTATGGTTTATATAAACTGACTGAAAGGAGTATCGCTGAAGCGGAAGAACTGGGAGCAGATTTGATCTTAATTGAGATTGATACATATGGCGGTTATGTTGATCCTGCCATAAAGATCAGGGATTTGATTCTGTCTGCAAAGATACCCAGTGTTACTTATGTTAAGGGAAGAGCCTGGTCAGCCGGCGCCCTGATTGCCCTGGCTGGAGAGAATCTGGTTATGGCTGAAGGGAGCAGTATCGGGGCAGCAGAAACACGGCCTGATGATGAAAAATATATCTCAGCTTTCAGGAAAGAATTCAAGGCTACAGCAGAGAGCAGGGGAAAAAACCCGGACCTGGCAGCTGCCATGGTTGACTCTGACATAGAAATAGAGGGGATTATTCCCGGCGGGAAATTATTGACCCTGACTGCTAATGAGGCTTTAGAACACGGGATAGCAGATTTTAAGGCCCAGAATGAAGAGGACTTGTTTAAGAAACTGGATATTCATCCTTCAGAGATAAAAAGCACAGAATTCACCATGACCGAAAAAGCTGCCCGGATTATAACACGGCCTACTATTACTGTTCTTCTGATCACAATAGGAATACTGGCCTTAATTGCTGAAGCCTTTATTTCAGGATTCGGGGTTCTCGGGACATTAGGTTTTCTTTCCCTGGGGGCAGTATTCAGCAGTTATATTTATTATGGTGTTGCAGGATGGGGACTGGCAGTATTATTTGTAATCGGAGTGGTACTGTTGGCCATTGAAATTTTTGTTACTCCCGGTTTTGGAATAACAGGTATTGGAGGTATTATCGCGATACTTGCCAGTATATATTATCTCTTCCCCAATTTTGATATTGCCATAACGGCAGTCGCCGTAATGCTCTTACTGAGTACAACGGGCTTTATCGTTATGCTGAAACTCTTTGGAAGCAGCCGTCTGTGGAAGAGATTATCACTGGGAGAAAGCCAGACAAAAGAAGCGGGATATATGGCCCAGAGTGATAAAAAAGATCTGACCGGCAAGACAGGTGTAGCAATAACTCCCTTAAGGCCGGCAGGTATTGTGGAAATTGAGGGAGAGAGAATTGATGTTGTAAGTGAAGGCGGGTTTATTGATAAGGGTGAAGAGGTAATAGTACAAAAAAATGCGGGAAACCGCATAGTAGTAAAAAGGACAAAGGAGGAATAAATTGATGGGTTATATTGGTTTAGTAATTATCATCTTCTTCTTTATTTTTATACCGGTATTTTTCTATTTCATTCCGGTAGGATTATGGATCTCGGCTCTGGCGGCAGGTGTCAGGATAGGTATCATAACCCTCTTTGGTATGAGGCTGCGCCGGGTTCCGCCTTCAATAATCGTAAGACCCATGATCAAGTCTCACAAAGCCGGTATTTTTGTAAAGAGCGATCAACTGGAAGCACATTATCTGGCTGGCGGAAATGTTGACAGGGTAATAGATGCCCTTATTGCTGCCCAGAGAGCTGAGATAGAACTTAGTTTTGAGAGGGCAGCTGCCATTGACCTGGCTGGCAGGGATGTACTGGAAGCAGTACGGATGAGTGTAAATCCAAAGGTTATCCAGACGCCTATTGTTTCTGCTGTTGCCATGGATGGTATACAGGTTATGGCTACAGCCAGGATTACCGTAAGAGCCAATATTGACCGGCTGGTTGGCGGGGCCGGGGAAGAAACAATTATTGCCAGGGTTGGAGAAGGTATTGTAACTACTGTAGGTTCTTCTGAAACCCATACAAAAGTATTGGAAAACCCTGATTCAATTTCAAGAACTGTACTGGAAAAAGGGCTGGATTCCGGTACTGCTTTTGAGATATTATCAATTGACATAGCTGATGTAGATGTAGGAAAAAATATAGGTGCACAATTACAGACTGACCAGGCAGAAGCTGATAAACGGATTGCACAGGCCAAGGCTGAAGAGAGAAGAGCCATGGCGGTTGCCAGGGAACAGGAGATGAAAGCAAAGGTTCAGGAAATGAGGGCAAAAGTAGTTGAAGCAGAGGCAGAAATTCCCCTGGCTCTGGCAGAGGCCTTACGTTCAGGAAAAATCGGTGTTATGGATTATCTGACCCTGAAAAATATAGAGGCTGATACAGATATGCGTTCAAGCATTTCAAAAATGGGTAAAGATAAGGACGGTTCAGCTGACCCCAAGTCCCCTGACAGAAAGTAGTGGATAGATAATGGAAGAAATCATTGGTATTCTGGTCTGGATCGTGATATTAGTTATAGGTGTAATGAGGAAAAATACCTCAACTGATAAAAAGAAAAAAAAGATAGAAAACATAGAAAAGAATTTAAAAGAAATTTTTGCGGGGGACATAGACCTGGATACTCTGGCAAAGACATTCTCCCGGAGTGAGAGAGAAAATGAAATAGCAGAAGAGGACTGGATTCCTGCTTATGAAGAGACTTCTGTTGATGAGTCTGTTCCTTCAGCAGAAGTAGTGGCAGCATATCAGAATATTACAGCCGGGAAGGGACTTTATCAGGAGGAGGAGCTTTATCAGCTTCCTGTTGAGGAAGAAAGAGCAGCAAAAGACAGGATAGATGGAGAGGATGTTTTTGAAAGCAGTGATGGTGAACCATTTATGGATGAGGAAGATTTGATCAAGGGGATTATTTTTAAAGAGATACTGGATAGACCCAGGGCATTAGCCCCATACAGGGCTGTTGTCTGGAGATAGATTCCCGGCCTTACTGTATTTTACAGTAAGGCTTTTTACTGTTTTTATCCGGAATGATTATAAATACAGCCTGAAATTTGTGTAAAAAGATAAATATGGTATAATAAAATAATAAAGCATTAATAAACTCCTCTCTGCATAAATTTTAAGTGCAGGGAGGGGATTAATGAATGGATAAGCTCAAAAGACAGTTTCTGGGTGTTTTTGATCTGCCAGTTGAAATAACAATGGATTATCCACTGATGATGATTGTGGGAAATAATAAATTGTTTCTGGAAAACCATAAGGGTTTAAGCTCTTTTCAGAAAGATGAGATCAGGATAAAAACAAAACAGGGAGATATAATCATAAGTGGTGAGAGATTATCAATAAATGAGATAGATACTGAGAGTCTGACTATCTCCGGCAATCTTTATTCTATATTTTATGAATATAGAATAAAGGAGGATAGTCATGATTAAGAAAATCAGGGATTTCTGCATGGGCCGGCTGCTAATTGAAATAAGGGGCAATGCCCTGGCCAGGTTTATAAACCAGATCAATGAAATGGGTATAAAAATCTGGAATATCAGGAGGATAAAATATGATTATTACCTGGCTGTAATATATAAAAGGGATTTTAATAAATTGCGCCCGCTGCTCCGCAAGCGTAAGTGTAAGGTTAAAATAATTAAAAAAAATGGTCTTCCCTTTATTTTAACGGGTATAAAAAAAAGGGTTTTTCTTCTGATAGGTCTAATTATATTTTTAAGTATTTTTTATACCGGTTCTTCATTTTTATGGTATTATGATATCAATGGGCTGGAGATGATTAATGAAGAAGAAGTCAGGAGGCTTTTGTTTGATTTTGGTCTGAAAAGGGGTATATTAAGAAAAGACATAAATACTGCTTTACTGGAAAATTACCTATTGAAAAATATTCCCGGGATATCCTGGATTGATATCAGATGGAAAGGAACCAGGCTGTTAATAGATATTGTTGAAAAAAAGACAATTACACCAATAAAAACCGGTGAACTTGTGGCAGCAAGAGATGGTATTATTACTGAGATAATTGTTTTTAAAGGACAGCCTGTGGTAAAGGAAGGGGATACAGTAAGCAGGGGACAGGTATTGGTAATACCGGAGGCAGAGAATGAAGAAACACGGGCGATTATCAGGGCAAATGTCTGGTATGATGCAGTAGGAGAGGCTTCTACCAGGAACAGGATGATTCTTTATACCGGAAGGAAAAAGACTTTCTGGGGTGTTAAGATTGGCCCGGGAAAGTTTTATTTAACAAAAATTAAACCGCCTTTTAAACAATATAAGAGGAGAGAGGAGTTAAAAAAGATTTTTCTATGGAGGAATCTTGAGTTTCCTATCGAATTTATTAAAGAAGAGCATCAGGAATTAACCCTTTATAGAGAAAACTGGAGTTATCAACTGGCATTATTTAAAGCAAGAGAAAAGGCTTTTGCTGAAATTCTGGCATTATTAAATAATGACAGTATTATAGAAGATGTATCACAAGAGATTCTGGCAGATGATAAAAAAAACATAAAACTCAGATTATTAGCAAAGGTTGAAGAAAATATAGCATGTCTGAAGGAGGAGTCCAGTGGTAGAGACTGATAGAGAGGTTTTTATTGACAATTACCAAATAATGAGAAATTTGTTGGGGAAAAAGGACGAAAATCTTAAATTAATTGAAAAAAAGCTGGGAGTAAATCTGATTGCCCGCGGTAATTCCATCAAGATAATTGGAGAGAAAGATAAGATTGAGCAGACTGAGATGATAATTTCAAAACTTTCCGGGATTACTTCAGATGATAAAATGTTGAATAAACAGGAACTGAAGTATTCTATTGAATTATTACAAAAAAACCCGTCAATAAATCTCAATGACATATATGATGAGGTATTACAGGTCAGTTTTCGCGGGAAAAAAATAAAAGTAAAGACAATGGGCCAGAAACTGTACATTGAGGCAATCAAGAGGTCAGATATTGTTTTTGCAATTGGCCCTGCCGGGACCGGAAAAACATATTTGGCTATGGTTATGGCCGTTAAGGCTTTATTAAACAAGGAGATAGACAGGATCATATTGACAAGACCGGCTATTGAAGCAGGAGAAAAGCTCGGCTTTTTGCCAGGGGATTTACAGCATAAGGTTGATCCATATTTGAGGCCGCTCTATGATGCCCTATATGATATCCTTGGAGTAGAAAAAGTAAATAGCTATCTGGAAAAGGATATCATCGAGGTTGCCCCGCTGGCCTATATGCGGGGCCGGACCCTGGAAAATTCTTTTATTATTCTTGATGAGGCTCAGAATACTACACCTGAACAGATGAAGATGTTTCTGACCAGGATGGGCTTTAATTCACATGCGGTTATTACCGGGGATATCACCCAGGTGGATCTCCCTGAAAACAAAAGTTCTGGCTTGAAACTAGTTCAGGAAATCCTGAAGGATGTTGAGGGAATAGATTTTGTTTATCTTACAAAAGATGATGTGGTGAGGCATAAGCTGGTTAAAGATATAATAAAAGCCTATGAAAGGTATGAAAGTAGGAAATAATTATGATGAACAATCAGGATAATTTTAAAAAATGGTTTAAGAAGTATTTTTTAGGGGAAATTGCTGTAAGTGATCGGGTCAAGAAGGTCTTCTGGGGAGTAGTTTTTATACTCGGCATTTCCCTGATTCTGATTATCGATTTTATACCTGATAATATAGATTTGAAGGTTGGACAGGTCAACAGGACAGATGTGAGAGCACCCCGGACCCTTACTTTTGTTGATGAAGAAAAAACCAATGAACTGAGAGAGGCGGCTGCCCAGGCGGTCCGGCGGGTATATGAAGAGGATACCAGTATAAACAAAAAGGTAAATGAGAGAATCAGCATGTTTTTTTCTGATATTCTGGTAGCAAAAGAAGAGTTGGAAGAAAAGGAAGATGATGAAGGAACAAATACAGAAACAGGTACTGATATAGCGGATAGACAAGAAAGCATCCCGGAAGAAAAGCCTGATCCCGAAAAACTGATCCTGAGTTTAGAAAAAAAGTACCCTGAGATAGCTAAAGAATCCATAGTTGTACTTATGGAAACCCCCGGGGATATTATTGAACAAATTCAGGATGAAACAATCAGAATCAGCAATTCAATTTATCAGAAGAAATTTACACCGGAAGATTTGCCAAAAATCAAGGATGAGGCAGTACAGGAAGCAATGACTCTTGATTTTATAAGGGAGCTTAGACTGGTAATTGCCAATATACTTGAAGGGACTTTGCGCCCAAATATGATCTTTGACCAGAATGCAACAGAAAAAAACAGAAAAGAAGCCATGGAAAAGGTGGCTCCAGTTACTCATACAGTTAGACGGGATGAAATAATAATCCGCAGCGGTGATGTTGTAACAGAAGATGATATAAAGATTCTGGAAGCACTCGGCCTGCAAAAGTCAAAAATAAATTATCTGTCAATAATAGGGACAATTATACTGATTTCCATAATGATTATACTGGCCAGCCTTTATCTCAAGAAATACCAGCAGGAAGTCTGGGCTGATACCGTAAAACTGGTATTTTTGGAAGTTATGGTTATAATTATTCTCCTATTAGCCAAAATAATTGACGTTCTGCCTGCAGTAAATCATGTATATCTGCCATATCTTTTGCCTGTAGCAGTAGCTTCTATTTTGATTTCGGTATTGCTTAATACACAAATGGCAATAATGGCAACTGTCTTTATCAGTTTTCTGTCTGCATTAGTATTTAATAATGATTACAATGTAGCTTTACTGGGTTTTGTCAGTGGTCTGGTAGGAATATTTAGTGTATCAAGGGTCAGCCAGAGAAATGATCTGGTCAGGGCTGGATTTAATGTCAGCGGGGTCCTGGTTTTTCTGGTTAGCGGTTTTACCTTAATAAATCCTGTTGATAACTGGTGGAATTTGCTGGGGAATATAGGTATTGCCCTTGCTAACGGCGTTCTTGTAGCTATATTTGCCAATGGCTTGCTGCCATATCTGGAAAATATCTTTGGCCTGACGTCATCCGTAAAATTCCTGGAGCTGTCTAATCCCAGCCACCCCTTATTAAGCAGAATGGTCTTTGAGGCTCCTGGTACCTATAACCACAGCCTGGTGGTAGCCAATTTAGCTGAAACCGCTGCCAATAATATTGGTGCCGATTCTTTACTGGCCAGGGTCGGTTCTTATTATCATGATATAGGAAAATTAAGGAGGCCTTATTTCTTTATAGAAAACTATATTGGTAATGAAAATCCTCATGAGAAATTATCCCCAAACTTGAGTGCTTTGATAATAAAGACACACGTAAAAGACGGGGTTGAGCTGGCTAAAGAAAACAAACTCCCTTCCCAAATTATTGATATCATTCAGCAGCACCATGGCACTGGCCTGATATCATATTTTTACCAGCAGGCCCTTGAGGCCAACATTGACAGTCATGACAATATTGAAGAAGGAGATTTCCGCTATGACGGCCCCAAACCCCAGTCAAAAGAAGCAGCCATTGTCATGTTAGCTGATGTAGTCGAGGCAGCTGTAAGGTCAAAGAACTTTAACAGGGCAAATCTCAACAGATTAGAAGGTTTGATCCGGGAACTCGTCAAGGAAAAGCTGATTGAGGGACAACTGGATGAATCTGATCTTAGTCTGGGTGATCTTGATATTATTACAGAAAGTTTTGTGAAGATTTTAGCCGGGATCTATCACCAGAGGGTTGAGTATCCTGAAAATATCCTGAAAGAAATGAAAAGGGCTGATAAGAATGATAAAAATAGCAATAAATAATCAACAGACACTTATAAAGCTGGATGACGAAATTGAAAAATTGTTTAAGGCTCTGGCAGATAAGACTGCTGAACTGGAAGGATATAATCAGGGTGAGATCAGTTTTGCTCTTGTTAATAATGAGATAATCCAGGAATTGAACAGGAAATACCGGGGGAAAGATATGCCTACTGATGTTTTATCCTTCAGTATGGATGAGGAGATCTGGGGTGATATTGTTATATCAACAGAAAAAGTCATAGAACAGGCTGAAGAATACGGGCACTCCATTAAAAGAGAACTGAGCTATCTTATCGTCCATGGGATACTTCATCTTCTTGGCTATGACCACGAGACTCCCGGTGAACAGGCTGAAATGAGACAGAAGGAAGAGCGGGTCTTGAGTGAACTGAATATATCAAGGGATTGAGTATGCGGTAAACCGGGAGGGAACAGGAATTTGAAAAAACACAGCCTGTCAGACAGCTTTAATAATGCCTTTGCAGGGATAGTTCATGCACTAAAGACTCAACGCAACATGAAAATCCATTTTTTTATTGCTGTTTTTGTTTTATTTGCCGCAATATTTTTTGATATCAGTAAACTGGAATTGATTCTGATTGTTTTTGCCATAATACTTGTAATCGCTATGGAATTGATCAATACTGCTATAGAAATAATAATAGATATGATCTCAAGTGAATACCGTATCAGGGCTAAAATTGTTAAAAACATATCTGCCGGTGCAGTCTTAATGGCTGCTATAAATGCTATTATTGTCGGGTATCTGGTGTTTCTGGATCAGATCAAGACAGTCAGTTTGCTGGTATTTGGACAAATAGCAGAAGATCCGATTCATTTTATATTTGTAAATATATTCTTACTGATAATTATTGTGATATACTTAAAAACAAAAGGCGGGAAAGGTACTCCTCTGGAAGGAGGAATGCCAAGCGGCCATAGTGCACTTGCCTTTTTACTGGCTACTACAGTTGTTGTTTTCTCCAGAGATTTTCTTGTATCAACACTGGCAGTATTCCTGGCAGTCCTTGTTGCCCACAGCCGGGTACAGAGTAAAACTCATAATCTGCTGGAGGTTATTGCCGGTGCTGTAATTGGCATATTATTTGGACTCTTTATATTGTTTTTTTTCTGATATTGAGGTGATTATATGTTTTTATACACAATTGCCTTTATTATATTGGTAGGCTTATCAGCTTTTTTCTCAGCTGCCGAGACAGCAATAATGTCTGTTAACAGGGTAAGAATAAGGGAACTCGCCAATGATGGGGACAAAAAAGCTATTGCCGTTGACAGACTTATCAATAACCATACACGTTTACTGATTACGATATTAATCGGTAATAACCTGGTTAATATATCAGCATCTTCAATAGCTACCTTTTTTGCCACTGAATTGTATGGCAGCAGGGGGGTAGGTATAGCCACAGGGCTTGTTACATTTATTGTTCTTTTTTTTGGAGAGATTACTCCCAAAGCACTGGTACGAAGGCATGCAGTAAAATTTTCAAAAATGGTTGCCCCCGTATTGTCCTGGATTCAACGGCTTCTTTCCCCGATTATCTTTGTCTTTGTCAAGATAATAGAATTTTTTATCAGGGATGGCGATATTTCCAGATCGTTTTTGAGTGAAGAAGAAATCAGGCGTTTTGTCAATGTCAGTGAAGAAGAGGGGGTAATCAAGAGTTCTGAACAGAAGATGATTAACAGTATCTTTGAATTTGATGATACCACTGTCAAAGAAGTAATGATTCCCAGGATAGACATGAAGTGTATTGAAGAAAATGCTGATTTCACTGAGCTGATAAAACTGGCTATTGAGAGCGGACATTCCAGAATCCCGGTTTTCAAGGAAACTATTGACAGGATAACTGGTATAGTTTATGTAAAGGATCTGTTGGAATTATTATTGGAGAAAAATAGTGCAGAAGCTAAAATAAAGGATTACATCCGTCCTGCTTATTTTATCCCTGAAAGCAAGAAAATAAATCATCTGCTGGCAGAGATGAAAAAGAAAAAAGTACATATTGCAATAATTCTGGATGAATATGGGGGAACAGCTGGTTTAGTTACCATCGAGGATCTCCTGGAAGAGATTGTAGGAGATATACAGGATGAGTATGATCTGGAGCCGAAACAGATTGAGTATATAAATGACCATGAAATATTGCTGGATGCCCGTATCAGCATTGATGAATTAAATGAAATCCTGCCAGAACCTGTTCTGGAAGAAGAAAATTATGAAACTATCAGTGGATTTATTTTGTATCAACTGGGATATCTGCCTAAAGACTGTCTCTTAT
>LSQX01043104.1_pt1 | contig 11134 bp, 11 predicted proteins | sample 654561 | NCBI WGS metagenome assembly LSQX01 (sample SAMN04489861, study PRJNA283612) | anaerobic digester metagenome | isolation source: 4 biogas reactors fed with cattle manure at either 37C or 55C with and... | place: Denmark: Kongens Lyngby | collected 2014 | reverse complement strand
TGAGTTGGCGGGAATCCAGGTTATAGGGTATTCTGCATTAATGATGAATAATTTGGGTGGTTTTTAGATGCTTCGGATCCAAAATACAGTTCCAATGTTTATAACACTTAAAATAACTCGCAAAAAAGTTATAATATATATTATCATTATATTTATCTAAATAATATATACAATTAGTACTATTTTAATAGTGTACAGTTTTTAGATATGTTATTATATTATTAAAATACCATATTTAAGGCAGTTGATATGAAATATGAAAAAATATGAACATGTAATAAACATAATTAATGAGCTTATTGGCTCAAAAGTGCTGAAGGAAAAAGAACAGCTTCCATCAATACGCTCAATGGCTAAACAAATTGGTGTTAGTACAACTACCGTTACAGAGGCATATCACCGTCTTGAAAACTTAGGAATTATAGAAAGCCGCCCCCAAAGCGGGTATTATGTCCGTCCCCAACGCAATTCCACTCTCATATTTCAGCAGCCGGAAACAAACCAATCCGAAATTTTGCTTAAGCCTAATTCTGTAATAATACCAAAAATTGTGCACCAATTAATCGCCCAAAATCTAAGAAAAGAAGTTATTCCTCTAGGCTCCGGACTTCCCGAATCAAATTTTTTTCCAAATGAGGAATTGGGTAAATATTTGGCACGCGTATCTAGAACTTATAATGATATTTTAAACCACTATCATCCTAATAGTGGGAAAAAAGAGTTGCTGGATATGATCACGCTACGTATGTTGGAGGCAGGTTGCCCAATTCAAAAAGATGAGATTATTGTTACGAACGGAGCAACCCAAGCCCTCATGCTAGCCTTGAGAACGGTAACCAAACCTGGCGATGTTGTAGCCGTAGAATCACCCGGATATTACGGTTTTTACTTGTTGTTACAGTTCTTTAATCTGAATTCGATAGAAATTCCCTGTGACCCACAAAAAGGGATTGATGTTAATGTGCTGCGATATGTTTTAGATGACGGGCTGCGTCCCGCCTGCGTCCTATTATCGTCAAATTTTTCAAATCCAACAGGGGCTTTAGTGCCAAAAGAAAACAAAGAAACTCTCGTTCAAATTTGTTCTACTTATAATATTCCCATCATCGAGGATGATACACTTGGTGAACTGACCTTCAATTCTTATCGCCCGCGCCCCTTAAAAGCGCTTGCACCAAATACAGTGCTTTATGTCAACAGTTTTAGTAAAATTCTTTCACCAGGGTTTAGGATAGGATGGCTGGCCGGAGGTCGTCACTCTGATGAGATTCTGCAATCTCATGGAATGTCTGTTTTTATGATACCTATAGCAACACAATTGGCTTTAGCTTTATTCCTAAAAGAAGGAAAACTGAAGCAGCACTTACGTCGATTACGCATGCAATATAAAAATAATGTAAAATTATTTCAAAACAAGGTGGCAATGAGCTTTCCCCAGGGCACACGGATATCTAACCCCCAGGGCGGTCAGTTTCTCTGGATTGAACTCCCCCCAGGCCATGATGCCGTTGAACTTTCTATGATTGCTCTTAAAAATGGAATATCAGTTGCGCCAGGAGTACTTTTTTCATCTCGGTACTATCACAAAAAATACATCCGTTTAAATTGTGCCCTGAATTGGAACGATGAAATCGAAAAAGCTATTGAACGTCTTGGTGAACTCTTGGCCTGATTCCGTATAATTCAAAATAGTAGGTTTTTTGCTTAGGAGCAAAATTGCAATAGGTTTTTTAAAAAACAGCAAGCTCATATTAAGAGCTTGCTGTTTTACCGCATTGGCAATGCCATTTACCATTTTATCCTCTTCTAATTTTGAAGCAGCGCAACCAACCCCTGCACCGATCATAGGCGTGGGCCGTAGCTTTCTGGCCTAGGCCCAAAGGCCCGGGCCGATTGGGTCCCTGCACCGATAACAGCCGCGGGCCGTAGACGGGGAGAGGCTGGCCGGCCTCCAATGCACCCAGATCCGGCGCCCTGCCGCTAAAGCCATCGTTTATGTTGGGAAGGATGCACCCTGCATCAACTGCCACAGAATTTGGCTTGAGCCGAAAGTCTAAAACGTCGCCCCCATCACCTTCATCACCCTCATCACCCTCACAGATCTTTGTTATACCATCTGTTGGTTTAAAAGGAAAACCCAATGCCTCAACTCTTAAAATTTCAGCTTTATAAACTCTGCTAACATTTTCCGTATCAGCCCGCGAAACATTCTCAAATATATCATAATCTACAATTATGCTATTAGCGTCCTGGCCTGTTGCCTCGCTGTATTCTTTGAGAGAAGCAAATTTCCTTTCCTCTCTCGGCCCGGTATAGTCTTTGAGCTCATCAAAGGGGGGAGATTTCCAGACAAAAGAATATTCGGCTTCCGGGTTAGGATAGAAACCATTATAATCTGATGATGTGTAGTTAGTAAAAGTATCTATCGAGAATATATTCTCCGAAGGCATCCACCCGAGAATAAGGTGATCCGGAAATGATAATTCGAAGACGATGCCGCATCCACCCTGACAGCAAATGTATTGTGATAATACCCGACGGGTTCTGGGCGTGTTTTACGCTGTTCGGGGCATGGTAAACAATATTTCGCATGAAATACGCCGGCCCCCCAAAGAGAGTCTGTGAACTCAGAGCATGAGCGGCCGCGCTTAGACAGAGGTTTCGAAAAACCCGAATATTATACATGGCCCCGTCGGCCTCAATAAAGTTGTCATGCATGTTGATTATTATATTATTGTAGATATCGATAGACACGAACATCCTGTCACGTTCCAACACCTCTTCCAGCGGATAAGCATCCGGGTGGCCATAAAGCGGGTAGCCATCCGGAACACCGTATGTTGCATGATCGATCCCGTCATGGAAATTTGCGATATAATTATGGCAGATAACGTGGCCGGCCCCGCATACCTTAATCGCATATTCCGAGAGGCACTTTTCATAGGGATAGATGGAAGGAGGCAGCGCGTAGGAGTAAGGAGATTTTTTTTCCGGAGGATTGGTCCATCCGTGCAACACATCAGGGTCATGCCTTCCGATAAACACATTATCGGCAATGTAAAAATTTCTCGAACCCGACCAATCGGTGTGAATGCCTTTATCGATATTCTCAAAGCGGCATCTCTTGACTGTCAACCCGCTCGAACCGGCAATATTTTTGTTGCCGGCCAAAAAAGCAACATAGGTATTGCGTATAGTAAGACCCTCAAAGTGATGGTGGTCGGCTGCCATGACATTAAAAAGGTTGAAATTATCGTTACCATCAAAAATTACCTCGCCGTTACCCGCAGCCTTTATAGCAATGGGCTTCTCCGGCGTTCCCTTGGCCGTTAAGTAGTACGTCCCCTGGAAAGGAGTTCCCATCCCCTCTTCCCAGATATCGCCACCATAAAAGGTCCAATCATCTTTATAAACGCCGGCATGGATCAGGATAGTATCGCCAGGTTGAACCCGGGGAGGTGCAACAACCCACCAATCCGCCTCGCACTAGCCGGTGTAATAAGCTGCCGTTAGAGAAGAAAAATGCGGCACATTCTTCGGCCCGGTATAATCAGGCGGATAAACATGGAATACATGTCCGTCCTCGCAGGGTTTCGGCTCGGGGCGGGTACGCACAGTTACTATTTTTTGGGCGTCTCCCTCCACCCCGTCCGGGTCCGTCATCAGAAATTTGCACTCATATTCCGTATCAGTCTCCAAATCAAATATGCTGCCGGCAAACATATTTGGGGCTATATAATCAATACTATTGTTAAAAAATTCATAGATGCTTTCCTCCTCCTGGATACGAAGAAGGGGCAGAGCATCCTTCCAGGAACGGTCACCTTTTTTACGGTACCAAACTTCCACAGAGGCATTATGGTTCTCATCACCCTCAATGTACCATTCAAATCCTAGAGAAATAAGAGTTGCAGGCTCAACAACAAATTTTCCCGGTTTAACCCTATTTCCCGGACCAACATTTTTCAGTTTATCTTCAGCACTGGCTTTCATATAAATTGCACCTCTAATCAATTTAAAGTTCAAAAAAACGCATATTAGTCAGCAATGATGAGGCTTTTAATATAGATATATGGACCTCATTCCCGCCCAAAGTCCTGCTCCAACAACATCAAGGATGACGCTTCAAGGTTTATGACGCTCCATAGAATTAAAGCCTCCCAATAATTGATACATCTTGATTTTGGAGCAGAATTTTTACGCTCGTTCACGTTATCGTTTAAATTCTGCGGGAGCAATTTTAAATATTCTGCTTTAGCAACGCGACTTTCTCTATACTCTTTTATTCCTCCAACAAGCTGGCTGCTAGATGCTGTACATTGAACCGGGCAGCCAGGTGCATGTTTGAGGATATAATACAATCAAGAGAACGACTGCAGATATCCCAATAATAAAAGGCCATACCAGCCCGAACATACCCATCGTAGTTACTTCCGGATCATTGGCAACGCCCTTCATGGTGTAAATATTGAGGGCCATAGGCGGAGTCACCTCTGCTATGGCAACGGATAAGCAGCAAAAGACCCCGAACATGAGCGGATCGATACCTAATTCCATGGCAAGCGGAAAGAGAATCGGCAATGAGAGGACCATTATACCTGTCGATCCTATAGCACAGCCCAGAATAAGGTAGAGTATAAATACCGCGCCAAGGTATGGATAAGCGCCCAGCCCCAGCCCCTTAATAAATTCACCGGATGCAGCAACAGCTTGACTTAAACTAACAAAACCCGCCAGGGTGAATGCCCCTATAAGTAATGTAAAGATCATCCCGAAAACCCTGGCAGAACCAAAAATTGAAGTAAAGAGCGTATCTTTCTCCAAATTTTTCCCTATGAGGGCAAGCAGCAGAACTGCCACGACACCGGCAGCGGAAGATTCGGTTGGCGTGAACCAGCCTAGGTAGATGCCGCCCAATATTATAAAGATCACTATCACAACCGGAGGGTGAGGCCAGTGACGGCCTTATCTGCACCATCATAAAAATGATTGCGCAGAAAACCACTATCAAGATAATACCGGGAACGAGGCTGGCCATGAAGAGATCAGCTATCGATACCTCTGTTATGATTCCGAAAAGAATTAGGTTGAGACTTGGGGGTATTAAATAAGCCAGGCCTCCTGATATTGCCAATATTGATGCCAGGAAATTCTTATTATATTTATGTCTTTGCCTCCGGTATTATCACGGGACCGAATGCGCTGATGGCGGCTGCGATAGAGCCGCTCACAGCACCAAACACCCCGCAGGCAAGAACCACGGCCATAGCCAACCCACCTTTTAACCGGAGACGGGTAAAAATATTCACCGCCAGATCAAACAGCTTGGCTGTCATGCCTGCTCTAAAAAGCAAATTCCCCATTAGCAAATAGAGTGGTATACAGATCAGTGATTTTTGCCCCTCCGTGGGTCTGCAGGGCAGCATCGACAACGCCCTTCTCCAAAGCCAGATACGTCTCAGCGCCCGGGATCATGGACGGAGAAAATCCCAACCGCTTCAGCGCATCGCTATGTACCTCACTGACACATGAAATTTTCACTCCCTGAAAATCCTCGACCGTTCGTAACGGTTTTTTGGAATAGATATGCACTACCCCACCAAGCCAATACAGCCCCGACGGCACAAGCCCGTTGCGCTCCAATTCCTGATCGATAGACGGCGCCAGCTCGCTCATTATCTTATAAGAAACGTTCCAGGGATGATCTGTATAAAGCGTAAATACTGGGCTTTCCAGAAGCTGAGTTCGCGGGAATAAACCGGGTGTATAGGACGAAATGATGTGCGCTATATCAGCGACACCGGTCTGCACCGCTTCCACGTTTTCCTTGGACTCACACAGCTGGCCAACACCGTACAACTCAAACTTAAATTTATCGCCGTGTTTTTCTTCAAACTCCTTGCGAAATACCTCCCGCCTGACCATACCGTCACTTGCCGGAGGCCAAGGACACGACCATTTGATCGTAACCGGACCGGATAGCTTTGATGTCCCGGAACCAGATGGTTCAGACGTCCCGGATGGCGCTGTTGTATCACAGGCGCTTAAAAATAGAAGAGCGGCCAATAACAATACTATTAAACAATACCCGACGACCTTTATTTTTTTCATCTTGATCCTCCTCATCTTCCTCGTGTTCAGGTTAAGAAATTGCTCCTTTTTGCCAACGATTCAGGACTTTTGTTCACCTGGTAAAGGCAGCACCTTAATCTCCCCGGTGTCTGCAGCAGTCGCACCCTCCGCATCCGTGAACTCCAGCGTGATCAGATAATTCCCGGGTTCTTGATATATGTGGGCAGCGGTAGGGCCATCAACGGTGACAGGGGTCCCATCTCCCCAGTCCCATTTGATCCCAGCCCACTCCGGCATGCCCGGACAATGATAGCTCATCGTATCATCGTAGAACCGGGTCTCGTCATTCCATACCTTCACGGTATCCCCCACATGAACCGTATCCGACAATATATCTATCCTTACCCGTGGAGGGGTATTCGGACGCGTCCTGCTGACGTTATCATAGAAAAGAAACCCTTCCGGAGTGTTGTCTACATTTTCCAGAATCTCAATATGCGCAGCATAGGCGCGCGCCACCTGATCTAATGTTATCTTGTCCGGTGTATTGAATGTAGAATGATAATACAAAGGAATGCTTGCCACGTTTACCCACGGGCTTGTTTTAGGCGCCATACCCCACTGCGGGCCGTGGGCAGCATCATAAAAGCGGTTCTGGGTGCATAAAAAACCGTGCTTGTCCATGGTAAAACCAGCAAGCCTTGAAAATGAAGTTGTTAATTATTGCCCTGGATGGCAAAGGAGCCTTCGGGCGTTTTAAGCGGGTCTTGGACTCCCAAGCCGGTAGTTTAGCGACGTATTCTTCATCGAAACACCTTTCGCCCAACAGCTTAGCAAACTTGAAAAAACAAAAATATAGAAGGTATTTTCAACAATTATCGAGAATTAATAATAATATATTAATTTAGGCATTTAAATACGTGTCCGAAAATAACTTTTCACCCCACATTTCTCTGAGAGATTAGGATTGGTATCATTAGTGACACCGTTTTCTATGCTTAACTCAGTTTTAGGAGTATGTCAATGAAGATTGAATCTGTCACAATCCGAGGTTTCCAGTGTTTTAACAAGACTGGTGAAACGATTAAGCTGGATAATCTCACTTCTTTTGTAGGTCCAAACGCTTCTGGAAAAACAGCCGCAATGGTAGCTTTAACGCGCCTGTTTGGAGAATCACAAGTCCAACGGCAGATCGTGCCCACCGATTTTCATCTTGAACCGAATGAAAACCTTAAAGATAAGTCATCGCGAACCCTCTCCATTGAATGCCGTCTTTGCTTCCCCGAACTTGAGAGCCAGGATGTAAGCACCATCGCTATACCCGAAACGTTCAACCAAATGATAGAAGAACTTTTAGAACAAAGTCAGTAAATTTAGGTTTTGACGCCGAGGTATTAGAAAAACTACCCATACATACTATCATCGCGGCTGAGGAACCAGAAAATCATTTGTCTCCTCAATATCTTGGATGCATTATAGCTAATTTAGACGACAACAGAGAGCTGAAATAGGTGACCTCTACACCATCTTAAAACAGGCGGAAGTACCAATACTAAACTGTCGAAGGTGAAAAGAAAGGGTAACATGTTTTACCCGTTTTGGAATAAGTCCAGAGGATTCAATTGCAAAATAATGATCTTCTTTTAAATAAAACTCATTAGCGAGCAGTAAAACTGAAAAAAGGAGGAATGCTTCAGGTGTCTATAGAATTAAAAGGTAATTGGAAAAAAGGCTATGCACTTGATTTACATACAAAATCAAGCACATATCTCGGAATAGATGAATATGGATATGAACAATTTGATACAACCCGAACAGAAATTGGACAGCTACTCTATGATTTAAAATATAATAAAGACAAAACAGCGGTTCCACAAATCATTATAATAATTAATGAAAAAGTAAGCGGCCTTAAAAAAATGGATTTAATTATACCTATTCCTCCATCAAGACCTCGGGACTATCAACCCGTTAATTTAATTGCAGATGCTTTAAGTAAAAAAAATTCTATCCCTGTAATTCACAATGAAGTTATTAAAATAAAATCAACTCCGGAGTTAAAAAATATAAAAGATCCTATTAAACGGGAAAAAATTTTAAGAAATGCTTTTACCTTAGCCGGAAGAACCAATCTTAACAATAAAAATGTTTTATTGATTGATGATGTGTACAGATCCGGCGCAACATTAAGAGCTGTAACCGGCATACTATATAATATTGGAAACGTTAAAAACGTATTTGTTCTAGTATTAACAAAAACAAGGAGTTATCAATGATTAAAGTTTTTATCGGTGGTTCAAGAAATATTAAACAACTGAATAAAAAAATAAAAGAACGTTTAAATAACATCATAAACAAAAAATACCAGGTAATATTAGGAGATGCTAATGGAGCGGATAAAGCTGTTCAACGCTTTTTACTTGAAATGAAATACGGTAACGTGATGGTATATTGCTCTGGTGAAAAATGTAGAAATAATCTTGGTAAATGGAAAGTTACTAATGTAACCGTTCCATCAAATCTAAATGGAAACAAATTTTACTTTGTTAAAGATGAAAGTATGGCTAAAGCTGCTGATTATGGGTTTATGCTTTGGGATGGGAAAAGTCCCGGCACATTAAATAATATTTTTAACATGCTTTTTGATAGGAAAAAGGTACTCCTTTACTATTCACCTGAGACACAATTTTACACAATAATAAAATTATATGACATCGAACAATTATTGGCGAAATGCGAACCCTACGACATTCTTAGGTTTGAAAAGAAAATCAAACTAAGCAATCTACAAAAAAAACTAAGATCACCGGAGCAAATTAGTATCAGACTTTAGGGGAAAGGCAAACTCGTCTGAGATACATTTCCGGCACATACTTGGATATTCCGTAGGGCGCAAGGGGTAAAACAGGGTGTTCTTCATCTACCTGCAGCTATTGAGGTTGGCCGTAAACAGCTGCAGAAGAGGCATAAACTACCTTCCGCACCCCCGCCTTACAGCAGTCCTCCAACATATTAAGGGTGACCCATTATATTTACAGAAGCACCGGTTATCCTTATGACGAAAAAATGCATGACTTCCTTTTTGACGAGTCTTTACAAAACCCAAGCGAAGCAGAAGTTTTTCCATCTTTCTCACATCGATTAATTTCAGTTTACCCATATGGCTACCTCAATTTGCTGGATCCCAACAAATTATGGTAGGTTTTTTTTTCCTTCAGGGTCCATTTCTTCCAGACAAAGTTCAATAACTTCCTTTAACCTTTTATTCAAATAGAATTCATAGCCTCCCAAGAGGCCAGAAGCTATAGAAACCTAAAATCCCGGTAAAATTATAACTATGTTTCCAGATTAATCCCCAAGCTCTCCAAAATATAACGCTGCGGCTTAGTAACTTCAGTGAGGATATGACCATATTTTCCCGAGTAGCGAACCTTGGTCAACGTCTCCATTTCCAAAAGGAGCTCACGGGTTGTATACTTCTCGATGAGCCCCGTGTCTCTCATCTTTTTACGCAGAGCACTCATTAAGATAAGCGCAATGAACTGGACAAAAAGCCTGCCATCCATGGATGCTGAGCTATGGATGCGAAGACGTTTCATATCTAGCTGGTTTTTCAGGTCATCAAAACACTTTTCCACAGCGTCTTTGTTCCGATACACTCTAAGTGCTTCCACAGGATCTTTGATATCGTTAGTCAAGAGCACATAAAAGCCGGCATAACGGTTGCGGTAACGCTGGATAGCATCGTTGTTAAAGAGTACTTTTTTGCCCCGTACCTGTGTCTCTTTGATCGTAAAGAAAGCTTTGTAAGCATCTTCGTGGCCACTGACAAGTTGGCCGCTTTCCAACTCCTCTTTGTAGGTAAGCAGTTCTTCAGTAAAGCCATCGGCATCTGCTGCCGCCGCATGTGCATTGTAATACAGATGCACATAACAGCGACGGCGTTCTTTGCCCCAGGGATACAACTTCGTATGGACATACAGAACTTCACCGTCTATCTTCCGGTAGCCTTCCGGATTCTGAATGGTATCCCGGGCCTCATCAATAATTTGTTGGACCCACTTCCGAGTGGGGACTGCAATTGTAAATCTGTCCCGTGCTGCCAGCAGTTCATCCACATTTTTTTGACTATAAAAACCTTTGTCCATCACTAAATGCAGTTTGGACAGCTTAAGGTAGCTAAAAGTCTTTAAAAAGTTGTGTAGAGTGCTGACATCACTGATATTCCCCGGTAAGCGGTTATAGTAGACCGGCAGTCGACTTTCCTGACCAAAAAGAAGGGCCAGATTGATCTGCCGCAGTTTTTCTTTATCCCGGTTATATCCGTACTTGACGTATTCATTCAACTCCCCATAAGAGGAGACAGAGGTAATATCGTAACACAGATAATCGTTTTCCAACACCTTCTTTCCCCATTTGGCAAAGAAGGTTTGCTGTTCTTCGCTATTCAGAGACTTTAGGATTTCACTAATGCGTTGGCTGGTAAGCGTACTATTATATGGATGTGCATGGCTCTTGCTCCAGGCTTCGCAGTGGCATAAGGGATCTCCCCGCATGGCAAGGTAATAAGCCATGCACAGGATCTGCCGGTATGCATTTGGAAAGCAGGATTTTAAGACCTTGTCCAGTTCAAGTTCAGCTTTGATGCTGTCTAACAGTAATGCCGGACCCACGATCCTGGCGGTAGCAATAACTTCCGGGTCCCTGACCGCCGCTTGCTCCGGATTAAGTCGTTTGGAAGGTATGAATTCCCCGGTCTCAGGATCAAGTTTTCCAATACAGACTTGTTTATTACGCGCTTGTTTCTTTTCCTTGTCCCAGACAGAGGTTGCTTCGTAGACGTATGTAACACCAGTTTTTTTGTTAATCTGATGAACGCGATATGCCATACAAACCCTCCTCTCATAGTTATAATTATAACTATCTTTCGGGAGAATTGCAAGACAAAAATCGCTGTAAATAGTCTATTTATCGAGTCTTTTTATTTTCATAGTTATAAAATGTGCGGGAAGTTAGGATAGAAAGGCTTTACCGTAAAACCTGGATTCCCGCCAACTCATAA
>LSQX01153082.1_pt1 | contig 11135 bp, 9 predicted proteins | sample 654561 | NCBI WGS metagenome assembly LSQX01 (sample SAMN04489861, study PRJNA283612) | anaerobic digester metagenome | isolation source: 4 biogas reactors fed with cattle manure at either 37C or 55C with and... | place: Denmark: Kongens Lyngby | collected 2014 | reverse complement strand
ATCGGGGTCAATCCCGGCCCTGTAGCAGACTTCACGGCACAGAAGCGGGCTGAATCCCTTAATTTTATTCAGCAGAATCCTGGATACCGGGCCTGGTTCGTTTACGATGGACCGGATAAAATCATCATAGTCCAGTTCCGAAGGAACTGTTTTATCCTGGGCAGGGGGAAGTATATATGTCCTTGCCGGCATTATTTCCCTGATACGGTTTATATCCTGGTCCACATGCTTTATCGCATCAATTATCTTACCGCTGCTGTTGACTAAAATAATATTGCTGTGGCGTCCCATTACTTCAATTGCAAGTTTTTTCGTGCTTTTATCGCCAAGTTCATCCGACGATTCCACGTACAGGTTGATAATTCTTTCATAGCCCGGGCATTCAACACCGGAAACGATTCCGCCAAGCAGGTGTTTTCTAAGCAGCATGCAGAACATCGGCGGAGAAGATGGGTTTTCCAAATCCAGCTCTGTAAGATGTATTCTTGCTGAATTGGCGCTGCAGTTCATAAGCAGTTTATAGTTATTGTTATCGGAACGAATGTGTAATACCAGGGTATACTTTTCGGGCTGGTATATTTTGAAAATACGGCCGCCGCTTATTTTCTCATTGAGTTCGTCTGCCACGGCTTTTGCCACTACTCCGTCAAAAGGCATTTGCTTCACTCCGTTTCAAAAGCATATCAAAGATGTTTTGATTACGTTATATTTTAACATACATCGTGCATCAGCGGAACGATAAACGGCACATGGGGGAAATATTACAATTTTGTTAATATAATTTTACAAAATAAATAAACTGTGTTATAATTCATTCTCAGAAAAGAGGAAAAAAATAGAAAGAGTTTGGCAGAATGCCGGATCTTATGATTTAATCTCCGTTCTGAAAGGGGTAATCACTATGCTGTTGAAGAAAAGATCGGTGGTCGTTAGTGTCTTGATTATATCAGTACTGTTATTCCTGCTTATGAACATTACCGCAATATTAAGATAGCCTCAACGGGAAAGGAGCTTCGGCTCCTTTTCTGCTGCATGCCCTGAACCGGGAAACCCGCTTAATTTCAGTCCGGTAATAATTTGAAACAATTGATATTATTTTTTCATCATGGTATATTTATATTGATTACGGCCGATTTTATCCTGAATGAAGCAGTACGGTCATGGAGGTAATTATGTCGAGGGAAAGCTCAAGTACTGATAAAATACCCCTTATAATGATGGTTTTTCTGCTTGCTGCGTTAATACTTCTTGATTATTTTCTGAAATGGGGTTTCAACTGGGTTGATTATACAATTATCGGTGTTGTGTTTTTAAGCGCTTTCATAGGCTACATAAGAGGGCTTATTAAAGCTGTATTCAGTCTGGCCGGATATATTATAGCCGTTATATGTGCAGTGCTGTTTTCAGAACCCGTGGCTCTTTTCATTATGGAAAAAACGCAGATAAGGGAAAGTGTTGCAAAAGCTCTGGAAAATGCCTATTCTAATTTTACCGTTCCTGCATTTAACCAGGCAGTTGATTTCACGGTAATTGAAAGCAGTAACCAGCTGTTTGAGAAATTCCCCGTGCTGCAGGAGTTTCTTAATGATAATATGATGTTCGGACAGCTATTTAACATGGTTAATCCATTGGAAGCCGGTGCCAAAGTTTTAAGCGACGCAATTACATCAATTGCAGATCTGCTTGTTTTTTCGGTGCTTAAGGTTGTATCGATCATTATTGTGTTTTTTATAGTTAAAATAATAGTTACCATTGTCGGTTCGATCGTTAACACGCTGATTTCGCAGAGCGATATCCTGAGCACAACGAATAAAACCATAGGACTGGCCCTGGGGGCAGTTGTCGGCTGCCTTGTTGTTTTTGTGGCCGTATCATACATAATTCCGTTCATAGGCTCGATAAACATTCTGAATATCCCCAGGGAGTATGGTGAATCGGTTATAATAAGCTACTTTTTTGCAGCACCGAAAATCTTGTGAGGACCATTACGGGATGCTGCCTTAACCTGGGGAAACCGTTTTCTTCAGAAGTTTTATAAAGCATTTCGTTCCTCTGATAAAATTTATTACGTTGACTGATGCCGTTCAAACCTGCATATTATATGCAGGTTTTTTTGTCATACTTTTGAAACAGTAATATACTTCATTTATGCCTTGACTTTACCGATAAAAAATATAGAAATCTGCAAACCAAACGGTGTTTGAAACGGGTGATTGGGTTGGTTGTTATGAAGAAATCAAAAGTAGGATTAATTTTTCTGATTATTGCAGTTGTTGCAGTGTCATTGGTTCCTGTAAATACCCTTGCTGATAACGGAAAAGTGAGGCATATGCTTGTACGGGTTTTTTCAGCGGATGTTTACAGCAATACGATACGGGCTGAAACTATCCTTGATTTGCCGTATCATGACACGGCGCTTATTGACCGGGAGAAACTGTATGGATTTGAAACTTCAGGAAAATTTGAAGTTTACAGTGTCAGCGGAGACAGCCTGATATATATTGATTCCGTCAGGAGGGCATTGAGTGATGTTAAGCCCGAGACTTACATGGTTGTTACTGTTGAGAATAATGTTGTAACAAGGATGACAGGCATAAACAGTGTTATGCTCCAGAAAAGCGGTATTTTCAGCGGAATCCTTGAAGAGAACAACCCTGATTTGGGGTATATAACGCTTTACTTCCCCGATGGTTCGGGAACATCACCGGGACTGAAAGGTGCTCTTTCATATTACCGGACCTATTCATACCTTCGTGTTGAGGATGTTTTGATATATAAAAACGGAAGAACTGCAGGTATTGAGGAATTAAACCCCGGTGACAGCGTTTTCATAAAACTTGATAATGACGGAAACATAGAAAAAATAAGCGGCACCGACAATTTCTATCCCGTATACGGAAAGGTGAGGACAAAAGGGAACTGGGTACTCCAGGTTGAAAGAAACGACGGTTTTACCGTTCTGTATCGTGTTACACCCGGTACACCGGTTTTTAAAGATAAAAGGATTGCTTCATGGAATGATATAAAGGCAGGAGACGAAGTACGTATTTTGCTTCAGACAAGCGGAAACCAGACAATCATCGGCGAGATTACGGTAAAAAGCGAAGAGGTTGAGGTGGATGCGGTATACAGGGCGGATTTTTCCTATTACGACAGGCTGACCAACAGCATTATTGTTTCAAATATGGTACAGTTCAGGGACGGAACCTGGAACAGGACAAGCCTGCCGATTATCAGGAAACTGGATATAAACAGCAGCTATGTTCCCGATATTCCCAAAGGTGTAAAAGGAACTGTATATATTGCCACGGGCAAAAATATTACCGGCAGGGATTCTGTTGTCTGGCTTTCCTTTGACAGTAACGGCCTCAGGACAGAAATAACGGGTGATACGGTTATCAGTGCCGATCCCGGTGGCAGCAGGCTGACGCTGATGAATAGGAATATTCCTGTTACATACGATGACACGTCGATTATAGTTAAAAAGGGAAGGCTGCTCTCTCCGGGACAGGTTAAAAGCAGGGATGAGGCGTATTTTGTCACAAGCAGCCAGACCGACGGGACTGTCAGGGCTAATGTCATATGGATACGCGAGCCGCTTGATGATACAGGTTTGACCCTGATTCGTGGAAGAATATCACAAATCGATTTGTTCAGCAGTATGACCCTTGAATCATTCTCTGAATTCAGTGAACCTGACTGGGAGTTTTATAATGTTCAGAAGACATTGACGATAGACCCTTCAGTAACACGAGTATTTGATGACGGAGGAAGGACAGACCTGGAACTGTTTGATGACACCGGCACAGAAAGTTTCAAAAAACGGACCGTCTATGTTCTTACACAGGACGGAAAAGCCCTGCTTGTGAGCACTGCTCCGTTCGGTGATGTTGTTTACAGGGGAAGAATCTATGACCTTCCCGGAGTTCAGAAGGATTCCTTCAATCACGTGGTTGTTCCCGCTTCATCAGTGATTATTAAGGAAGGTATCCGGTATGACGGGCAATTGACGAAATGGGTTGATGTACCCGAAGCACAGTTTTCATTCCTGCCGAACACAGTTTTTATCAGGAACGGAAAAATTGCCGACCCGTCCATGCTGGAAGCAGGGGACAGGATAACGGTAATAAAGTCGGAAAACGGAGACAACGCCTTTGTAGTAATGGCTGAATCATATTAATATTCTGGAAAACGGGGGATTGTAATGAAAACAGGAATTAAAACCGCAAAACTCATATCGATACTGCTTCTTGTAATAATGCTGGCAGAACCGGCAGCCTCTTTTGCATATACGGGTTCAATGGGATTTGAAGGCGGGATTTCTGCGGCTGATCCTTTTGAAAACAATACGTATTTTTATCGCGAGGTCTGCTTTTTGACAGGAACCCCTGTTATTCTTGAAGGTACGTTGACAGTCAAGAAAAACATCAAGAATGAAAAAGTTACAACAACGTACCGGTACAGCCTTGAAAATCCCGGGTATCAAGCCACGATAACACGGGTTATAGAAATGGAGACAACCACCGAAACTGCAGAAAACGGGCAGACGATTGAAAAGAGCAGAATTTCAAAAAGACCGACAGAAGTTATAAAAATCGGAAACATGACATTTACTTTGACGGAATATGAGTTTACCCGTTCGGGCATTACCGATCCCCAGCCTGCGGTATATTATAATGTCGGAGAATACACGCTTAAAAAGAAATACAGGATAAATGCCGGTGACGGGTATATCACGGTTAACATGACCGGAAACCAGTATGGATATGATCAGCACTGGAGCTCTGCAAAGTCCGGCAATGTCATTGTTACTGTTTTTGCAGAGCCGGTGATAAACGGAAAAGTTGTTGAATGGGGCGGAACAGCCGATATTTTTGTTTCCAGCGTGGCCAAAAAGGGATTTGAATACCTTGAAAATGAGCCTTACCAGATTAGTTTCGAAGGCGGATATGTTGAGAAGGACTATGAAGAAAGCGTTCTGCAATATNNGCAATATGACGCGCAGCTTCCCGAATTTGACAAGGACGGAAAACCTACCGGAGTAATAAGGACTTACAGCGAGAGAGTGGGCATTGAAACCCAGCCCGTGTTTACAAGGTTAATGGTACCGGACTTAAAACACCTGAGAGGACATTGGGCCGAGGAACCTGTGAAAATCCTGTACAGCCTTGGTGTAATACCCGGTACCGGAGAAGATTTCAACCCTGCTAAATATATATCAAGGCGGGATTTTACCGTAATGGTGGTCAGAGCGGTTAAGGACATACCGGAAGATCCGGATATAGTCAAAAGGACAAAGGCAGTCAGCAGAACGACAAGGCAGAAAACCCCGGAAATATCGCCTTTCCTGGATGTTAAAACCGATGATCCCTTTTACGGGGAAATCAAGACCGCGAACAGCCGTGGTATCATTCAGGGGACAGGCAACTCATATTTCTCTCCGAACCAGCGTATAACTAATGCAGAAGCCGTTACAATGCTGATTCGTGCTCTTGGACTTGAAGGACTTGCCTCATACCCGTATGCGGTAACACCGTTTATTGATAATGATGATATTCCCGCCTATGCAAGGAATTCAGTTGCAGCAGCTTATCGTATCGGGCTTATAAGCGGGGACAGCAGGGGTTATTTCCATCCGAACAAATACCTGACTTATGAAGATGCCTCGGTTCTTTTGTATGAACTGATAAAATACATGGGAGAAGAACTGGTGAAAGACTATCGTGAAAGACCATTAAGCTATCTATAGGATGGTTGCATCAATAAAATAACAATGATAAAATTGAGTGAAGGAAAGAATAAGGTAGAAAAAAGCAGAAAATACAGAAAGCAGGGTTTAGTATGTCGGGAAATAAAAGGTTTTGTTCGGTATTGTTGTCATTTTTCTTAATTTTTTCGGCAGCATTTACAGCGCCTGTTTATGCAAATGACGGGTATTCGGACTATATTGACAGCGTTATAAAAATGGCCAAGGATCGTTACTACAGGGACATATCCGAGGAAGAGCTGCTTGAGGGTGCATTGAGGGGTATATTTGACTCAATGGATGATTATACGGTCTACTACAGCCAGGATGAGGCTGAAAGTTTTTTCACTTCAATAGAGGGGAATTACCAAGGTATTGGCGTGGAAATAATGGAAGTACCCGAAGGAGCAATTGTTACCCGGGTATTCAGCGATTCCCCGGCTGAAGGAGCCGGTATTCTGCCCGATGACATAATAGTAAAGGTTGACGGTGTGGACGTAAAAGGGCTGACTGTGCAGGATATAGCAAACCTTGTAAGAGGCGAGAAGGGTTCCTACGTGGAAATTGGAATCATGAGAAATTATTCTTCGGAAATCCTGTATTTCAGCGTGGAACGAAATGTTGTAAATATAAGCCCTGTTACGTGGGAAATATATGGTAATGCAATGTATATAAAACTTGAACAATTCAGCAGCAACAGCGCCCACTTTTTTGAACAGGCTTTGAAGGAAGCTGACAATAACGGTATTAATAAAATTATTCTCGATTTGCGCAACAATCCCGGAGGCGAAGTCGGACAGGCGGTCAGTATTGCCAGGATGCTTGTTCGAAAGGGCATTATCACAACTCTTGATTTTAAATCCGAGGAAATGAATGACACGGTTTACCGGTCCTACCTTGTGAAGCCTAAGTATGTAACAGCTGTGCTTGTAAACGGTAATACCGCAAGCGCATCTGAAATCCTTGCAAGCGCGATTCAGGATTCACGGGACGGCGTTCTGGTGGGAACAAAAACCTATGGCAAAGGTGTTTTCCAGAACATGTACCCTATACTTAAGCCCGAGGCATATAAAAAGTACAGGGAATTGTACGGCGAGAGTATTGTAGACGGTTATGAATGGATGAACAAGCACGATGTCCAGATTTACCAGGAAGATATATTAGGCTGGACGAAAATAACTACGGGACATTACCTGACCAGGAACGGGAAAATGATTGACGGAACAGGCCTGTTCCCGGATTTCCCGGTTGAGGATTATGAGGTTGTCAATGATGTTGACGTTAACAGTATAAAAAGACTTGACTCTTCATCCACTGTTGAACTGAACGGTGTTGGCAATGATGTTTATAATGCTGAAAAGATTTTAAGGATTAAGGGATATGAAATTGACGAACCTGATAATATTCTTGATGCAAAAACAGCGGATGCACTGAAAAAATACCAGGCCGAAAAGAAAATAAAGGTAACAGGCGTATTGGATGATACTACAAAAGAGAAACTGAACGAAGACATCTACGAGCTTCGTATTGCTATAGACAAGCCTTTTGCAAAGGCAGTTGAGCTTTTGGGTTTGCTGGATTAATTCCAACAGAACGCTCTATGCATATTGAACTGACGAAGTAAAAAAGCCGAGGTACAAATGATAAAATGGTAAACGAGAAAACTGTGAAACCAGGCAGGGTAGTACTTAAAATATTTATCCTGATTAGCTTAATACTTATTATATTCTTCGCGGTACTGGTTTCGATGAATGAGAACAACATCGAACTGAACTGGGATGCGCTGAATATCAATAACCTGATTGAGAAATTTAAGACTGAAACTGCGCAGCAAAGTACAGGCGCTTTCAGCCTTGGTGATCTTGATATTTCCCAAACAGCAGAATACCAGGGAAACCTGGTTGTACTCTCTGACTACGATATCCGCCTGCTTAGTCCGAACGGAGAAGAAGNNGAAGAAGTGTGGTATTATACTCATGACGTAAGGCACCCCGTTCTTAATATAAACGGCAAATGGATACTTGTTTATGAAAACAACGGGAAGTCGTACATGGTTATAAAGGACGGGAAAGTGGTACTTGAGAGTAAACTGGATGAGGAAATCGCCTTTGGTGAAGTAACCGACAAGTACTTACTTTTTATAACCATAAGCAGCAATGGGTACAAAAGGACTGTAAACTTTATTGCTCCCGAAACGGGCATAAGTCTTGGTGCTCTGTATATTGACGATTATTATCCGTATTATGTGAAGAATGTCAACAATAATTCAGGCTTTCTTCTTTATGGCCTTGGAATGAATTCAATTAACATATCAACAATAATCCGTATATATGAAAGCACCGGAAAAACAGCTCCTGTTGCCAGTGTTGAGGCTGAAGGGCTGTACCCTGTCATGAACTGCAGTAACAGTAATTTTATTTTTGCCGGGGAAAACAAGGTTTTGTACTATGACAGCAACCTGAATTTGACATGGTCGGATGAATATACCGACAGGATTACTGCGGTCGGGATGTTTGAAGATGACAATGCGGTTGTTGCCCTTAGCGGGGATACAACAAAAATTGTATTCTATAATTCAGCAGGCAGGGAAATAAAAAGCATTGAAACCGAAAACAGTATACAGAGCATTGAGATTTATGAAAACACTGCAGCCGTGATATATGGTTCGAAGGTTCTTTTTTACGATTCCTCCGGAAGGCTTATTGATAATGCGTCCCTTCCGGGCATTAACCTTAATGTTCATTTTTTGAACAATGAACGGGTTTTCCTTGTTTCAGAACATGAAGCTATTCTGTATAATATTTCCCGAAAGTAGAGCACTTGCAAAATAAAATTAATATATTATTATACTGATGGGTGTTTGTATGGTTTTGACTGTAACTCTTAATCCTGCTGTTGACAGAACTGTTTATGTTGAAGAACTGAAAACAGGTGAGCTTAACAGGGTAAAGGCTGTTAAAACAGATCCGGGAGGAAAGGGCATAAATGTGTCAAAAGCCCTGCATTCGTATGATGTGGAGCAAAAAGCAACGGGTATTCTTGCAGGAATGAACGGAAGATACCTTCTTTCGCTGCTTGAAAGCTACAGCTTCCCGAAGGAATTCCTGATGGTTTCGGGTGAAACAAGGGTCAACACGAAAATACTGGATATGAAAACAGGCCTTGTGACTGAAATAAACGAACAAGGACCGAAAGTTGCCGAGAACGATATTGAAGACTTCCTGAAACTAATGAAAGAAAACCTGAAAAAATGTGAGCTGCTGGTTCTGTCGGGTAGCCTTCCCGAAGGCGTTCGGCCTGATTTTTATGCACGATGTATTGAAATGGCATCGGAAATGAAAGTTCCTTCAGTTCTTGATGCTGACGGCGAGCCTTTCAGGCTTGGGTTAAAGGCTATGCCGTATGCAATAAAGCCAAACCTTTGTGAGTTTGAACGAATTACGGGCAGAACCTTTTCCGGCATCCGGGAAATCCGGGACGAGATAAGAAAAATGCATAAGGCCGGAATAGATCTTATACTTGTTTCTCTTGGCAAAGAAGGCTCGGTTTTAAGCTGGCGGAACAAAACATTTCATGCATTGCCTTTACCGGTTCAGGCAAGGTCAACGGTTGGTTCAGGAGATTCGATGGTGGCAGCACTTGCTTATTGCATTCTGAAAGACATAACTGCCGACAGGACTGCGAGAATCACCTCTGCTGCCGGCAGCCTGACCGCAGCCCTGAATGGTACGGAAATGTCTGAATGGAATAATATTAAAGATGTTTATATGAATGTTCAGATTGAAGAGATTTGAAAACAGGAGTTGAGTCATTTGCTGTATCCACTGAAATTTAAACCAGTATTTAAGGATTACATCTGGGGGGGCAGGAACCTGTCAAGGTTCGGGAAAAACCTTCCTGACGGAATTGTTGCGGAAAGCTGGGAATTGGCCTGCCACCCTGACGGAATGAGTATTGTTGAAAACGGGGCTTTTAAAGGGAGAAAACTTAAATCCCTCCTCGAACAGTTCGGTGACAGGATCATAGGGGATTCGGCAGGGAATAATACGGACTTTCCAATAATGATAAAACTTATTGACGCCAATGATAAACTGTCGGTCCAGGTTCATCCCGATGATGAATACGCACGGGCCCATGAAGGTGACAACGGCAAGAATGAAATGTGGTACATTCTTGACGCTAAACCCGGCGCAAAGCTCATATACGGGCTGAAACCCGGTGTTGACAGGGCCCAGTTCGAGGCTGCAGTAAAGGAAAACAGGCTTGAAGACTGCCTTAATTACATAAATGTGAAGCCGGGAGATTTCATTAATATACCTGCAGGTCTCATTCATGCCATATGCGATGGGATTGTACTGGCTGAAATCCAGCAGAATTCAAACGTTACATACAGGGTTTACGACTATAACAGGAAAGGGCCGGACGGAAAATCAAGGCCGCTGCACATAGAAAAGGCTATGCAGATAATAGATTTTAATGCCGGGGATATGAAATACCGCTATGACGGGCTGGAATATGAAAAAAACGAAAATGCTTCTTTAAGAGTTATAGTGGCGAATGAATATTTCTGTGTTGAACATTATACAGTAACGGGCAAAATAACACAGAACACCGGGTTAAGGCAGTTCCATGCATACGTGTGCATTGGCGGTGAAGGGGAAATATACTGCGATAACGGCAGCGTAGAGCTAAAAACCGGTGAAACTGTTTTAATACCTTCCTGCATCGGCGAATATGAAATAAAGGGGGAATTAACACTGCTGAAGACCTATGTGCCCGATCTTGACGCAGATGTATACCGAAAGCTCATGGATATGGGATACACAAAAAAGAGAATAACTGAAAAAATAGCCGGACTTGGCTGAATGGCTCCTAATAATTAGCAGATACGGCAGCCCGGAACCATTGAAAGAAAAGGGTGATTCATGATATAATACCTTTTATTGCAGCGATTTTTAAGCAGTTTCACTATTAGATTTTTTCAGAGGTGTTTTACTATGGAATCACAATTAATACTCACTGTTAACGGTATGACAGAAAATTGTGCGGAGGTGCTGACACAGGCATTGACAAGAATCAATGGCGTGGAAAAGGTTATTGTAAATGTTGAGAATAGTAAAATATACATTGAGTATGATGATGAAAAGATTGGGGAACAGTTAATCAGAGAAACTATTGAAGACGAAGGCTATGAAGTAAAATAGCCTTCATTTTTGAATTGCAGGTTTACGGTATTGTACTGAAGACAAATAAGGAATCTTTTTGCCTTGAGAAAACGCGTATATATCAGCAAAGAAATATGTTTTTCCATTAAATCCTGTAATATTTTCAAAAATAACTGAAATACATATATCAAAACGCAAAATGATATAAGATAATACATATGTGA
>LSQX01256354.1_pt2 | contig 11136 bp, 9 predicted proteins | sample 654561 | NCBI WGS metagenome assembly LSQX01 (sample SAMN04489861, study PRJNA283612) | anaerobic digester metagenome | isolation source: 4 biogas reactors fed with cattle manure at either 37C or 55C with and... | place: Denmark: Kongens Lyngby | collected 2014 | reverse complement strand
GGGTTTTCTGATGCGCTGTGATAGCCCCCTTTTTTTGGGCTATTCGACGTAGTGCCAGCATCTCTGGCTTGGATCGGAGCGACGGGTTCATGACCCCTTCCCGTACCCATGGTTTATCAACCTCCACGATCGGCACCCACCAATCAAGAATGCGTGTTTCCATTGTATGTCTTTTTGCCCCTGGTGCATCATACTACGTTCGACATAACCTCCGGGGACGGTTCCCCTATCTCAGTGACTTTTTTCATACACCGCTCACACAGCTCATAGAATCGAACACGATCCTGCTCCTCAATCACACCCCGTATCTTCTCCCGCATCTGGACATGCTGAACGTCGGAGATTTCCAGTTCAAACACACTATACTGTTTCCAAGCCCCATAACTCTCGAGGATCCTGAACACTTTTCTTCGCACCTTGTCCTTTGCGATGTCGTACGTCACAACGATCCTCATCACAGTCACCTTATAAACACGAGCGGATGATATCGTTTCATCTCTCCAGCAATCGCTTTCCGGAGCAGGATCGCCTGCATGACCACCGCGCGCCGTCGCGTTACGGTGTACCTGAACTTTGGGTGCATAAACGTCTCTTTCATGTAGCCGTCGAACTGGGAGAGATACTTCTTGAGCGCATGCTCTTTCAGGCGGTTTTCAGCCGTAAAGTCGTCATGGTCAAGGATGCGCTGGTTAACCAACCGGATAGCAAAAGCGTCGCAGAAGATCGGTCGGAACTCCTCCATGAGATCGAGGGCCAGCGCAGGCCTGCCATGTCGATCGGTGTGCATTACACCGATAAACGGGTCCAGGTTGTACTGCCGGAGAGCGCTCATCACCTCGTTCTTCATCATGGCATATGTCAGCGACAGGAGCGAGTTAATGTGGTCCTGCGGAGGCCTTCGCGTTCTCTTCTCAAACGTCCACCCCTCGATGAGGCATTCGTCAAGAGATCCAAAATACAGAGCAGCTGCTTCGCCCTCTATTCCGCGGAGCTGGTTCATATCATCGGTGGAATGCACATTCGCTTCGAGGACTTTCAGCCGCTCAGGGGGATGCACCTTTTTTCGGGAAAGCAGCGTGCGCGAGTTCCGGATCTTGGCACCGACGATCGTCTGTGCAATCCCCAATGCCTCCTCATCACCAAGCGCCGCCTGGCGGCGCCTGACCTCAGCAATCGTATTCTGTTCCGGGACGAAGCTCCCCACGTATTTCCCGTACCACGTGAAGTAGTTCACCGACATTCCCGCCTTTCCACAACTCGCAAGGAACGGAGTGGATACGGATATGTTTCCAAACACGTTGACCGTACGCACTTTCTCCACTGGAAAAGAACTCACCGTTTCCTGTTTATCCGCCGTGGTAACGACAATCCGCCCCCCATCGATCCCGATGCGGTTGCCCTGCGCCGATACGTAGATCACCTCGTCATCGAACAGTCCCTCTGCCGCCTTCACCTCCCGGAATTTATCCGTGTTATCGCTGTTCACCGCCTTCAATTAAACCTCCTCCAGAACTCTCGCCTCATAAGGCATACAATATCCGACCACACTACACTTCCCACACTTGCGTGGATTTTCGCAAAAAGTCGGGATTTTATCAATTCGCATTGCATTGATATCCGCAACTGTATCCGTAACCTTTTGACGGAGCCGTTCTGTAATCTCGATTGGATGGCGCTCATTTGTCCCATAGAGGTACAGATATCCAAGAGGTACCGGTTCATCAAGGTGCTCCTCCAAGAGCATTGCGTATGCCGCAAGCTGGACGAGGTCATTCTCAAAGTATGCGTTCCCCCGTTTGCGCTCGACCGGCGCCGCCTTATCCTGCATGTCGATCAGGTCAATCCTGCCGTGCAGTCGGAGGCGCTCAGATCTCAGGTAAACTTCCCTATACCATCCCCCACGACGCCCCTGACGGGCGTGCATCCCCCTGCCGTCCGCGAGGTGAACATTGATCTCCTGCGTTTTGAAAAACATGAGGTAATAGAGCCGCCGGGGGCAGTAGAGGTACTGGTTGAGATCGGAGATATTGACGAGATCTGCAATCATGGTCCCTCTCTCCGTTGATAAAGATCATGCACGGCACAGTCCACGTACAGGGCATCAATACCAAGAGCGAGGCTTCCGTCCTTGAAATTCATCAAAAACGTGTAATCGTCGAGATCATAGAGACGCTTTGAAATAAAACCTGAATGAGATAGGTATCTGCAGAAGAGACCCTGTTTTCCAATCTCCCTTGAAACATCCACGAGGTTAAGGGGGCGTTCATCTTGATCTTGGCTTCTTACGACTGGACGGATCCCAAGCGCCTTCGCGGGTTTTCGTGACGCCTCTGTCTCATCCATCTGGGGGAGCCGTGCTCCATCAAGCGAGACTCTTCGTGGGCGATCGTTCATTCGATGGATGATCGCACACCCAAGCGCCCTATCAAGGACCTCTTTTGCCTCCCTTACCTTCTCACCGGGGATCCGCCGCAGAAATGTCCGCCGGTCAACAAGTTCCAGATCCGCCCACCGGAGAAGGAAGAAGAGGTTATATGTCCCGATAGTACCCGTTTGGACCTGATAATAGGCAAGTGATAACTCGCTGCCGCGGAAATTTCCCAATTCTTCAATGATATCGAGGCATGCATCGCTCATTTTTTCGAGCTTCGGGAGAAGTTTCCAGGCCTCTCGTGGATTTATACCTCCATCCTTCAAGTAATGGAGATAAATCAGACTTAATCCTCGGTCTATATACCCTGATCGTATATCCTGTGGTACCCCTCCCTGCGATGGTGGGAAAGCGCGCAGATGTTTTATAACTCGTGCCTCACGGGCACCGATGCCCGTTGCGTTCCGATATATATACTCCCATGCCTCAAGGTAGCCGTATCGCCACCTGAAGTTCTCAAAGACGCGGGGATCCTGCATGGTCCTTCGCAGATCATTTTCCAGTTCCTGCCTTGACATCCGCTCATAGCCGGAGAAGTGTTGTACCACCCCGGCAGGAGCATAACAGAGCGCCTTGTACCTGACATCAGGTTGAGGGTTTCGGAGTCTTCCGAAACGTTGCAGGAACTCGCTCACGGTATTACTTGAAAAAACCAGGCGCTGGATGGCAGTATCCCCTTTAAAGTCAATTCCGACCTCCACTGCCTTGTTCCCGACAAGGATATCGAATGGCTCGTCGATCGGATCTTTTCGGAATCCGCTCACCTCACAGATCTCAAGATCTGTCTGGTTCCGCAGGGTTTCGCTGACCAACTCCACTTCGATAGCGCTATCCAGAATGACGGCGGTCCGGAATCCTTCTCGAAACTCAAGGAAGTCGCCCAGGTGTGCTACAATAGATTCTCCGGCCCGGAACCTCTTACCGTGCCGGAAATCAATATCAACTTCTGGTAAAATGAGTCGCTCATCGACCACAGGCTGACCACAGAAAACGTCTGCCACAATAGGTTGGACCCCGATCACATCTCTGACCTTCTCCAACAGAGAGGGTTCAGGCGTTGCAGACAGGAAGATGAACTTCCGCATGCCGGCAGAACCTGATGACAATAGATCATGCAGGATAAAGAGTATCAGGTCTCTCTGTCGAAGATCGTAGAGGTGGAACTCGTCAAAAACTACGGTAGTAACAAAACTCTTCAGCGCAGAAGAGAGGTATTTGTTGTAGTAGTAGTTCTTGATGGCATAGATGAAGATATCAGGATTAGTCACGACGATGCCGCTGCCTGCCCGGTACATCGAGCGGAGCAGATCTTCCAGGATATCCCCCCTGGTCATCCTCATACCGGCCTTATCACGCATGATGCCGAGGGTCTTTGAGGTTACAAACTCGACCGGTGTCTGAGACCCCAGGTGGTTGCGGAGGGAGGAAAGCGTTCTGAACTGATCTTCTGCGAGCGCGTTTGTCGGGTAGAGCGCCATAACAACGCCCAGGTTGCCGGAAAGTGCCGGTATTGCCCACGAGTCGGTCTTTCCAGACCCCGTTGGAGCTGTTACAAACAGGAAGAACTCATCATGGTTCCGAATTGTCTCGCGAACAACGACCTGGTGGCCGTAAGGAAGAAAAGAGTCGAGGAGCGGTTCAGCATCATAGCGAGGTATCGAGAGCCCCTCTACTATCACGCCCGGTACCTCCGAAGGAACCGGATGCTTGCCGGGAGCGCAAACCTGCCTGCGGGAGCTCCGCAGTCAAGCACCAGGTGCGGTTCGATAAACCTCCCGCGTTCAATAACATCGAACGGTTGCATGCGCTGAAAAGAGAGATCTCCGAGAGGCATCTCTGCAAGGTCATCGACAAGAACAGGGTGGTTCATCAAGAACTCTCCATCGGTCATGCTGACCGGGACTTCCCTCCATGTGACAAGTGCCTTTGACCGTTTCTTCCCAACGCGGATATATGGGGGCATATCAGGTTCACTTCCATCGAACGTGAGAACGAAGAATCGGAACCGGGCTCCTGGCTGGATCTGCTTCCTAGTTCCAATCTTCCCCGTTGGGGAGTTTTTCTGTTCTTTCAGCCGGTTATACTGGATATACTCATCGCTGCGAGCGTTTGAGTTTTCGCTTGTGTAGTGTATGTCTCCTATCGGGCGGGCAGGGCTCACGTATATGGTGTCGACGATACCGTTGGTCTCCTCGATGTAAGCCGGTTGCTGCTTTTTTGATCGCTTGTTTACCGGCTTGTTGACATAGTTACCCTGTGCGTACCCCAGTGCGTAGTAAAGGGCAGTATTCAGGATGATCGGCCGCGTTACGTAGTTGTTGCCTGGTTCGAGCGAAGCAAAGAATAACTCGCTCATGAGTTCGAGGACGCCCTCAAAGGCACGAGTACCTGCGCCATTATTCGGAGAACTCGATACCTGAGACATCAATACCTCCATCAATCCGCCGAAACATAATCTGCAATCTTATCTACCTGCGCCTCAAGGATGGCTTTAACAACTGCATCGTCCTTCATCTCATCGAGAATGGCACTTACCTCGTCCGCGTCAGATTTTACGTATGCAATCCGCTGCCTATCAGCAAGGTCTTCGTAGATCTGGACAGCGGCTCTGGTTACCGATTCGACGGGGAGGGTGTCTGCAGTCATGACTTTCTTGAGGTGCTCTGCTGGATCTGATGAATTCTCATCGCTTGCAACTGCCGCGTTTGCAAGGGTAACTGCAATCCCACGGGTGACCTCAAGGCTCGACGGGCCTTCGCGGCGGCTTGCGTATACGCCGAGAATGTGGTTCCGGGTCTTTCCGAACCGTGTTCCAGTTGCACCATATCGGACGTTCCGATCGGTGATGTTAAGGAAGAAGAGAACCTCTTCAGGCGTGACATCTTTGAGGGTCACCACACAGGGGAAGAGCGTGCCTTCCTTGAAGAAGTCCGGCTCCCTGATAGCGGATGTGGCTCCTTTCGCATAATCGTCCCCGGGTGCGTTCTGGAAGTACTCCTCTACGATCGTGCCGATAGAGCGGATTGTATACGCTTCATCATACATCACACGTGACGTAATGCTGATCCCCTCATCTGATGCTGCACTGCCAAAAAGGGCGCATTCCGGGCACCGCTGACACATGCTGTTGACCACCATCGAACAGCCATCCCACGTGCCTTTCTTTGCTGCCGCGTTCATCTTATCCTGAATGAGGGTTCTCTGAAGCGCTTTCGCAACTCTCCGATCGCTAGCAACCTGCTTGCGTCCAAAAAGTTTGCCAACGGTCTCCTCGATCTCCCCGACCCTGATAATAGCCGAGTTGGCTTCGGTTCCATCAGTGGTGAACCTAGCAGCGCTCTGTAACTCGCGTAAGATCAGGATGCTTACGTAATTCTGTTTTGGTTTTCTCTCCGGTTTCTCCAGTGTGTAGCCAGCGATCTTTTCCTTAAATGAATCTATTTTCTCAGCCATGATGTCTAACCTCCTCAAATTTTCTCTTTCTTCTCTTGCTTCTTAGCCTCAATCGCCGCCCTCTCCCGCTGATACGCGTCACTCCTGAGTTCAAGGGTGGCGGAGTAATAACCGTCGCTGATATCGTTTGCAGCACGCTTCAGCTTCCCGGGATTACCATCGAAGAGCCCATAGAAGACGTGATCTACAAATGCCCCTGCAAACAGGTAGGTTCGGTCAAACTCATAGAGTCCTGGAATAAGGGTGAACTGATCATTACCTGCACGGCGCATCATCTTGAGCAACCGCCCAGATACTGCATCAACGTAGTCTTCTCGTGCAAACGAACCGTCACGCTTAGCGAGGACTGCCTTCAACGACTCACGGAAGAGTTTCTCGACCCGGTGCGGTTCATATCCCTTCGGGATAGCAACCGTCAGGCCGAGTTCAGCAAGTTCATGAATAGTCTCAACTGCCATTACATCACCTCCAATACGGTCAAGCCGTAACGCCAGGAAGACGAGCCCTGGATTGTCGTCATAAATAATCTCTTCATTTTCATTCCGGTACCCCCGGGCACGGTTGATAAATGCCCCTTTTCTCGATTCATTCTCATACCTTCTCCAGATGTCTTTTAAGAAAGAACTTCCGGGAAACATCTTGTTTTTAAGCGTCTGCAGATGTTTTGGGAACCTCTTATCTTCCATCACATTCTCGTAACCGAGTACGATTACGAGCGATGCAAGATCGATCACACTGCTCAATTCAGTAAGCGGGATGACATCGCCGAAGATCCGCTTCACGGCGGCGTGTGGTGCATCGAGTTTCACTATCTCTGAGAACTCATCACCAGGACTCATGCAGATTGGGTTCTCGCCGACGACCACTCTGCATCCGGTCGCAGCAGCGAGGATTAACCCGAGATATGATCCGAAAAACCAGTATTCGGTGTCGTTACCCCTATCCTTGTTGAAGACGATATCATAGGTTGTGTGAAGACTCTTGTAACCATAACCAGCATACCGCAGGACATTCTTCCGCCCGGACTCCGAGATGAGGTCACGAACCAGTAGTTCATATTGTGGAGTATCCCGGGAAAGGATATCAAGAGCAAGTGCCCGGACGTTTGTCTGACAGTCTCCATTAAATACGCTTAAAAACTGTGAGAACAGGCGGGAGAGAACCGGCGTATAGAAGTGGTCGGGAATGAGTCGGAAGTAAATCCGGTTGGCTCCTCCTTTAATTCCATGACCGATGTATCTTAACCCCATCTCGATCGCGATAGGGACCGAAACGAAGAGCTCTGGCTCTGTTGCACCTATAGGCAAACGGTTGGAGAAGGATTGACCAAGCATACCCACTCCAATGGATAATGGGATCCTCTCCTTATCATAGGGCGTATCGTTGGAGAGGCGGCAGATGCCTCCACCGTTACAATATGCCTGGAACTTATCGGCCTTATTTTCAAATGCGCCGTAGAACATCGAACCGTTGAAATCCAGGTTCTCGGATATCCAGACGAGCATCTTCTCCTGGTAGGGGTAGAGTAGCCCGGATTCGAGTTCCTGGATCTTTTCCTGAGGAACTCCCTGGAGATAGTGCGTGATGCAATCCTCAAGATACCGGATCTTCTCACTGGATGATTGAATGTCGGCAAACCGAATCCCGTCAATATCCCGATCGAGAAGATCCCTGGCAATAACATATGAGTAGTTCCAGAACCCGCCAACGCGGTGGTGGTCATCTGTACGATGAGCTTGAGCATATCCGGATAGACGCTCGGAGAGACCCGCGTTGACGCCAAACATCCTGCAGGTTTCGAGGACCGGATCGTCCGATGCCAGCGCACCGATCACGATGAGGGGTTCGATAAGTTGCATCCGAAGCCCAGAGATTGCACGGGAGTAGGATATGATCTCTGGATCCCATCCGATGTCGACCCCGAAATCCTCCATAATGTGCGCCCGGTACCCGATCTGGCTGGTCATCAGGCCGGTCCCGTTAATGACAACTTTCCCTGAAGCTCTCAGCCCGTCTATCTCTACGGATTCCGGGATCAGTGTGAATTTCTTTCGTTTCCGCTCTTCTGAGCGACAGCAAATCAAGACGTCGCCCATATCCACCGTCTTTCTATCGACGGTGATGCCGGTGATATACTCCCGGGGGATACTTACCGTCTGCGCCGGGGGATACTGCATATCCGGTTCTGTATTTCCAACCTTGAGCACGCCGCCGGCGCAGTCTACCTCGATGGTTGCGGTATTCTCACTCTCTCTCAATACAGCCGCAGCTGCGAAGGCTTTAGCGACCCTCTCGATTCCCGAATAGAAGAAAAAGACATTCCCAATACTGTACAAGCCTTTGCTTCCTTGTGTTTCGAGACTCTTCTGCAACTCAAGCGTATCGGAGAATGTAGGATGAGAGGAGTTAAGCGCCGCCCTGAACGCCCGATATATCTCTTTGATATCCTCTTCCGCGTTCAACTCGAACTGTTTGCCCGCCTCCCCAAGATATAGAACTCCCTTCTCAAAGATGAGGAGGGGGTGGAGCCCTTTTTCTGAAGCCCACCCGGCAATCCCGGTATGAACGAGGTTAGTGAGGATACCGGTTGCCTCCTGGAACGTATGATAGTAAAAATCAAACGAGGGATCGATCCGGTCCAGTTGTTGCTGCATCGATGGCGTTGCCTGTGGCTGCTCGATACTTGCAAGCGTATCGGCGATCGTCAGCCAGGGTCGATAGAGGTTAAACTTTACTGAGAGATTTGCATGGTATCCAATCGTCTTGTGCAGCGCGACGGCGACTGACTGGAAGTCATGCCCGGTGAGGTCGGGGGCGAATTTCGTTGCTCCGAATGCCTCAGCATACTCGAGGACTTCTTCCTGCGAAATATCAAACTGCTCTTTCCAATCTTTTCCATGAATTTTGTGGAGATCATGAACCGAAAAGAGGGCGATTACTTCTTTCAGTTCCCGCTCAGAGAGAGCATTAGCAGAACCGAGGGCAGTTAGCCCGATGTTAAGTTCAATGAGAGCCCAGACGCCATTTCGGATATGGTTGAGCATCGTCTGATCAACTTTCCCCATCTCCGTACTCTTTGCAGGGGAGTATGCAACGTTGGAGCCCCGGAGGGCTGGATCCATAACCTCATAATAATCGATAAGAACCTGATATGGGTCATGAATTGCGCCCTCTGCCTCCTGGCTGAGATATTCACGCAATATATCTGGTGGAATAATGCTCTCTGGCGACTTAACCATCATGTTTCCTTCTCCTCTAAACTTACGCTCACCTGGCCACATCCCCGGGTGACGCTGGATCCAACCCCACTGAACTCTGAAAACAGCGCAAGAATCGTGATCGCATTTCGGAAAGATTTTGGTGCATCTGGGGTGAATGAATATCCACAGCGTCCAACGAATCCCTGTTTGAAGATAGGGCGGGCATGACCATTCACTCTGTCAAAAACCGTGTTCACAAGAACGCTGTATGTGGCATACGATCGAGCGTCCGGTTTCTCTATCAAGTACCGACCAAATTCATCGCGATTTATATCCATCCTATAACCGTCAGGGCACACCTGATTCCACTTTGAGAGTATGGAATGGAATACTGCAATTCGCTGCGGGAACATTTCAGTGACTTTACTGTTCTTGTACTGGATGCATGTCGGAGTTAGAAAATTGATCTCCAGGATTGAGCCGGCGTATTCGGCAACCTTACGAAACAGGTCTGTATACGACACTTGCCTGTCTTCTACATGTTCGACACATAATTCTCCCCTATCAAGTACAATATTCCGCCTTTCGAGGAGTATGGGGTATACAAGATTCTGGAAAAATTCCTCCTCGTGCAAATCGATGACACCAATCCGTATCGTGTATATTCTATCCCGCGCAAGGCGTTTGAAGCCGCTCTTGTTACTCTTCTCAAAGTTACCATGGAGGCCTCCGATCGACGTTGTGCGCACCGAAGAGCCATGTAATCTCTCGCTGACCTCTGGATTTACAGATTTAATGAGCGCAAGCAGGGCGGAGTATACCTGATACCCATCACCATGTGGAACCTCGAACGCATCCTTCGGTCGCACCGTGATGAGTATCTGACGCATAATTTAGCATGCGCGCGGGGTCAGATAAACCTTTTGGCTTTTTTAGAAGCGGTTTTTGCAAAAAAGTGCAATCTGTGCGGCAGGTTTGCGTCAAAGTGCATATATACAGGCAGGAAAGTATACTGGTTTAATGAGAACATACCTCTCGCCACTCGGGTTCGACACCTCTCATATCATCTCCCTGATTGTCAGGTGCGGGATTGAGCGGGGAGACCGGATATGCCTGATCAGACCGGAGTTTGGGAAAGATGTCAGGGCAGACCGAGCCATCGACGCCGTCAGGGAGATGAGCCAGAAGATCAGCGGCGATATTAGTGTAGACGTTCTGCGAGTTGATAACCGTAATATTGAATCCATGATTCTTGCGCTTCTTGATGAAATTCGTGCATCAACGCCCCCATTTCATCCGGATGGGAGCCTAATAGTCAACCTCTCCGGCGGCCCACGAGAGGTTCTCGTTGCTCTCACCACCGCCACACTCATACTCGCTCCACATATTCATCAATGTGCAATCTTCTCGGATATAGAAAGAGAAACTGAAATCTACGAACCTCCGCGCCTCCCAATTTCAATCGATGAGAGGGCGCTCCAGATACTGGCCGACGTCGCCGCACACAATCCAACCTCTATTTCAGAAATTGCCAAGAGAATGCAGATATCCGAGAGTACAGCATCCCGCGTTTGCGCAAAACTTGCATCCAAAGAACTGATTCAAGTACAGCAGGAGAAACAGAGCAGAATTGTGACGCTACAGTTCAGCGGAAAAATTATGCTTAAAACAAGAGAGATACCCCCTGGGAGCTCTGGAGAGCAGCAACCTTCAGGCTCGATGATTATTCAACGCTAAAGAAATCCTCTCTTTGTGCTGAGATGCTCAACCCGCTCTCTACCAGACCCGGATAGTTCTAATCAGACCTGCCGCGAAATATCCGAGTAGAGGAAGAGTTCCGTGATGGCAGGGGGCCATCCTGCGGCGTATCCCCGCGCGTGGAGAACATCCGCCACGACCGCCCTGTCAAACACCCCCGCCAAACGCCGCCTGGCCGACAACGTAGCAGAGCCCGGCCACGATCGCCGCCGCCGGGATGGTCAGGACCCACGCGGCGACGATCTCGCGGACCACTCCCCACTTGACCGCCGAGTAGCCGCGGGTTGCGCCGAC
>LSQX01056232.1_pt1 | contig 11137 bp, 7 predicted proteins | sample 654561 | NCBI WGS metagenome assembly LSQX01 (sample SAMN04489861, study PRJNA283612) | anaerobic digester metagenome | isolation source: 4 biogas reactors fed with cattle manure at either 37C or 55C with and... | place: Denmark: Kongens Lyngby | collected 2014 | reverse complement strand
CCGTTGATGCGCCTACTTCTATGCTTACAGCCTTACCAAGCTGCTTCATCGTGTCAACATAAACTATCTCAATTGCATTGGCCAAGCACAGTTCCCTAAGGCTTCCGGTAATTCTCTCATCTGCATCTTGGGCGATAAAAACCTTTGTAGCGGTTCTGTTCTCTACCGCCTTTAATGTCTGCTTAATTCCAATTGCCTTATTGCTGCCCTTTAAAACCTCCAACACTTACTTGCACCTTTCCCCTCTGTTACCTTATTGTGCTTATTCATACTCCAAATATCTAGAATTCCATGATATTAAGCATAGTAAACCCCTGAATTCGCACTGAAACATTCTATCACCGTCATGCTTCATTGTCAAGAACATCATACAGAGGACTCCCTAGTCTAACTTCAAAGCAAAGATGTCAGGAGTGCCTCACACTTTTAGAACGATAGCACCGATAATTGGTACCATCGTTCTAGTTCTACCCTGCTTCTACTCAGTTACTGTACTGATATCTATATCCTTATATCTGCTCATTCCAGTTCCTGCAGGTATGAGCTTACCAATAATTACATTTTCCTTAAGTCCTACCAATGGGTCAACCTTACCCTTTATGGCAGCCTCTGTTAATACTCTTGTTGTCTCCTGGAAGGATGCTGCCGACAGGAAGGATTCTGTAGCAAGAGAAGCTTTCGTTATACCCAGTAGTGTGCGTTTACCGGTTGCTGGCCTAAGTCCCTCGGCAGTGACCTTTGCATTCTCAGCTTCAAAGTCAAACATATCGACTAATCCACCTGGCAGCATATTAGTATCACCGGCATCATCTATTTTTACCTTTCTTAGCATCTGCCTGATTATTACCTCAATATGCTTGTCATTGATATCAACACCCTGTAGTCTGTAAACCCTCTGAACCTCCTGAAGCAAATACCTCTGAACTCCCTTGATGTCCTTGATTTTTAGAATGTCATGAGGATTTACGGAGCCTTCTGTAATTTCATCACCGGCTTCTATAACCTCACCATCAGATACCTTTATCCTTGAGCCATAAGTAATCTGGTATGAATGCGCTTCTCCGTCCTCGGATGTTACAACTACTTCCCTCTTCTTCTTTGTATCATTTATTTTTACCGTACCAGCAATCTCAGATATAACTGCGAGTCCCTTAGGTTTTCTAGCCTCAAAAAGCTCCTCAACACGCGGAAGACCCTGAGTTATGTCGTCACCGGCAACACCACCGGTATGGAAGGTTCTCATTGTGAGCTGAGTTCCAGGCTCTCCTATGGACTGAGCAGCCACAATACCAACAGCTTCACCGACATTAACATCTTCACCGGTTGCAAGGTTTGCTCCATAGCACTTAGAGCAAACTCCGTATTCGGAATGACAGGTGAGCATAGATCTAATCTTTGCCTTTTTAATATTTGCATTAACAATCTTGTCTGCATCAGAATCTGTTATTCTCTTGCCGACTTCAATGATTATCTCTCCTGTTTCAGGATTGATAATATCTTCAACTGAGTATCTTCCAACAAGTCTTTCAGCAAGACCCTCAATAACTTCATTTCCATCCTTTATTTCTGAAACCTCGATGCCCTTTCTAGTACCGCAATCCACTTCTCTTACGATAACATCCTGGCTTACATCCACCAGACGACGGGTCAGATAACCTGAGTCTGCGGTTCTAAGGGCCGTATCGGCCAAACCTTTTCTAGCACCATGTGATGAAATGAAGTATTCAAGTACGTTCAATCCTTCACGGAAGTTTGCCCTTATGGGGATTTCCAGCGTTTTACCCTGGGTATCTGACATAAGTCCCCTCATACCTGAGAGCTGTTTTATTTGGCTTATACTTCCGCGAGCGCCGGATTGGGACATCATGAATATAGGATTGAAACGGTCTAATGTCTTCATCAATGCAGCGGTGAGATCCTCATTAGTCTTAGTCCATGCCTGTATTACAGATGCATATCTTTCGTCCTCGGAAATAAGACCCCTCTTATACATCTTGCTAATGCTCTCTATCTTTTCTTCGGTCTCATCAATAAACTTCTGTTTAACATCAGGGATAACCATGTCAGATACGCTAACAGTAATGGCTCCCCTTGTCGAATAACTAAAGCCCAAGGCCTTTATCCTGTCAAGAACAATAGCGGTCTGTGTTGTGCCATGGACCTTAATGCACATATCTATTATCTTACCTAATTCCTTCTTAGTAACAATCTGCATGATTTCCAGATCAAAGGCCTTTTCGGGATCTGATCTATCAACAAACCCAAGATCCTGAGGAATTGCTTCGTTGAAAATCAGTTTACCAACTGTAGTTTCAATAACCTTTGATTTAGGTTGACCTTCAATGTCTTTAATCAATCTGACCCTAATCTTAGCATGAAGTCCAATAATGCCTTCATCATAAGCCATGACAGCCTCATCAAGGGATCCGAAGACTTTGCCCTCACCAGGCTCTCCATCCCGTTCAATTGTCAGATAATAGCTACCAAGAACCATATCCTGTGTAGGCACTGTAATTGGCTTGCCATCCTTGGGAGCAAGCAGATTGTTGGCCGACAGCATCAGAAACCTTGCCTCAGCTTGCGCTTCTGGTGACAGGGGTACATGCACAGCCATTTGGTCTCCATCAAAGTCTGCATTGTATGCTGTACAGACCAGAGGATGCAATTTCAAAGCCCTACCCTCTACCAAAACCGGCTCAAACGCCTGTATACCAAGCCTATGTAGTGTAGGTGCACGGTTGAGCAATACGGGATGCTCTTTGATTACATCCTCAAGTACGTCCCATACCTCTGGCCTTACTCTTTCCACCATTCTCTTTGCACTCTTAATGTTATGGGCAAGGCCGTCATTGACAAGCTTTTTCATAACAAAGGGCTTGAACAGCTCCAGCGCCATTTCCTTTGGAAGGCCGCACTGGAATATCTTCAGTTCAGGACCTACAACGATAACGGAACGACCTGAATAGTCAACGCGTTTACCCAGAAGGTTCTGACGGAAACGGCCCTGTTTTCCCTTCAGCATATCTGAAAGGGATTTTAGAGGTCTATTGCCAGGGCCTGTAACAGGGCGGCCCCTCCTGCCGTTATCAATAAGAGCATCTACAGCTTCTTGCAGCATCCTCTTCTCATTTCTTACTATTATGTCCGGCGCTCCAAGATCCAGCAGCCTTTTCAAACGGTTATTTCTGTTAATTACTCTTCTGTAAAGGTCATTAAGATCCGATGTCGCAAACCTTCCACCGTCCAACTGAACCATAGGGCGAAGCTCCGGGGGTATGACAGGAATAACATCCATTATCATCCACTCGGGCATGTTACCTGAAAGTCTAAAAGCTTCAACAACCTCCAGCCTCTTTATTGCCCTAATCCTTTTTTGGCCTGTAGCCTCCTCTAAATCTTCTCTCAACTCTTTTGACATTGTTTCCAGATCAATCTCCATAAGAAGATCCTTAACAGCCTCAGCACCCATAGAGGCCTTGAAGCTGTATCCGAACTTGTCAACACTGTCTCTGTATTCCTTCTCACTCATAATTTGCTTCTTTGAAAGCGGTGTTTGTCCGGGATCAATAACTACGTATGCTGCAAAATATAATATTTTCTCCAAAGCTCTTGGTGACATATCAAGTAAGAGTCCCATTCTGCTTGGAATGCCCTTAAAATACCATATGTGTGACACAGGCGCAGCCAACTCTATATGACCCATACGTTCTCTTCTCACCTTTGAACGAGTGACCTCAACTCCGCATCTGTCACAGACAATACCCTTATATCTGATCCTTTTATATTTACCGCAATGGCATTCCCAGTCCTTCTGCGGTCCAAATATCCTTTCGCAGAAGAGTCCATCTCTCTCAGGCTTCAACGTCCTGTAGTTGATTGTTTCCGGTTTTTTTACTTCGCCCCTGGACCATTCTCTGATTTTCTCAGGGGAAGCCAAACCTATTTTTATTGCATCAAAATTATTCATCTCAAACATGGCCTAAATTTCCCTCCTTAAAAATCCTCATCATCCAGATTATCAGCAAAGTCATTCTCTTCAGTAAATAATTCATCTGTCAGCGTATCCCCTAGATTCTCAGTGGTATTTGTGATGTCGCCTATATCAAAATCATCCATGCTGATATCATCCTCGATAAGGTTGTCTCCAATATCATCATAATCCGTGATAGGAGTCTCATCCTCTCGTCCTTCAATGTTGACATTGAGCTCTTCTATGTCATCCTCAGCAGACTCCTTGATGGCAATCTCCTCTCGTTCTTCAGAATAAACCTTAACATCGAGGGCCAGACTCTGCAATTCCTTTATCAACACCTTAAAGGACTCCGGTATTCCTGGCTCCGGCACATTCTCACCCTTGACAATAGATTCATAGGTCTTGACTCTTCCAACAACGTCGTCAGACTTGACAGTAAGTATCTCCTGCAATGTATATGCAGCTCCGTATGCCTCCAGAGCCCAAACCTCCATCTCTCCAAATCTCTGGCCGCCAAACTGAGCCTTACCGCCGAGAGGCTGTTGAGTAACGAGGGAGTATGGTCCCGTAGAACGGGCATGTATCTTGTCATCTACCAGGTGGGCCAGCTTGAGCATATACATGTATCCAACAGAAACACGGTTTTCAAATGGCATTCCTGTCCTGCCGTCATACAGTTTAGTCTTTCCATCTTCTTCAAGCCCAGCTTGTTTCAATGTATCTACGATATCCTGCTCTGTCGCTCCATCAAATACAGGTGTTGCAATCTTCCATCCCAGCGCCTTTGCTGCATAGCCAAGATGTACCTCCAGCACCTGTCCAATATTCATACGTGATGGAACACCCAAGGGATTGAGTACTATTTCAAGAGGAGTACCGTCAGGTAGGAAAGGCATATCCTCTTCAGGGAGTATCCTTGAGATAACACCCTTATTACCATGTCTTCCTGCCATTTTATCTCCAACGGAGATCTTTCTCTTCTGAGCTATATAGCATCTTACCAGCTGGTTAACTCCAGGTGGTAGTTCGTCACCGTTTTCTCTTGTAAACACCTTAACATCGACGATAATACCCGATTCTCCATGAGGCACTCTCAGGGAAGTATCTCTGACCTCTCTAGCTTTTTCGCCGAATATTGCTCTCAAAAGCCTTTCCTCGGCCGTCAGCTCAGTCTCACCCTTTGGTGTAACCTTACCCACGAGTATATCTCCTGCCCTAACCTCTGCACCAATCCTGATAATACCTCTTTCATCCAAATCCTTTAATGATTCTTCACTAACATTGGGGATATCACGGGTGATTTCTTCAGGCCCCAGCTTTGTATCCCTTGACTCGGACTCATATTCCTCAATATGGATAGAGGTGAATACATCCTCCTTAACAAGCTTCTCGCTAATTAGGATAGCATCCTCGTAATTGTAACCCTCCCAGGTCATGAAGCCTATGAGAATATTTTTGCCAAGAGCGATTTCTCCTGCATCAGTTGATGGACCGTCAGCAATGACATCTCCTTTTTCAACTTCCTCTCCCATTTTTACTAATGGTCTTTGATTTATACAGGTACCCTGATTGGACCTGATATATTTAAGCAGCTTATATGTTTCCTTCTTGCCGCCCTTTGTACGAATGATGATTTCACTAGCCGCTACTCTTTCAACAATACCAGAATTGCGAGCAAGCACAACAGTACCAGAGTCCTTAGCCGCCTTGTATTCTATACCGGTACCTACGATTGGCGACTGGGGCTTGATAAGCGGAACTGCTTGCCTTTGCATGTTGGAGCCCATCAATGCACGGTTGGCATCGTCGTTCTCAAGAAAGGGAATCATTGCTGTAGCTACTGAAACCAGCTGCTTTGGAGATACATCCATGTACTCTACACGGTTGCTCTCTATCTCAAGAATATCGTCCCTAAATCTTGAAAGTACCTTATTGTCTCTGAATCTTCTGTTGCTATCGAGAACCTCGTTAGCCTGGGCAATTATATACTTATCCTCCTCATCTGCTGTGAGGTAATCAATCGTTTCAGTAACAACTCCCGTAGACTTATCTATTCTTCTGTAAGGCGCCTCTATAAAGCCATATTCATTAATTCTTGCATAGGTGCTTAGGGATCCTATCAAGCCTATATTTGGGCCTTCAGGAGTCTCTATCGGGCACATACGTCCGTAATGAGAATGGTGAACGTCACGTACTTCAAATCCAGCTCTTTCTCTGCTGAGACCTCCAGGTCCCAAAGCACTGAGCCTTCTTTTATGAGTAAGCTCTGCAAGAGGGTTAGTCTGATCCATAAACTGGGACAGCTGGCTGCTTCCAAAGAACTCCTTAATAGCCGCAGCAACAGGCCTGATGTTAATTAGTGCCTGAGGCGTGACTATATCAATGTCCTGTATGGTCATTCTTTCTCTTACAACTCTTTCCATTCTAGCAAGGCCTATCCTGAACTGGTTCTGCAGTAGCTCCCCAACGCAGCGAAGCCTTCTATTACCCAGATGGTCAATGTCATCTTCATTACCAACACTGTAATTGAGATGAACCAGGTGGTTAATTGAAGATAAGATATCCTCAACAGTTATATATTTAGGTACAAGAGAATCTACGTTTTCTAATATTGCCTTATGGAGCTCCTCTGAAGTTTGATTTTCTTCCATAAGCTTCTTTAGAATCTCAAATCTTACTTTCTCAGTTATACCAGTATCAGTGATGTCAAAATCCACAAAGGCTTTAAGATCAACTGTACCGTTTCCTATTACCCTAACCCTTGTACCTTCAACATTGAGGTAAACAGAATTTATACCGGCATTTTGGATAAGCTCTGAAACCTCCCTGTCGATAATTTCATCCTCATCGACAAGTATTTCTCCTGTTTCAGGATGAATTATCTTGTCAGCAGCTTTCTTCCCGCTGATTCTTGATGCAAGAGATAGCTTTTTATTGAATTTAAATCTTCCAAACTTGGCAAGATCATACCTCTTCGGGTCAAAGAAAAGGGTGTTCAAAAGAGTAGTAGCACTTTCGACTGTTGGCGGCTCGCCGGGTCTCAACCTCTTGTAAATTTCAATCAGGCCCTCCTCCCGGGTCTTTGCACTATCCTTCTGAATAGTAGCCATGATCCTCTCACCATCGCCAAAAAGCTCAGTGATCTGCATATCCGTACCATACCCCAGTGCACGGGCAAGTACAGTTATTGGCAGCTTTCTTGTTCTGTCTATCCTAACATACATGATATCGTTTGAGTCGGTTTCATACTCAAGCCATGCTCCACGATTTGGGATTACAGTAGCGGAATAGAGCTGCTTACCTGTTTTATCAAGCTTCTTGGAGTAATACATTCCAGGAGACCTAACAAGCTGACTGACTATAACTCTTTCTGCACCATTTATTACAAATGTGCCGTTTTCAGTCATTAGCGGGAAATCGCCCATGAATATTTCCTGTTCCTTTACTTCACCCGTCTCCTTGCTAATCAGCCTAACACTGACCTTCAAGGGCGCTGAATATGTAGTATCTCTCTCCTTACACTCTTCAACACTGTACTTTGGATTGTCGCATTCTAGCTTGTAGTCGGGAAATTCCAAAACCAAGTTTTCGGTGTAATCCTTTATGGGAGAGATGTCCCTGAATACCTCACGAAGACCCTCTTCCAAAAACCATTTGTAAGAGTTCTTCTGCACCTCAATAAGATTGGGCATATCTAGAACTTCCTCGATTCTAGAATAGCTCATCCTGGTATTCCGGCCCAGTTGTACGGGATGTACCATTAATAATCACCTCATATAATTATGACATTTTAATTGAACAACTCTACATGAAATGCTTGCATTCATGCAAAAAAACCGGACCACCGGCTGTCTCCTTGCGACACACCGATGTATATTTAAAGCCTTTAGTAGTATTATTAAAAGCTTTTGGGCTAATCAACATGGCAATTGACAAATGCAATTGTATTCGTCAAATTGCCTAAAACCATTAAATAATTATTATCATTTCTTGTCTAAATTATTCACCTGTGGTATAATATTTTTGTCAGCCGGTAATACCCTTGCATATCAAAAAAACATATACTACTGGTATTATAACGCAGTTTATAATTCTAGCATACCGTTGTCAACTTGTCAACGGCTTTTTTGTCGGCTTTATGATAATCGCAAAAATCAGCGGTTGCATAGTTGTAGCCGCATCCAAAACCGGCTTCACCTTCCGCCATTTCCCTTGGTGTCTCTTGTAACCTGTTTCATCATCATTTGTCATACCAAAAAAAATGCTTCGGTATAAAACCGAAGCATTTTCTTGTGGATTGATTATTTGATTTCGATTGTAGCGCCAACTTCTTTGAATTTTGCTTCAATAGCAGTAGCGTCATCCTTGGAAACGTTTTCCTTAACTGTCTTAGGAGCTCCGTCAACAAGATCCTTTGCTTCCTTAAGTCCAAGACCTGTAACTTCTCTAACAACCTTGATAACCTTGATCTTTTCTCCGCCAATCTCTTTGAGGACAACGTCGAATTCAGTCTTTTCTTCTTCTGCTGGAGCTGCTGCGCCTGCTGCAGGAGCTGCTGCTACTGCCATAGGAGCTGCTGCGGATACGCCAAATTCTTCTTCAAGAGCCTTTACGAGCTCAGACAGTTCTAATACTGTCAATGCCTTTACTTCATCAATTAACTTTAAAACTTTATCACTAGCCATTTTAAAATACCTCCATAATTTTTAGTTTTAATTTAATACTTAATTATTACATCAAGCATTTTCTTTTTGTTCTGCTATCGCATTGAGTGCGACCACTAAACCCCTGATATTTCCATTGAGTACATTTACAAAACCGGATATCGGAGCATTTAAGCCTCCAAGAGCCCTTGCAATAAGTACATCCCTTGATGGTAACTCTGCAAGAGACTTAATACCATTAAGATCAATTATCTTGCCTTCTACCACACCAACCTTGAGTTCGAGCTTGTTATACTTTTTAGCGTATTCACTCATAATCTTGGCAGGAGCTACAGGATCACTATCACTTGAAGCCATTGCTGTAGGTCCAGTCAAGAATGATTCTAAATCATCAAGGCCATTTTCCTTTGCTGCAAACCTAGTCAAAGTATTCTTTAGGACCTTATACTCAACTCCAGCCTTTCTCAATGCACTTCTGAGCTCAGTATCCTGCCCCACCGTCAATCCTCTGTAATCAGCAAAGACCATTGCTTTAGAAGCTTTTATCTTTTCACTGATACTATCAACAACTTCCTTCTTCCTATTTAAGGTGATTTCCTTAGGCAAACTATCCACCTCCTTATCTTAAAATAATAAACCCTTGTATATCTTCATACAGCAGATACACAAGGGTTAAGCACATATTCTTCCGAGGCATAAAACCTCGTTTTATAAACGCCTACCTCGGCTGGCCGGCTATTGCCTGTTACGCTTTTAGCGCCTGCTGTCTGCGGTATGTGATATATTCTATTTTTGTAACCAATCTATAGTACTATACTATTGGTTGTTTGTAAAGCTCTATTTCAAATCAGTCAGTAACTCTTGCAGGATTGACCTTAACGCCAGGCCCCATAGTAGATGTGACTACAACACTCTTCATGTACTGGCCTTTTGCAGCTACTGGCTTTGCCTTAACAATAGCATCCATCAGTGTGCGAAAGTTATCTCCAAGCTTTTCAAGGTCAAATGATGCCTTGCCAATGGGGCAATGAATAATATTTGTTTTGTCAAGCCTGTACTCAATCTTACCTGCTTTGATATCTGATATGGCCTTTGTTATATCCATTGTTACAGTACCAGCCTTTGGGTTCGGCATAAGGCCTTTCGGACCTAGAACCTTTCCCAGTCGTCCTACAACGCCCATCATGTCAGGTGTTGCAACAACTACATCAAAATCAAACCAGTTCTCGCCCTGTATCTTTGCTACAAGGTCTTCTGCACCAACAAAATCTGCGCCGCCATCTTCTGCTTCCTTAGCCTTATCGCCTTTTGCGAATACAAGCACCTTAACAACCTTACCTGTTCCATGGGGAAGCACTACTGCACCTCTAACCTGCTGGTCTGCATGCCTTGAGTCAACACCAAGCCTGATATGAGCTTCTACTGTTTCGTCAAATTTTGCCTTTGCAGTCTTCTTTACTAGATCCAAAGCTTCTGCCGGATCATAAAGAGTTGCTTTACTGACAAGTTTTGCACTTTCGGTGTATTTCTTTCCTCTCTTCACAATAATCCTCCTCTTTGTGGTAAATTTCTCGGAAACTCAAGTTCCCTCCCACCTATTCCGGTCATTCTTCTACTACGATACCCATGCTTCTGGCCGTTCCGGCAATCATTCTTGCCGCCGATTCGACATTGGCTGCATTTAGGTCAGGCATCTTTATCTCGGCGATTTTGATTACTTCCGCCATTGAAATTTTCGAAACCTTTTCCCTATTCGGCACACCTGAACCGCTTTCGATTTTACATGCTTTTTTTAGAAGCACAGCTGCCGGAGGAGTCTTTGTTACAAAGGAAAACGATCTGTCAGCATAGACAGTTATTACAACAGGAATTATTAATCCTGCATCCTTCGCCGTTCTTTCATTAAACTCCTTGCAAAATCCCATGATGTTTACACCATGCTGTCCTAAAGCTGGTCCAACCGGTGGAGCCGGAGTTGCCTTCCCCGCAGGAATCTGTAGCTTTACATAACCCGTAATTTTCTTTGCCATGGCTTTCATCCACCTCCCAATTCTTCTGAAAAACCATTAATGGTCCTTCAATTTATAGAAAGAGATCCAAAGATCATCTGACTATCATATTTGTTTACTAATGCTATCTTCAGTATTACTTGCGGTCTATAGCTTTTGTATCTGAGTAAGCTCCAGTTCTACAGGGGTTTCCCTACCGAACATGGATACCGCTACTCTTACCTTCTTCTTCTCAAAGTTAATTTCCTCAACAATGCCGATGAAGTTCTCAAGAGGGCCCTCTGTGACCCTGACATTGTCATTGACCTCATAATCAAGCACAGGCGCAAAATCTTCAACGCCCATTACACGGATTTCCTCATCCGTCAGTGGTACGGGTTTAGACCCCGGTCCCACAAAACCAGTAACCCCTCTGGTGTTTCTTACAACATACCAGGATTCATCGGTCATAAACATCTTTACAAGAACATATCCCGGGAATACCTTCCTCA
>LSQX01061154.1_pt1 | contig 11138 bp, 9 predicted proteins | sample 654561 | NCBI WGS metagenome assembly LSQX01 (sample SAMN04489861, study PRJNA283612) | anaerobic digester metagenome | isolation source: 4 biogas reactors fed with cattle manure at either 37C or 55C with and... | place: Denmark: Kongens Lyngby | collected 2014 | reverse complement strand
TCATAGATAATGGTAATCTGGTTTTCCTGGTAATCATTTGCCCAAGCAGAATACTTTTCAACAATTTGCATTGGATTGTCTCTCCAAATTATTCCATGACCTGTAGCAATCATATCAATCGGTAAATTAAGTGCAATAATTTCATCTAACTTTTTTCGTAACATGAAATTAAACGGCGTCAAAATATTAGCAAAGTATTTAATGGACTCTTCAAAAAGCTCACACTGATCTACTAAATCATTAAATAATTTTTCTGTAGCATAGTGCTGCCCAAAAGCATCATTACTGAATAATATATTATCCTTCGTTAAATAAGTTGCCATACTATCTGGCCAATGTAGCATTGCCATTTCAACAAATATCAATTCCTTGCCGTTTCCTATATCAATTTTATCTCCAGTCTTTACTACTTTAAAATTCCAGTCTTGATGATACTGGCCTTTTAAAGATTTAACAGCGTTGGCAGTACAATAAATTGGTTTGTCAGGAATACGTTTCATCAAAGCAGAAAGTGCTCCACTATGGTCAACTTCTCCGTGATTCGCTATAATATAGTCAATCTCATTTAAATCGATTTCTTTTTCCAGATTTTCTACAAATTCTTCCGCAAAAGGAACCCAAACAGTATCAATTAGAACCGTCTTTTCTTCTTGAATTAGGTAAGAGTTATATGAAGAACCTTTATGGGTTGACAATTCTTCTCCGTGAAAACTTTGAAGTTCCCAGTCTACCTTTCCTACCCACGATACATTATTTTTAACTTGTTTTTTCATTTTCTTTCACTCCTTTTAAATAAATTTAATTCTAAATTTCGTTTTCTTCTTTTTCTTTTAATATGCTGAATTTTCGACTTTGTGTGCTAACAGTCTTGTTTGTTATCTGGCTCAAAATTATTCTTTTTTTGTAGCTTTTTATGATAGTACATTTGTTCATCAGCTTCCTTCATCATTTTTTGAAAATCCAAAGGTTCATCTCCATTAAATACACTATACCCATAAGCAACCGTTGGTAAACATCTGTCGCTTTCGCGTATTTTTGTAAGGCTGTTTGTCATATGTTTAAGCTGTCGTTCAAGTTTTTCTTGATTTGCATCCCTTCGTATAACACAAAATTCATCTCCACCGGTACGGTAGCAATTGCAGTTATTATCAAAAGAATCTCTTATTATTGCTGACACTTCTTTTAAAACCGTGTCTCCATAGTCGTGTCCGTAAGTGTCGTTGATTTCTTTAAAGTTATTGATATCCATAACGACTACAGAAAACATCTTTTTACCTTTAAGACGTTTTGTTGCTTTCTCAAAAGCTGCCCGGTTGTATAGCTCGGTTAACGCATCAAAGCTACCTTCAAATTCCGATAGTAATATATAAAGCAATAACAGAGATAGTGTCACACAATGCCATGAGGAATATACTGATGGAACCAAAAGCTGAATACATGAACCAACCACGATAAAAAGAGACAAGCTGGCTATTTTCCATTTAATCGTATAAAGATTCTTTTGACCTGTATACCAAATTATACCAACAAATAGTATTATGTTGATAATATATACTGACACGAAAAAGAAAAAGAAAATTCCTCGTTGATAATGATTGTTTGCATCAACATAAAAGATTAATCCAAGCCATGGTGATAGCAATACAGCGATAGTGTTTAGTATTGTAGGTAACAACAATACTTTCTTCGTTCGAAGAATTTTAGTGTCAAAAATAGCAATTAAAACCATCGTAATGGTAGGTGTAATCGCAAAACCTACAACATTGCAAAAGACATTAAAAGTTCGAAACTCTGCACTTCCTTCGCTAGCTAATATCGTTCCAAACTCAGACAAAATAACAACGATCGTAAAAATAATCCCGTAGGAGAATGCTCTGCTACGACGAGCTCCCATCAAATTATCTACGCGCAATAGCACAAATAGAAAAAGGAGGGCACTAATGTCCATTATATATATAATAATATAAGTTTGCATCATCCGATAATTCCTTTCTTGAGCTATAACTTATTTGCGTAAAAAAGTAGCGAAGTGCTTAAATCGTATCCAATCCACTTATGAATAGAGTAACACATCTATTCCGCTCATTCAACTACCGAATTTTTCACTTTTATCCAGTAAGTCCTGTCTTTATATCTGTAAACTTCTAAAATTCAAGTGTATTTATTCATCTAATTCATTTATAAGGTTTATAAAATATTCGCCAACTTAAACCATTCGCTCATCAGTTAACTTTATCATTTGTTCACTGTTCTCAGCAAATTCCGTAATACCTAATTCCTCGTAATTAGGTGCAGGCTCAAAACTTTTATCTATAATATCTTTTGTGGTAAGATGCATCTTAAAATATACACTTAGACCATCAAGAGCTCTAGTAACAGTTCCCGTAGATTTGGTAATCACAAAAGTAAGAAAGTTTTCTTCTTTGTTTATCTCAACACTTCTCTCGTTTGATTTTCCAAATTCTTCAAAAGCTTTCAGCCCTGCAATATACATTGAACCTTCTTTATAGTTATAGCTAAGAAAGCATGCAACTTTTCCGTCAGTTACTTCATAATTTTTTTCCTCTTGGATATTCTCTCCTGAAGTACATTCTGCATCTTCTCCTGCACTGTTATCCTCTTGATTTTGGTTAAAGCATCCTGTAATATAACGCTACCTATTATAATAGTTCCAATTAATAATATGCGAAATTTACTTTTCATTACTTATCTCTCTTTTGTTTAATAAATATTTCTATAAAATAAACAAGGCACTTGACGAACCTTTTCAGCAGGTAGATTGGATTTTACAAGACTTATATTACGAGGTTTTACCTAGGGCTGCATTAATAATTTTGTCTTTACTATTTAGATTTTAGTAAATCGCGAATTTCTTCAAGCAGTAAAATGTCTTGGGTTGGTGCAGGAGGCGCTGAAGCTTCTTCAGCTTTTTTCTTTTTCATGGATAAAAATAATTTTATGAACATGAACATTGAAAAAGCTATAATAATAAAATCTACACTTGCTTGAATAAAAGCACCATAAAGTATAGCGGCTTCTTCAATCTCTCCACTTGCAGGTGTTATGACATACTTTAAGTCAGTGAAATTTATACCACCCAAAAGCACACCTATCGCAGGCATAATAATATCATTTACAAGAGATGAAATTATTTTACCAAAAGCTCCTCCTATTATAATAGCAACAGCAAGGTCAATAATATTTCCTTTAAGTACAAACTCTTTAAATTCTTTAATCATTTTAATTACCCTCTTTCATTTTTTTAATTTGCAAAATTTCATGGCATTGCTTTTAAATTTTTATATCCGTGTGATTTTAATTCTTTTACCACTCTATTAGTTATTACTATTGAGGACATTCTACTTTTAAACCTCCTTAACTGAATTCTTTGATTTTCCGTTCATGCTTGATATGTTACTTTAATAAACTATATCAACCCTACTTCCATTAGACTTTTCTTTTGTTACAACTATTTGTTTTTCAATCTTATCCTTAAGCTCCCCAACGTGTGAAATTATTCCAACTAGGCGATTCCCTTCAGTAAGTCCTGCTAGCGCTCTTATTGCCTGTTGCAATGATTCCTCATCTAAAGAACCAAATCCTTCATCAACAAACATTGTATCTAACCTAATCCCACCTGCTGATGACTGAATCTCATCAGATAATCCAAGAGCAAGTGAAAGGGATGCTTTAAAAGATTCGCCACCTGAAAGTGTTTTAACACTACGCATAGATCCGTTGTAATGGTCTATTACATCAAGTTCGAGGCCACTTTGGCTACGATTATTTTCCGCAACCTTGCGACGTTTTAGTTCATATTGTCCACCTGACATTACCATTAATCTGGTATTTGCTCTTGCAATTATTCGGTCAAAGTAATTCATTTGAATATATGTCTCTAGCATTATTTTTTCTTTGCCGCTAATATTACCGTTAGCAGTATTTGATAGTGATCTGGCCCAAATCAATTTTATCTCTAATGATTTAATCTCTTCGGCTTTTTCTTTTATTTTTTCTAATGCCGTTTTATTTGTAGATATTCGAGTTTGTATTAGAGTCTGTTTTTCATCTATTGATTTTTTACTGCCGATCAATTCTTTTCTCTTGTCTTTTTCCAAATCAATATCTATCTCATCTGATTTTTCTAGCTGCTTTTCAAGTTGTTCTATTGTCCCCTTTAGTTGCTCAATTCCTTTTTCACAATCAAAGTATTTCTTTTGAGATTCATCATAGGCTTTTTTCATCAAATCTCTTTTTTCAGCAAGTTCCTTTATTTTTCTTTCAGCTTCTTTCTTGCTTGCATATTTAAGCTTTTCTGCCAACTTCTTAATCTGCTTGCACAGTTCATCCTTACGAACAGCATTTGAAGTTATTCTTTCATTAGTGTCTTTTGATAATTTGTCAGTTTTTTCTATTTTATCTTCTTCATTGGGTATACTTCTCTCAAGTTCAGTTTTTTGGTTAATTCTCTTTTCTTCAGCTTCCAGATTATTTTCGATTTCTTTTAGACTATTTTTAACAGATTCCGAGCGTTTTGCTATACTATTTTTTGCCTCTTCAATGCTGCATTCTCCGATTAACTCATCTGTCTGTTTTTTAATTGTAATTTTTGTTACAGTAACTTCTCCTTTTAAATTCCCAGCTTTAACACTTAAATCATTAGAGTTCTTATATGCTTTGTCATATTTTTCTTTAGATTCTTTTAACTTCGCTTCAGTAGGTGCCTCTTCTGATTTTACGGCAATTAAAGGGTGAATTCCTGATCCACACACAGGGCAAGGTTCACCTTCTACAAGGGTCTCAGCCAAAATACCAGCTTGTTCATCAAGAAAAGCTTTATTCATTTTGTCAAATATACTCTTTACCTTATCTGCTTTTTTAGAAGCAGCACTATATTCATCTTGACTGTTTTTTAATTCTTCTAATTTAAGATAATACTCATCGATTGCTTTTTCGAGTGATTCTAGATTTTTTTGTCTATTTTTTTCTTTTTCTTTTTCATTATTTAATCTCTGCTTTTGCTCCCCGGCATTTTCCAGAGTCTTTAGCTCTTTTTTAAGTTTATCCACATGCTCTTTTAATTTATCAAAGGATTTTCTATAGCCTTTAAACGCATTATCGTCTTTCTTAATCTTATTATCTATATCAGAAAGCTCACCCTTCTTGCTATCAAGCTCATCATAACTGTTAAGTTCATCGCTGAGTAAGGTAATATTATTACCTAGCGCTTCTCTTTCTGGTTCTTTTGATTTTTCTTCTTCAAATATATCTTTAAGTCTTACAACTTCTTCTGACTTATTATCTTTTTTTTCTTTAGCCTCGTTTAAACTCTTCTGAGCTATTTCGTGATCTTCTGCTTTTCCAATATTAGCATTTACTATTTCTCGTTTCTTTTCAATTAATTCTAGCTCACTATTAAATTTTGTATTGGTTTCATTATCTTTTTCCAGGATTTTATCTATTAATTCAATTACCTCTTCTATTTCTACACAATCCTTCTTCGCTTCTCTTAAATCAAGGGCAAGTATATCGTCTTCATCACAAAGCAGTCCATCTATATACTGCTTTAAGCTGTTTTTAGCAGTGTCATATTCTCTATTTATACCGCTTAATTCTGATTTTAATTTTTCTTGCAAAACCTGATAATATTTAGTATTAAATATCTCACGGAATATGGCCTGCCTATCTTTTGTTTCAGCCAGAAGCAGTTTTAGAAAATCACCCTGAGCTATCATCGCAATTTGAGAAAACTGATTAAAATCAATTCCCATTATTTCTCTGATGGCATCATTTACATTTTTCTGTTTAGTAACTACGCTTCCATCAGGATTAATAAGTTCAGCTTCTGCTTTTTGTTTAGTAAAGCCTTCTCCGCTTTTTTTAAGTCTATCATATTCAGGGTTACGCTTTACCACATATTTCTTTCCAGCATAAATAAAGGTTAGTTCAACTTCAGTAGGAACATCAGCCTCGGCATATTTAGAACGTAGCATTGTTGCCTCTCTGCTATTTCCACTAGCTTCTCCATAAAGAGCAAACGTAATGGCATCAAATATCGTTGTCTTACCTGCGCCCGTATCTCCAGTGATAAGATAAAGCCCCTTGCTTCCAAGTTTGTCCATATCGATTGAAACGTTGCCAGCATAAGGTCCAAATGCAGATAAGGTTAGTTGTATCGGTCTCATGTTCTATCCTCCCATATGCTCTCAATTAGGCCCTTTATGAGCCTTTGCTGCTCTTCATGCATCTCCTGGTTGTTCTGTTTTTCATAGAACTCTGAAAAAAGCTCAAGCGGCGATTTCCTGTCCACATTTTCAGATTCTATTAGCGTATCACTACTCCTTGTTCTCATATTATCGTAGTCAAGTTTCATAAGATTTGGGTATATAACTCTAAGTTTTCCCATTGCATCAGGTATATCCTCTTCATCAGTTAAGGTAATGTGCATATAGTCATCGGTATTAGTATTTTTATAATTACTTCTTGCTGTAATTTCTAAATACGTTCCTTTAATCTCCCTTAAATCTCGTTTAGGAATTAAAGGAATAGTATCTATATTAATACTACCTTTTTCAAGTAGCTCTAATACTGTAACCGACTTCTCATGATTCACTTCAGAAAAAGAATATTTTAAAGGCGTCCCAGAATATCTTACTGTTTCTTTACCAATCTTTTGAGGTTTATGTATATGTCCAAGTGCTACATAGTCAAAGGCATCAAAAACAGAAACGTCAATATTGTCTGAGCCGCCTACTGAAATATCTTCAGATTCAGATCTTAGCGCACCTGTTACAAATTGATGAGTTATCAAAATATTTCTATTATCACTACTAACACTATCCTTTAAAGCTATTCCCATAGCATCAGTATATGATTCTATTTTTTCATCAGGATAAAATCTGCGCACATTAGCAGGTTTAATAAAAGGCAGCATGTATATGTCAACAATTCCATGTTCATCTTTAACTGAAATAGGTACCACCTTGCCATTATATACAGGAGACATATGTATTCCGCTTTCATCAAACACCCTTGAGCCAAAAGCAATGCGCTCAGGTGAATCGTGATTACCACTAATTACAAAGACCTGTAGCTTTCTCTTTGCCAGCTTATATATAAAGTCATCAAATAGCTGAACAGCCTCTGCCGACGGCACAGACTTATCATATATATCCCCTGCTATAATTATACCGTCTGGTTTGACATCATCAATTATATTAATTACTTTTGTAAGAATATATTCCTGATCTAAAAGCATTGAAAACTCATTTACACGTTTCCCAATATGCAGATCAGATAAGTGAATCAACTTCATGTTTTCTCTCCTATCGCTCTTTCATATGTGCCCAATTTAATTTATTATATCATATATTTACTTGTCCAGATTTAAATTTTGTTACAATAAAACAGTCATTTGTACACTTTCATACAAATGACCCATCTTAATATATATCACTGTTAATCATTTTGATATTACCTAATTTTATAAGCTATTGCTTATACTTGAAAACGACTATATGATTAGCCCTTTACTTATATTTATCACCATACTTAAATTCAAAAATAATCTTTAGGATATAGTAAAATGCGCTTGCTAAAACCCAAATAATCCATGTAATTATCCAAAGCCCTGTTATAAAGCTTATAGTAAGGTAAATAAATGTTATTGTTATCCAGTATATAGTCATTATGTCTTCGAATAGTCTATTATGCTTACTATCCACGTTTTGTAATTCCTTTTTCTTTCCCTCATTATAATCTTTATATTCAAGCGGGGTTGACATATTACTGTATATTATAATTCCTGTTGCGGCAGCTGAAATAATCAATAAAACAATCAGTCCAACTAAACCATAAGTATCCTCGTTACCTATAAATTCACCAAGTCCACCTAGACCTATAAAAATAGCTGCACCTATAATATACATGGCTACACCAATAGCTGTGTTTTTCGCATTTCGTTTACGAAAATAATTTACTTGTTGTAGGAATTCATCACTTGGCATAACATCAGCGAGCATTTCGTCTATGTCTCCTAAACTACTAATAACAAGGCTATAAGCTTGATTTTCTGTTTTTCCATCTTTAATATAGTCTTCAAAACGCTCCGACATATTAGATAGGATTTCCTCTTTTAAGTCATTTGCCTTTTTACTACGTGGAATATCTGAAAATAAAGTTTCTACGTAATTCTGGATTTTTTTATTCATAGCACCGGCCTCCTTATTTTAATAAATTATCAATCATATCTTTTATTTTGTACCAGTCACGAATATTTTCTTCATATAATTCTAAGCCTTTATCAGTGATTGTGTAATATCGGCGTCTTGCACCTGCGTTTTGATCACCCCAATAAGATATAATATAGCCCACATCTTCCATTCTTCTAAAAGCAGTATAAAGTGTTGCTTCTTTCAATTCAAATTCGCCACTCGTTATCGCTTTTATATTTTTATTAATTTCATACCCATAACTATTACCCTTTTTGAGTTGAGCTAATATTAGCGTATCCGTATATCCACGAATCACATCAGAAACTACAAGCATATTTTCACCTCTTTAAATACATTGTATACATTAGTACCTCATCTGTCAATGTATCTCGAAAATAAAAAGAGGTTTTGATTAAATAAAATAAAAAAAGCAGTATAATTTATTTGCTGATAAATCCACCATGTACAATTTTTGAATCATTTATAACAATGACCGCATTTTCCATATCTTCTTTTATAAGTTCTACAGCTCTTGAAATACGTTTACGCTTAATATGTAGAAACATGACATCTCGATTACCGTCCTTGCCTTTTCCCTTAACAGTAGTAACTGCAAAATTGTTTGCTCTTAGCTTTACCATAAGTTCTTGGCTCTTTTCGCTCTCAGGAACTATTAATTGAAGAGAACAAAGACCGAAAGCTAATTTATCTTCCATCCATGATCCCACATAATTACCAACAGCAAAGGCGATTGCAAAAACAAACAACCTAAAAATATCGTCACTACAACCAATTAATACAGTACCTGTAATAAAAAGCCATAAAAGCATTTCAAAAACAGCAATAATTGAGCCTTTTAATCGTTCTCCCCTATTTATTAATACAAGCCTTATTGTAGAAACGGCAACCTCTATAATTTTTCCAAAAAAAATAAAAATATAGATCCATATACTGCTTGCCTGAAAAATGTCCATTTTAAAAATTTCCTTTCTTTCTCCACGTATACTTTAAAAAACTGCCCCGTGCTTCCAATATTATTTTATGTCAAATATATTAAAAACACTGATATCGTCACTATATGATTTAAAAAGAAATAACTATCCTAAGACCAGAATTTAAAAGTCACATTAAACAAACGGTAAGCCATAAAGGCTTCCCGTTTTTAAATATAGAATAGTAGCTTTTTCTGTATTTGCAAATAACATACTTAATCTGCTAGGTATTTTAGTTTAAATGTTGCGTTTTATAAAGCTTAGCATAAACACCGTTTTTTTTCATTAAATAATCATGATTTCCATCTTCAACAATGTTTCCCTTATCAAATACAAGTATTCTATCTGCTTTTCTAACTGTAGATAATCTATGAGCAATAACAAAAGTTGTTCTTCCAATTATCAAACTATCAAAAGTTTCTTGTATTTTAGCTTCAGTAACACTATCAAGTGCAGAAGTTGCTTCATCTAAAATTAAAAATGGCGGATTTTTAAGGAATATACGGGCTATAGAGATACGTTGCTTCTGTCCACCAGACAGCATTGCACCACGCTCTCCAACAAATGTATTAAATCCATCAGACATCTCAAGAATATCATCATAAATCTCAGCTTCTTTTGCTGCCATTGCTACTTCCTTAGTAGTCGCATCAGGTCTACCATATCTAATATTTTCAAGAATACTGTCTGCAAAAAGGAAAACTTCTTGATCTACGACTCCGATGTTTTTATGTAAAGATTCTTGTGTAACATCACGTATATCTATGTTATCAAGCAAAATTCTTCCTTCATCAACATCATAGAACCTTGGAATCAATTTACATAGTGTTGATTTCCCTCCACCTGATGGACCTACAACTGCAATTGTTTCTCCTGGTTCGACGTGAAGAGAAACATTGTGCAATACTTCGATTCCTTTTTTGTAAGAAAAACTAATATTTTCAATATCTAATTCACCTTTTACTCTAGATAATTCTATAGCATCAGGGGCATCTTTCATTTCAGTTTCAGTACGCATCATATCTACAAAACGAACAAGGCCAGCTCCACCTTTTGCAAACAGTTCAGCAAAGTTTGAAAGTTTTCTAATCGGAGTTATAAAAGTAGCAATATATAAACTAAAAGTGATTAAATCGATTTGATTCATCTCTCCTTGCATAATCAATATCCCACCCACTAAGATAACTGTTGCTGGCAAAATACAAAGGAAAAATTCCATTGTTGCAACAAAATGTCCCATAGCCTTATAAAATCCAGTTTTAGATTTTTTGAAAGCATCATTTGATTCATTAAACTTATCTAATTCTGAATCTTCATTTGCAAATGCTTTTGCTGTTTTCATGCCTGAAAGCCCTGATTCAATATTTACGTTTATAGACGCGGTTTTTGCTTTCACTTCCAAAGAAGCTTTTGACATTTCAGCACGCCTAAACCATATAACTATTAAAAATATTGGCAAGATTAATGCTATAACCAAAGTTAATTTCCATTGAATAGTAAATAAGACGCCTAGTGACCCTATTATTGTCAAGGTAGATATAAACACATCTTCAGGGCCATGATGCGCAAGTTCCGTTATATCAAACAAATCAGCTGTAAGTCTACTCATTAATTGACCTGTACGGTTTTTATCAAAGTATCCATAAGACAATTCTTGCATATGTTTAAATAAATCCCTTCTTATATCTGCTTCTACTAATACTCCAAAAGTATGACCATAATAGGTTATTATATAGTAGAAAAAGGCTCTTAATGTGTAAGCGATTAGCATAATCACCATAATAGTTATAAAGGTCTTATACGCACTAACAGGTAGTAGCTCATACAGAGAATAACGCGTTATTGCTGGAAATGATAAGTCAATCACTGCAATTAAAAATGCACATGACATATCTAATATAAAAAGATTTTTGTGTGGTTTAAAATATGAGAA
>LSQX01241590.1_pt1 | contig 11139 bp, 9 predicted proteins | sample 654561 | NCBI WGS metagenome assembly LSQX01 (sample SAMN04489861, study PRJNA283612) | anaerobic digester metagenome | isolation source: 4 biogas reactors fed with cattle manure at either 37C or 55C with and... | place: Denmark: Kongens Lyngby | collected 2014 | reverse complement strand
ACAAGCGGATCAGCTCAACAGAACGGTACCAGGTGGGATATCTTGAAGATCTTCAGGAATCGATAAATAAGTGTCACCCTCTGGTATAAATTGTGATATCCAATAAGACATATAATCAGACATATACAGACTTGATATCGCAAAATGCGACATCATCTTGAGCTTCCACTTTGGAATATCAAGGATAAAATATTTTGACTTAAATAAAAAACATACTTTTGTTATGGATAAATATGGATACATTATGGATATACTCAAAAATATGCAAACCAAACTGAGCTTTAGCAGCCAGGTATACCAGCAGTTAAGTCAGAAACTTAGTGTACTTGATACATTTAAAGGAATATGGAAAGCCAAAGAGAACCTGCAGGGGCAGTACCTTGAGGAGCTCAGGAAGATAGCGACAATAGAGAGCGCAGGATCTTCAACACGTATTGAGGGAGTTAAGCTAACGGACCAGGAAGTTCTTATCGACCCATCCGTACAAAGATGGCAACGGTCGTCTGTCAAGGCTTCTTACCACACTTTTATTGATGAAGCTGGATTACCAGTTTATCCAGTATGTCTCTTTTGAGAATGTTATTGAATCCAGAAAGGATGAATACTACCGGGTACTGGTTGCCGGGCAGAAGGATCGTTATAAAGACAACGAAAGGATCGATGCCTGGGTGCTGTTTTTTATGCAGAGTCTAATCACCTTAACAGAAAGGCTGGAGGCCAAGTACGAAACCTACAGTAAGCTCAAGACAGCGCTGAACAAACGTCAGCAGGAGGTACTGGATTATATTGGAGAGCATGAACCGGCCCAGGTAGGTGATATAGAAAAAGCTTTAGAACAGTACTCACGGAACACCCTGAAGAAAGATCTTGCTTTCCTGGTAAAAGAAGGATTATTACTAAAAACCGGAGACCGTAAAGGTACCAGGTATCACAAAGCTGTGAAACCATGACAGCTATCCAATAAAAATAACATCCCCGCAGCTCCGCGGTTTGATCCTGCAAATAAATAATTTTTCTGACCTTATGTTGGCATTGTCATTGATCTTCTTTCCAGGGACAATCTTTCTTTGAATTCGATATCTCGCACGTTTTCAGCGCACCCGCTTTCATTCTCATATTGACTTCTGCATCAATTTAAATGACTGAACTATAAGATCAATATTTTTCCCTGCAAGAGGGGGTACAAGTCAGGAAAACTTTATGAATATTGATTCTCATAAAATGAATCTGAGACAGAATCATGAATTTGAAAGAGAAATAAAAAAATGATTACTTTAGGGAAGATATTTACTCAGGAAAAGAGATGAAGAAATTGTCCGGCCGTAGCAGGCGCTGCCCGGAATCATTGGATAACCCGTTTCAGAAGAAATAAAACAAACTTAACTATGGATTTAACAAAAAATTATCTGAAAATAAAACCTTCAGAACAGTCAGTCGACTATGTGGAAAATAAAAAACAATTCCACCTTTTTTCCCTGCTTACCGAACAGAGACATCCCAAAACATGGAATCTCAGTTCAAGCATAAAAGAAAATACAGCAAAAGGTCTGCAAATGCTCCTTTCTGTGGATGAAGATATTACACTTAAGACCCGGGAACTGGCAGATAATATCCGGCTTTCTGAGCAGGCTGCCGATGCGATATACAGGGCAATAAAGGAAGGCCGGAAAATATACTACTATGGCTGCGGATCAACGGGCCGGCTTGCCAAACAGATGGAAAGCTCTTTCTGGAGACCTTTCTGGCGGAAAATGAAAAAAAGCAGCTTATGGGAAAAAGTCAGGGATCATATTCCCGGGAATATAGAGGATTATCTCATTGGAGAGATGACCGGGGCAGACAGGGCCCTTATTAGTTCACTTGAAGGTTTCGAAGATCTTCTGCTCATAGGAAGCCTCCAACTCCTTGACAGGGGCATAGAAAAGGGGGATGTGGTATTCTGTGTAACAGAAGGCGGAGAGACTTCATCAGTGATCGGAACCATCCTGAAAGCACTGGATCAGTACGGGGAGCTTACAGCAGAAAAGTCTGAAGAAGCCCGCCGTAACCTTTATTTTGTATACAACAATCCTGACGAGCTCCTGATTCCCTTTGAGCGCAGCAGGAAAGTAATTGAAAATCCTGCTATCACAAAACTGAATCTTACCACAGGACCGCAATCAATAACAGGTTCAACAAGGATGCAGGCCACCTCAAGCGAGATTTTCGTTCTTGGTTCAATACTTGAAGAAGGATTATACAGGTTCCTGGGGAATTATCTCAGCAAAAGTGAACTGTCCTCAATCGGCTTCAGTGATGAAATAACGCTTCGGGAAAGAATTGCCTCATTCAGTGCAGTTAAAGAAAGTGTGGACAAAACCGTTGCTTCTCTTTGCAGCCTGACAGAAGCTGAAGCAGAAACTTACAGCAAAGGGCGTTTCGCTACATATCTGGCCAACGAAGCCCTTGTTACGGTTTTTATTGACATCACCGAACGGAGTCCTACCTTCAGACTTTTTCCTCTTGACACAATAAAAAGCCGGAGCAGAAAATCCTGGATACAGGTTTGGGCTAAAGGAAAGAATACCGGGGAAGCGTGGTTCAACTTTCTGGGCAGAGATTTCAGGGGTCTTGAAAAGTCTTTCTATGAAACTCCCTTCAGGGAAAAGATTGATGATCCATATCTTAAAGAGGTGGCATTGAAAAGTCTTGAAAATGCCGGAAACGACCAGAAGGAATTGTATGACCTTTCTTTCACATCCTGGAATATTGAAAACAGGGGTCCTTCAGCCGGCGATCTGGGAGTTATTGTATGTATCGATAATGAACTGGATGAGATAAATGATCCTGAATCGGAATTCAGGAAATTTGCTGATCTTTTCAGGGAAAAGGGAGGCCGTGTGGCAATAATTTCAGTGTCTGAAGAGCGGAAGGTTAAAAACAGCGACAGTTTCATTCCCGACATAGAGGTGGAAATTACTCTTCCCTCCTTTCCTGATCCAATAACACTGAGAAAACAGATTGCACTGAAAATGCTGCTTAATGCCCATTCAACAGGTGTTATGGCAATACTGGGACGAATCATCGGTAATACCATGACTACCCTTAACCCCAGCAACCTTAAATTGATCGGACGTGCCACATACCTGATAATGAGTCATGTGAATGATACTATCGCACAAAAGGAATGGATAGAAAAATATGGTTACCATGAGCCTATTACTTTTAACGAAATAAATGCAGTACTCTTTGATTCAATAGATTATATATCAGGTCAGGAGGCCGGAGAAACTGCGGAGGTTCCCCTTTCGATAATCCGGATTCTTGAATCACTTAAAATAAAAGATTATATCAGCTGGGATGATACCAGGAAGATACTTGACAAACAGGGTCTGGAAAATTATCTTACGGAACATAATCCAAACCTGGGTTCAGGCAAACAGTGAAAACAATATATATTTCAGTACAGTAGCAAATCACAACAAACCTTTCTATAAATAATTCAACACTAACAGCAATATGAATTTTACAATCATTGATGCGCTGATCGTCATTGTGTACATGGTCGGCATTACATTATTCGGAATTAGGCTTGCAGGAAAACAAACTTCATCCAGGGATTATTTTCTGGGAGGTCGAAAGATTTCATGGTGGGTGGTTTGCTTTTCAATAGTTGCCACAGAAACCAGTACACTGACCTTCATCAGCATTCCCGGATTAGCATATCTTACAAACTTAAATTTCCTTCAGCTGACCATTGGTTATTTCCTTGGAAGAATCGTTGTTGCCTGGATAATCCTGCCTTCCTATTTCAAGGGTGAACTGGGAACTGCATATACATTTCTGGCAAACCGCTTCGGCACTCCAATGAAAAACCTGGCTTCGGGTGTTTTTATGTTAACCAGGCTGGCTGCAGATGGTGTTAGGCTTTTTGCAACGGCCATACCTCTTGCCCTGATACTTCAGGGAACATTTATCGGCGACAGCCTTTCTGGTGAATGGATATATGTCTGGTCAATAGTTCTGATTGCGCTGGTAACCTACAGTTATACATTCCTGGGAGGATTGAAATCCGTTGTATGGATGGAAATGGTCCAGCTGTTTATTTATATCACAGGAGCAGTTATCGCGATAGTCATCGTCAGCAACAAGTTAACGGGCGGAATGGCTGGAGGAATTGAAACAGCAGCAGCAGCCGGAAAATACCATATATTCAATTTCTCATTTTCAGGAGGATTAAAAGGATTTTTCTCCACACCCTATACCTTTATTGCCAGTATACTGGGAGGAATGTTCCTTTCAATGGCATCGCACGGAATTGACCAGCTGATTATCCAGAGACTTCTTGCTACCGGAACATTAAAAGCAAGCCGGAAAGCCCTGGTAACAACCGGAGGAATCATAATAGGCCAGTTTGCCCTCTTTCTTTTCCTTGGTACTCTGCTTTATGTTTTCTACGGCGGAGCCGATATCAGATCTGATGAAGTATTCCCGAAATTTATTATTGAAGAAATACCGACAGGACTGTCCGGCTTCATCATTGCAGCCCTCTTCGCTGCTGCAATGTCAACTCTTTCAAGCTCCATCACAGCACTGGGTTCAACCACTATGTACGACTATGTAATGCCATATTACAAGAAGCTGAATCCTGCCAATGAAATAATGATTTCCAGGGTTATAACCGGAATATGGTGTCTTCTGCTTGTGGTATCAGCCGTCTCCTTCATGAAAAGTTCCGCGGTAGTCGTAGAACTGGCATTGTCCATTGCTTCATTCACATACGGAGGCTTGCTGGGTACTTTCATCCTGGGAGTTCTTTTCAAAAAACCACAGATAAAACAGGCTGTTCCTGCTTTTCTGACCGGTATTGCAGTTATGGTCTACATCATAATTTTCACCTCCATTGCATGGACCTGGTACACCCTGATAGGAACACTGGCTACTGTTCTTACCGGCCTGATCCTGACCTGGATTACACAGAACAGGAAGGAACGGGACAGCTGAAATATAAGTTTACGGTATAGTAAAAACTTACCGTATAATAAAAGCTTGCGGTATAGTAAAAGTTTACCGTATAGTAAAAGCTTACTGCATAATAAAAGCTTGTTGTGTAATACCGGAGTGTAATACCGGAGTGTAATACCAGGGTTTAATCCAGAACTCTCCTTACTTCTTCAAGTATTTCGGGAGTTCCGGCATTGAACCAGTATCCCGAATCGGAAAGCAGGGTGTAGATATTTCTATCGGATGCCAGTTTCAGGTAGAGTGGTGTCATTGAATACACTCCTTCAGACATATAATTGAAGATTTCAGGATCAATTACGGCCATGGATGAAAATGCGATTTCTGACAGGTCTTCCCCTGTACCCCGGGAAATAATCCTTTCGCCTGTGTGACTGTTGTACCAGCCGCAAAGCAGTCCTTCACCATCAATAAGCAGAAAGCGTTTCCCCGGCCTGTGCCTGACAACCAGTGTTGCCAGTCCTCTTTTTTCCAGATGATAATCCAGCAGTATTCCCAGATCAAAGTCGGTAATTATATCAGCATTGTACAGAAGAAAGGGTTTCCCGTCAAAGAAATGACGGGCCTTGTACAGGCCTCCTCCGGTGTCAAGAAGTTCTTCTCTTTCATCCGAGATACTTATTCTGAAACCATCCTCTCTCAGCCGTCCGATCTCCTGTTCAACCATATCAGCAAAATGGTGGACATTTATTATGATATCGTCAAATCCGTGGGACACGCACTTTTCAACAGCCCGTCTGAGAAGACTCTTTCCGTTGATATCAACAAGAACCTTGGGAATAGTTTTTGTAATTTTTCCTAATCTGCTTCCCTTTCCGGCAGAGAGAATCATTGCTTTCATAATCCGGAACTCATTATCTTTTTGCCTCCAGATCCTTGAAAACAGATGTCTTTGAAGTGGCGGCAATAGCACTGTACAATTCGGGAAGCCTGATATGTTCCTCTGCTTTTGCTGCAATATCCTGCAGAAGGATCACCGCAGGAACCAGTGATTCCGTAAAAGTGGGTTTCTTTTCATACAGACCCCTGAAGCCGAATGCTCCCAGGGCCTGCATCAGCCGGATCATGCTGAATCCTGAGTAATAGCCCCTGAATTTTTGCTTATCCTCATTTGTTGCAACACAGAATTTTTCAAGAAAATACTCTGCCATTTCATCCCGGTTCTCCTGTTTCATCGGGATTTTGGCATCATAAAGCAGTGAGGCTACATCATATTGGGGAGCTCCTTTCCTTCCTCCCTGGTAATCGATAAACCAGGGTTCTTCATCATCTGTCAGCATGATGTTTGCTGTCTGAAAATCCCGGTAAAGGAAGTATTTCTGACCGGTTTCCAGCAGATAATCGGTCAGGCTGTTAAAATCATTTTCCAGGAGGCTTTCCCGGAAAGGAACAGCCAGCAGCTTAAGCAGCATGTACTTGTAATAATTCATATCCCACATCATCGACTGGCGGTCAAAACTCTTATGCGGATAGCAGAGGTCTAGATTCAGTCCGTCAATTCCCCTGGTCTGAAAGAGAATCAGTTTATCGAGAATTTTTTTATAGAGCTGCTTTGTCTCATTATTGAAATCCGAAATATCCGGCCTGCCGTGCAGCCAGGTATACAGATTCATGTCACCCAGATCTCTCTGGAAATAAATAAATTTTTCCGGCGTATAAGAAAAAACCTCAGGGACAGGCAGTTGTTTGAGAAGAAAATGTTTCGTAAAACCAACAAAGGCATCATTTTCTTCACGGTCTCTGTTATATGTGCCAATCACGGTCTTTTCCCCGTCATATATACGGAAATACATCCTGTCCGACCCCGATCTGGGAAGAGGCTCTGTTCTTGTTACCGTATTTCCGGTATATTCCTTGTATCCTTGCGATACTATGCTTATCACATCCATTTATTTATTATTTTAATATCAGTCAGTATTCTTTTTTATGCCCGCCACCGATTATGCTTAATACCTGTGCCGGGAGTCCGTCTATGAGTTGCAGCATCATAAACGTATCATAATCTTCTTTCTGTATAGTATCAGTGCAATAATCCAGATGAGCAAAACCTGCAAAAGCGCAAACATAAGGCTTCCGTTCATATTGCCGGCAACAGGAACACAGATTTTTTCCCATATCCAGTTATAAAGGTTCATTTCATCTCCGCCGGAAGTTAATTTTACAGTAAGCATAGTTCTTGTCCAGATACCTGCAAGAAAGTATGAAAACAGAGCATTGGTACCGAAAACCAGGAAAAACATACCCCACTTCCGTAATTTCCATACATCCGCTACCAGGTAGATCAGCGCAAGGACTCCCATGGCAATCCCTGCGGTATAAAGGACATAGGAGCTTGTCCACAGTGGCTTGTTAAGCGGAAAAACTATGCTCCACAGCAGTCCGAGCCCTGCCGATGAAGCTCCCAGCAGCAAAAGCTTCACTGTCTTATCCCAGCCGGCAGATCCCTTACCCAGCAGTTCGCCGGCATAATAACCGATCAATACTGTACAGACTGCAGGTAAAGTGCTGAAAAGACCTTCCGGATCGAATGGGATGCCATAGCCCTTGTACAGGTGATTTTTTCCCAGAACAGCCACATCAACCTTCAGTGCAAAATTACTTTCCAGGCTGTAGGGGTCAGCGCCACCGGCAAAAGCAAGTATCGCCCAGTATGAAAGAAGGATCACGGCAATCACTATCCACAGGTAATTCCTGTTAACAGAAAGACATATTATGGCTCCCAGGCAGTATGCAAGTGCAATTCGCTGAAGCACACCCATTATCCTCAGACTTGAATAATCCCTCACAAAATGAGGAAATACCGTAAGGAAGATTCCAAGTGCAAAAATGGTCACTGTCCGCCTGATTATCCTCAGTAATGAACGGCTGTTTAATTCCTGGCCGTATTTTTTCATTGAAAACCAAAGGGAAACCCCTACTATAAACAGGAAGAACGGAAAAACGAGGTCTGTCGGGGTACAGCCATGCCAGTCAGCATGACGAAGCGGAGGGTAAACATAATCCCAGCTGCCGGGAGTATTTACTATTATCATGAAGGCTATTGTCATCCCCCGGAAAATATCAAGAGAAACCAGCCTTCCGGTACTTTTTGCCATTTATTGACTGTTCTGGATTAATATCAGAGTTCCACTATACCTATTCCCGGCCTGTCCTTCAGAGTGATCCTGCCGTCTTCCACGGTGACACCATCATATATATCATTACTTATCAATAAGTTGCCATCCAGATCAGCCCAGTCGACCAGCGGGGAAAACTGTGCAGCAGCAGAGATGGCACAGGATGTTTCGGTCATACAGCCAAGCATTATTTTCATTCCCATTGCCCGGGCCATAACAGCCTGCTTGTAGCCGGCATTCATACCGCCGCATTTCATCAGCTTGATATTGATCCCGTCATAGAAATCCTTAACCCTAAACAGGTCATCTATTGTCTGAAAAGCTTCATCTGCAATAACAGGAAGAGGTGAATTTTCTGTAAGCCAGCCTGTTTCATCTGTCATGGTTTTGGGCATGGGTTGTTCCAGATAAATGACATTCTGCTCTTTCAGCCAGTGAGCCATCTCGAGAGCATAATGTTTGTCCTCCCAGCCCTGGTTGACATCAACGCCGATAGGCTTATCCGAAACCGACCTGATGGTTTCTATTATATTTTTGTCATTACCCAGGCCCAGCTTGACTTTCAGCACCTTGTAAGGTTCGGCTTCAGCAACTTTCTCTCTTACAACATCAGAGGTATCATCACCTATGGTAAAACTTGTGTACGGTGCTTTTTCAGGATTGAGTCCCCACATCCTGTACCAGGGCTGACCGGTAATCTTTCCCACAAGATCATGAAGGGCAATATCCAGTGATGCCTTGGCAGCATAGTTGCCGGGAGCAACTCCATCAATATATTCAAGAATATCCTCCATCAGAAATGGGTCATTGAATTGTTCCATGTTGACCCCGGAAAGGAATTTCTGAACACTTTCATGACTTTCTCCAAGATATGGAGGCATTGATGCTTCCCCGTAACCGGTAAATCCGTCACATTCCAGCTGTGTCAGCACTACGGGGGTGGTTGTTCTTGATCCGGCGGCAAGCGCAAACACATGCCTGAGCTGAAGAGTGTAGGGCTTATATTTCAGCTTTATGGAACTGCCTTTTACGGATCTTTTAACAGTTCCCTTTTCCGGGGTGTTTCCGCAGGACGAAATAGTGCCGCTTATCATTGCGCCCGTCAGTAATCCGCCATACTTGATAAAATCGCGTTTTTTCATTTATACCAGTTATTTTGTGAAATATGTTCCAGACCCTTTCCTGAGCGGGTCCCCAATATCCTTCTTGCCCCCTGCAGTATACTGACCAGGTAGCTGTCGTAATTGTCCGAGGCCGGATCAAGACTGTTGTTTGCCACCATTCCGCTTCCTACTGAGGAATGAATAAATTCATTGTCACCTATATACATTCCTGTATGCGTGATCCTTTTTTCTCCCTTTTCATTAACCGATCCGAAAAACAGGAGATCTCCCGGCTGAAGTGCTTCAAAGGAAGATGATATATCCACATCATCTCCGTAACGAAACTGCTGGGATGCATCCCTGGCAAGGATTATACCGCCGGTAAAATAAATGATTTTTACGAATCCGCTGCAGTCAAGGAGTTTTGTTGAAGTTCCGCCCCACAGGTATGAAATACCGGCAAGGGATTCTGCAAAACTTACCAGCTTATCTGCTTCAGGTGCAACGGTCCGGGACCAGTGTGCAAAATCAGCAGCATCTTCCCTGTTAATTCGTCCCCTTCTGCCATCTGGAAGCTCAACTGTATAGTAATCCCTGCCGGCAGATATCCTTTTCAGAATAGAACCCGTCACCACATCCGAAACAACTTCCTTTCCGCTTCCTTCAGAAAGTATATCTCCCGTTCTTGAAGTATAGATAAGGCGGTCCGATTCTTTCCATTCCTGAAATTCTGTTTCGTCTATAGCGCTGATACTGCTGCGCGTGGTCCATCCAAGGTAATGATCAGGTGTCTGGATCAGCAGCCAGCTTCCCTCCTTTTTGAGAATCCTCACCGGAGTCCCCATTACTGCCTGGGAAGCCAGCTCACTTGAGTGTGAAGGATCCTTTTTCAGATTGGCAACGGAGACAGATACGATGCCCCATATTTTATTTGTTTCCGATCTCTCAGGAAGGATTTTGATACTGTCTGTATAAGTTGTTCCCGACTGTTCAAGATGTTCAAGGATTTCAGCCTTCAGTGCAGCAAGACTGGTTTCGCCTTTTATCAGCAGACTTCGGTCTTTCAGGATCTCCAGTTTTAAATCACCCACAGCTTCACGTTTATCTGGAATATGCTGAAACACGATGGAATCTATTTCATTCTGAAGGCTTACCGGAACTTCGGCCGGTCTGCATCCGGAAATGAACAGGATAATCAAAATAATCCGGAAAAAGCTTTTCATAACTTATCAAAATGGTAAATATCGTGTAAACTTATTAAATTGAAAATAAAGATTCTGAATAAATTGTAAAAATTAGTCAACAATTACAGTTACAGATCAGGAAGTATTAATAAACTCCCCGCCGCCTGCCGGCGGATATCCACAAAAATATCCTGTACAGCAGCTTCCCCGGATTATTTAGTGTCAGAAAGAAAACTCATCTTTTTTCAAAAATTTAACCTATACGACTTTATTCGCCATGGATGGTCCCGTTTAATATCTTCTCAAATTTTTATTTCCCCTCGATTCTCAATTTTTCATAACTGATTTTTGAAAATATGTACATATTTTTTGCTAATCAGGCATACCAATCCCATCTAAAATAATTCATGTTATATGTTTCAAGCGGTACTTATGCCGCTATATTATACTCTCTATCAATTAATTGCAAGGACTGCCGCTGTATCGCGATCAACTCTTGTCCAATACGCCGCAGCTTATATGCTGCGACAGCCAGCCCGGTATATCGCTTGTAGTTTGGGTAATCCCGATCGGGACACCTGTCCAGCCCCCTGCATTCCAATTCATTGATGTTTGATTCTACCGCGCTATGTTTATTTCTCAACAATTTAAAATACCGTTGGCCTTCTTCAGCCTGTTCCGTCTTGTTGCACTTTCCCTTTTTGGGCATGATTACTTTTTCAACATGTTCTTTTA
>LSQX01341655.1_pt2 | contig 11140 bp, 3 predicted proteins | sample 654561 | NCBI WGS metagenome assembly LSQX01 (sample SAMN04489861, study PRJNA283612) | anaerobic digester metagenome | isolation source: 4 biogas reactors fed with cattle manure at either 37C or 55C with and... | place: Denmark: Kongens Lyngby | collected 2014 | reverse complement strand
AAAAAGGAACGTCCCCGCTGTCCACCCGCTGTCTCACACAAATATGGTAAAAAATGCTGCTTTTTTGGTAAAAACTATGTACTTTTAAAAACGATAAGTATAGAATTAAGCTGTAAATTGTTTAATCAGGCATTTAAGGCTGTCAATCGTGCAACAATTGACTTTTGGAGGTGGATTAAAAGCCAAGACGATTCAATTATAATGGATAAATGGCTATGGACGGGGCGGCAGACTTTTCAATTCTTCCGGCAAAAGCAATCGGGACCATGACAATAGATAATTTTGAAGGATGTGCAAATAAATGCCGCTGCTGCAAAAGCGCTGTTTATTTGCTTTTTTTATTTGCCGCGTTCTTTTGCGAGCGCACCGATATTTTTGTTTTATCGTGGGTTGTCTATGATAGCACAATTGTTTTGGGGAGGGTAATCATGACATTGAAAAAGGGTTACGTACATTTTGCCGCAGCGGTTCTCCTGAGTTTGGCCTTGCCTTATTCCCGGGCCTGGGCGCTGCCGGCCCCGAGTTATAACGACCCCGGCGTGCAGCTGAACAAAACGAGGGAGTATCTCGAGAAGCAAAGAGTCGCGGAGGAAATCGCCGAGGGTAAGGAAAAGAAAACCGAAAAAATCGAAGCTGCGGCTCCCGAGGGGCAAAAGGAGGCCGCGCCCGATGTCCGGTTTGTCGCGAAGGCAATTCGAACCGACAAGTCTGCCGTTCTGTCACAAGAGGAGATAGAGTCCGTCATTGCTAAATATGTCGGCAAGGAAATCGGCATCAAGGACCTGCAGGCTGTTGTTGCCGCTCTAAATGAAATTTACGCGGACAAGGGGTATCTTACCTGCCGCGCTTTTCTGCCGTCGCAGACCGTCAGGCAGGGAGTTGTCGATATCAGGCTGATTGAGGGCCGCACCGGCAGCATTGAGGTCGCAGGCAACAAGTCGACCAACCTGAGCTACATCAGGAACAGGCTGCACCTGTCTCAGGATAATATTGAAAACGTCAGCGTTCTGAATGAAGACCTGCTGCGTTTCAACGCGACCAATGACGCTCAGCTGCGGATTTCCCTGCAGGCCGGCGAGAAGCCGGGCACGACCGACTACCTGATCAGCGTGTTCGAGCCGCAGCAAAGAAGCGTGACGGTTTACGCCGACAACGCGGGCTACGAAAGCAGCGGCCTCTACCGTGAGGGCTTGTTCTTTATCGACAGGAGCCTGACCGGGGTTCGCGATACTTTGAACATCAGCACCATTTATTCGAAGGGCACCGAGTCCTTCAGCACTTATTATGCGCGGCCCGTCGGCCGCAGCGGGACCAAAATGACTCTGCAGTACAGCACTAACAGCGTCCATGTTGTGGACGGCGACCTCGAGGACATGAATGTGCGCGGTCACGCCTATTCCTACGGCCTCGGCATAGTGCNNAGCCCATAATAATCAGGGAACGCTTCAAGTCGGAGGTTTCGCTGGAATACGCGCGGCAGAGCTCGAAAACCGACTTTTTGGGCATCCATTGGCTGGACGATGTTATTGACGGGGTGACCTTGGCTTTCAGCCAGACGAACTATGGACGCAGCAACGTACTGTATCAGAAGCATGGCTACCGCATCGGCAACTGGGACGATATCGACGGCAGAAGCCACAATTTCGGCAGGTTCCAGACGAACCTCTATTACCAGAAAGCTTACGGCCATGGTCAGCTTTTGTCGGCCGGTCTTAACGCGCAGTTGAGCAGCAACAATTATCTGGCTTCGGCCGAGCAGTTCTACATCGGCGGCGCCTACAGCGTGCGCGGCTACGAGGAGAGCATCCTGAGCGGCGACCATGGCTACAGCGTCAACCTTGAGTACGCGATGCCGGCAGGCAACAAGGCCAGCGTTTACACCTTCTTCGATTATGGCTCCGTCCACGGCGACAGCGCTTTCGACGACCATGTGCTGGCAGGGGCCGGCATTGGCTACAAGAAAACCTTTAATGAAAAAATGTACGCCAACATTAGTCTTGGCGTCCCTTTGTTCAGGGATTTGAACGGCAGGGAAGTATCAAAGACGAGAGTCCATTTCCTGTTCAGCGGACAGTTTTAGCTTGAAGGGGGGATCGGGTAATGAAGAGCAAGAAAAGACAGGAGCGCGTCAAAGGTGAACAGAAGCTTCTTGTCAAAAGAATTTTAGCCTGCGTGGCGGCAATGGGTGTTTCCCTGCTGCCGGGCGCTGCCGAAGCGCAGTCGATAACGAAGGGCGCGGATTTTACCACAATTACGACGAACGGCAATGTTACGGACGTTACGACGTCAAAGGTCTACGGCGGTTCCGTGAAGATAGGCGTCAATGTCTTCAATACCTTCCAGCTTGACGCAAACCAGATAGCGAATCTGTACTTCGGCACGAAAGAGGCCAATACGGCGAACAAGCTGGTCAATTTTGTCGATACGAGAATCGACGTCAACGGCACAGTGAATGCGGTACAAAACAACAAAATCGGCGGCGAGCTGTATTTTCTGAGCAGGGACGGTATGGCCGTCGGCGCGAGCGGCGTTATCAATACGGGGTCGCTTTATGTCATGACGCCGGTCTCTGAAATCGCCGATCCGACAAGCCCCTTCAACTATGCGATGCTGAAGGGCGAATTCAGCAATGCCTCGGCAACGCCGGGCAGCCAGGTTTACGATAACACGATGACCGCGAGCATTCCGCTGAACGCGAGCGGAACAATCACGGTCCTCGGCAAGATCAACGCAACCGACAATATCGGCCTTCATGCTCCGAAAATCGCGGTCGGCAGGAATATCAGCGGCGAGGCGGTCGGCACTGTTGCTGACGGCGGTGTTGTGACGACGGCAAAGCTGACGACGGGCGTAGTTGATTTTAAAGACCTGGTCAACCTGACAGGCATCGACTCGGGGCTTACTCCTGCAAATCTTGTAGCCGTGCGAGCGGCTGATGGCGGCGACATTGTAATCGCGGCGAAAGCCGAGTATGCCAACACGATTGACCAGGCCTTCAACAATATCGCGGTAAGCGAGCTTGGCATTACCGAGGGCATCATCGACCCCGATATCATTCCGCGGACGGTAACCGCCTCCGTCGAAAATTACGGAGAAATCAGCGCGGCACGTGACGCTGTCATGACCGTGACGGCCACCAACGGCAACATAGAGAAGAATGATGCCAGCAGCTTTGGCAATGTGAAGGCCGTCGCCGACGTGCAGGGCGATGTCGCGGCGGGCAATGACGTTGTTATTTCAGCCGTTGCAGACNNGCAGACAACACCTATCTTGACCGTGGCAGCGGCATGGCTTCCGAAACCTTCGGCGCAGCGGGCATTCAGTCGCTGTTAGGCGCGACTATCGCCTCGATTGACGCCAACGTGATGATTCTTGGCAGCGAGGCCGAGGTCACGGTTGGGCAGCAGGCAGACATAACTGCCGGCAACAAGGTTAAGCTTAACGCGGAGTCAACGCTTGACGCCACGGCCGGAGTCAGTGTAACCGGCAGCAAGCTTTACAGCGTTACCTCGCTTGTGCCGTCCGCAGGGGTGAGCTATGCCCAGACTTCGAACAAGGCGAGCGTCAATGTCGCTGGAAAAGTTACGGCCGGCGGCGCTGCAAGCACGGAAGCAGACGCCGACAAGACGATAGAAATTACAGCTTCCGCAGTATCGGACGTCAGCAACACGGCGTCGACCGCAATCAAGAAGAGCGTCACAAACGCCGAGCCTTCGGCACTTGTGGTCGGAATCGCGATTACGAAGACAACCAACGAGGCTGAAACAAGCATAGCCGAAGGCGCCCAAATAGGTGCTGCCTCGGGTGACATAAAAATCAACGCGGTGACGGATACGGGGCTTTTAACGACAGCCGCCGCTTCGGCTCCTGACGCCAGCATGGCGACAGCCGCCATAAATTACGTGGGCAAGACAACCGCGGCAAACGTGGAGGTTGCGGGTAAGGTCAGTGCCGGCTTTGACATTGCCGTCAAAGCGGAAAATGTCATTTCCGACAGCAGCATTACGGCCAACAACTCCATCGGCATGAGCAAAATGCAGGCGGAGCTTACAGGCAAGCTGATGCAGGCGGCGCATGTCGAAGGCATCACGAACGCGGTCAAGGGACTCGTCCCGTCATCCGTAACCGACAAGCTGTCTTTCCTGAAGGGAGAGAGCGGCACAGAGCCTTCGCCGCTTGACAACCTGTTTTCGGCGGGAGCGTCAGTGGTGGTCGCTAACGAACATAACGCTTCAGGCGTTAAAATCTCGGCGCCGGCGGAAATAACCGCAGGCGGCAATCTTGACATAGCGGCACGCACAGCCGTGCTCGATACCTTTATGCATGCTTCGGCCAAAACCAATTCCTTTAAGAAGGACGCGGAAAAAGACGTGACGATTGCTGCGGCCGTGGTTTACGCCGACGTCAACAACGACGCGGTTGTGGAAGTGGCAGGCGGCACGATGGCAAGTCATCCGAAGCTGAGCGGGCGGAACACGAACATCAGGAGCTCGACCGTGATGGAGTACAACCGGGTGAGCAAGCTGATAGAGGGCTTGCAAAACAGCGTAACCCAGCTGAATGACGCCATAGCGGCGATTGAAAACCTGGACGAGACAAAGAAAGCTCAGTACGCGGACCTTCTCAGCGGCCTTGTGAATATCAGGACCAAGCTTGCAAGCTGTATGGAGGGCTACGGCGACGACTACCAAAACGCGGTTGACAACCCGGACGCGATTACGGCCGAGGGCGGCATGGAGAAAATCTTTGCCACGGCGGCCACGGGTCTCGGCGTGCTGAATGAACTCAGAACCTTGCAGGAGCAGTTTGACGCGCTGCTTGACGTTACAAGCCCGGTTTCCAACGTTGTCAACAGCGCACTCGGCATTGTGACATCAGCGCTCGCGTTTACGGAACCATCAAGCTATGCCAATTTCTCGGCGGGAGCAACTTCCATGGCAGGACCGGAAACGACTTTCAGCGCGGCAGGCTCGGTAACAGTGACGGACGTTGACCATAACAGCCGCGTCATTATAGGAAGAAACTCTGAAATAACGGCTGCCGAAAAAGTTACGATCGGCTCGGCAAATATGATAGAGGACGTCAATATAACGGGCAAGAACAAGTTTTGGAAGGGTGATGCGGCTGCGGGCGGCGGAGTCGGTATCGGCGGCAGCTTCAACTACCAGAATTTCGATACCAATTCCCTTGTGCTTGTCGGCGCAGGCGCAGCCATTGAAGGCGGCGACATCGCAATTGCTTCGGACAACGGCATTTTCCACGTGGGTGCCATGCTGTCGGCAGGCAAGAGCGACGGCAGTGCGATTACCGGTATGGTCGGCATGACTGAGGGCGACAGCGTCAACATCGTCAGCGTGGATGACGAGGCCCGCCTTACTGCGACGGCAGACGCCACGGGCAGCGGCGGCATCGAAATCAGCGCAACGAACGACACAAGCGCCACCAACGCGACCGTGGCCGTAGCGGCCAGCGGCGACAATGCGGCAGTGGGCATGGGCGTTGCCATCAACAATTTCGACGTCGTGAACATTGCTTCCGTCGGCGACAATGACGGCAAGCAAATCGGCGGCATCGACACTGCGGCGTATTTCGCGTACCCCGATGACTGGGCTGGCAGTGCGGTATCTCCGGGCAGGATAACAGCCTCGGCTCTTAATGTCACGGCTGAAACAACAGGACTTATAAACGCGGTCAGCGTTGCGGGCGGCGTTACTTCGAGCGGAAGCTCGGGTGACGATGAAGAGAAAAAGGAAGAAGGTTTCCTTGACAAGGTCAAGGCTCCCTATACGAAGTTAGTCAGCGCCAAGGACAAGACCGTCAGCAAACTGGACTCGGTAGCCGGCAAGCTGCAGGGGACGCTTGAAGCGATGGGAAGCGGCAGCGAGAAACAGGGCGGCGGCGACATGACGGAGGAAGGCGCGGCCGCAGGTACGCCGTCCTTCAGTATTGCGGGTGCGGGCAGCGCTTCCGTAAACCTTGTCGAGAATACGACGACGGCAATTTTGTCAGACGCGACGGTAGAAATAAAAGATGGTGGAAATGTTACGGTCGGAGCTCGTGACGCTGCCTTTACCGGTGCCTGGAGCGGTGCGGCCGGCATGTCCTTCCGCAAAGGCTCTTCGGAAGATTCCGGAACCAGCGTTGCCGTGGCGCTGAATCAGATAGACAATACGGTCGAGGCCAAGATAGCGAATACAAGGATTGACGAGGCAGGCAGCATCGACGTGGCTGCCGTCAGCGGCGGCACGCAGATTGCCGCGGGCATCGGCGCGACTTTGACGAAGGATTCCACACAGGGCGCAAATTACAGCGGCGGCGGCTCGGTATCCGTCAACATCATTGATAAGAACGTCAGTGCGGTTATGGCTGACGCCCTTGTCGATGGCGGCGAAGAAACAAAGACAGATGTTGATGTGACCGCCTATGAGAGCGATGTGCAGGTTGCCGGGGGCGTAACCGCGAACATAGCTTTGGGCGGAGGCAAGGTGGCCGGCGGTTCGGTTGCGGTTGCGGATGTCAAAAATACAGTCAATGCGGAGTTAAGCGGCGGTTCCTACCAAAACGTCGGCGACGTCAGCGTTAAGAGCATGCTGGGTGTAACCCAGGTAACGGCGGCTTTGTCGGCAGGCATCGCTGTCGGCGGCAGCGCAGGCTCGAACCTCGCCTTTGAGGGAGCGGTCGTCTACAACGGGCTTGACAACGATGTCAAGGCGGCGATAGCGGCAAGCGAGATTACGGGAGCGAACACGGTCAGCGTTAGGGCAAAAGATATTAAGCCGGCCGACGCCGAGGCTGCTCCTTATCAGGACTTGCTGGGTTCTTACGCAGCAAACAAAAGTTTTGCGGAAAATCGCGGCATAGCGGTTGACGGCAAGGAATACTATGAGAACATCGATACCTCCTCTACAGGCTTAAGCTCTGAAGAAAGAGGAGGGAACGGAGCGCAGGGTGTAGACGCGGTCGACCTGAGCGACAACGGTAAGACCGGCAGCACGATCGTCGGCGCGGCCTTCGTGGTTGCAGGCTCGGACAACGCGGCCGGAGCTGCCGTCAACATTGCGGACATAGACAATGATTTTGCGGCAACCATCGGGCGGGGGGCCCAAATCGAGGCGGGCAGCACGATCGTCGGCGCGGATGCGGACACCTTGCTGATTAACGCCGCCGGCGGCGTCGCCGCAGGCAAGGACAAATTCGGCGGCATGGGCACCGTAACGTGGCAGAATCTGGACAATGACGTTTTTGCCAATATTGAACAGTCTGCAATTACGACGGATATTTTGGCTGTCAAGGCAGAAAACTCGGCGCTCAACGTCAACGTGGGCGGACAAGTCGCCTACGGCGGCAAGGCTGGCGTCGGGGCGGTACTCGCCTATAACGCGCTTGACAATACCGTGGGCAGCTATGTCAAGGGCAGCACGATTTCGGCTGAAAACACCGCGGACGGCTCCGTCATCGAAGTTGAGGCGGTCAATGAATCTGCCGTTTACGGCATTGGCGCCAGCGTTGCGGCTTCACCGAAGGCAGCCATCAGCGGCACGGTCGTTATCAACAGGGGCGGCAGCAATACGGAAGCCGTCATTGACCAATACAGCGACGATACAATTACGCAGGCAGGCAGTATAACTGACGTAAATCATCTCGGCGTAAGAGCTTTGGACAGGACTAAGAGGACTGCGGTTGTCGGCAACGTGTCGGCATCGGGCAAAGTAGCAGTTGGCGCGGGCATTGCCTATAACGACATTGGCGGAGCTTCCGCCGATACAAGCGCAGCCAGCCAGAACACGCTGGCGCAGATCAATGACACGAGCATAACCACGGCAGGAGAAAATGCTGCCATCGACCTTCACGCGGAGGATACTTCCGAACTCCTGACGATCGGCGTCGGCATCGGTGGGGCGGGCAACGTGGCGGTGCAGGGAGCTGCAGCTGCGGCACTCGTCAATAAGACGGTCGAGGCTTCGATTACAAACGCTGAAATCGACAGAGAGGCGGCGAAAAACGCCGAAGTCTCGGTAAGAGCCGACAGCGACAGTGACATCCTGACAGTTGCGGCCGTCCTTGCTGTCAGCAAGGAGGCTTCTATCGGTGCCGCGGCTTCCGTGAACAGAATCGAGCAGGATACGAAGGCGTTTGTCAGTTCAGGCAGCTTAAATCTCCAAAACCTCGAGCTTGCTGCCGACTCCGCGGCTGATATCCTGAACGTCAGCATCGGCGGCGCCGGGGCCATGAATGTAGCGATTGCCGGTAATGCCGCGGTCAACCTGATCGGCAACGATACAACCGCGTCCATTGACGGCGGAACGGTTGTCGACTCGGGTTCCGACATCATTGTCGAGGCGACAAGCGGCGAAACACTGGAAAATTATGCAGGTACGGGCGGCTTTGCCGCCGGCGGCTATGTGGGGATAGGGCTTTCGAGCGTCGTTAACGAAATTACGGGCTCGACCAAGGCGCTCGTAAATCAAGCGGCGCTTGATTCCGAGGGCGGCATTGCGGTAACCGCGGATTCAACGCATAACATGAGGAATGCCTTGGTAACAGCGGGCGCGGCTGCCGGTGGTTCCGTCAGTGTCGGCGCGGCGGCAACGGTTGCCGTCAACAAGCTGGAGGGCGAGACCGAGGCATCAATCAGGGAAAGCGATCTCAACAGGAATAAGACCTCCGATTTCGGCAACATCAAGGTAGAGGCCAGTGATTACGGAAACATTGCAAGCACTCTCGGCAATGTTGCGGCCGGCATTGGAGCAGACGGCGGCGGCGCGGTTGGCGAGGCCGTCGACACGATACAGCTTTCGCGGGATGTGACGGCGGTTATTGACGGCAATGACAGTGCCGGGAATATCGTTAATGCCGCTAAAATGCTTGTCAGCGCCGATGCGGAGCATATTGTCTCGACAACGGCGATAGGAGCTTCGGTCAGCGGCGGTATTTATGGCTCGCTGAGCATTGCAGGCACGACCTCCCTGACCAAGGTTGGCGGAACGGTTAAGTCCGGTATTTATGACATTGTCGGCAAAAGCAGCGGATTTGACGTTTTGGCCAATCGCAGCAGCGACGTTGAACTTAACGGCGTAGCGGGCGCAATCTCAGCCTCGCTGGTCGGTGTTGCGGCAGGTATGGGCGTCGGCGTAGTCAACGACGAAGGCGTGACAGAGGCGGAAGTAGTTGACAGCACCCTGAACAATACCTCTGCCGCGGCCATGAATACCGTCAAGGCAGAAAACACAACGAAGCTGGCCGCCAACGTGTTCAGCGGCTCAATCGGCACCGGTGCTGCCACAGGCGGGACGGTTGTAGTCAACAACATTAACAGCAATGTGAAGGCCGCAGTCCTTAACAGCACCATCGGCACAAAGTATGGTTCTGCCAACGGTTCCTTCAAGGCAGAGGCAATCAACAACATTGACGCCGATTTTCATGCGGGGCAGGCTGTCGCAGGGCTTGCCGGCGGTTCGGCCGCCGTGGGCGTGGGCATCAATACGATTGATTCCTCGGTCGTTGTCGATATCGAGGGCAGCAGGCTTTTTGCCGAGAATATCGAGCTTAGTGCTGCGGAGCACAGAAACATCGACCAATATGCAATCAATGCTTCGGCAGGGATGTACGCGGTCGGCGCCAACATTCTGGTGACGAACGTGGGCGCGCAGGTTCAGAATCTAAAGGACAGCGACGGCAATGCCAACAGCGACGTGGATAAGTCATACGAAAACGTTGCAAGCGCAATCGGCAACCAGGATGGTGCCCTGAGCGCTGACAATACTTTCGGCGCGCTTGACGAGGCGGGCGTACAGGATACAAGCTCGGGCGTAACGGCAGGTCGCGGAGGTCTGGCGGCTGAGGGCGTCCAAGTCGTGGTTGCTTCATCGGAAGTGGCAGCCAAACAGGCAATTCTTGCAGGTGCGGACGAAACTGATGACATCAGCTTGACCGCGGGCAGCGCGGTTGTCGGCAAGGCGGCTTTCAATGCCGGTATCGGTGTTATGANNGCAGCGGCCGGTGACAACGGCAGTACGGAAGTCAATGCCGTCGGTATCACGGGCGGGTTGATTGCCGCGGGAGTCATCGTGGCACAGGCTGAAAACGAAAGCGCGACAGCGGTCAATATAACCGACTCTGACTTAAAGGAACAAACAAGCGGCAGTGCGACAAGCAAGATCAATATAAGCGCCGAAAAGGCCAATCAGGTTCTGGCCCATGCCGCGGGCGGCGCAGTAGGCGCGGCAGCGCTTAACGGCGTTGTGGCAACGGCGAAGGATACCGGCAGAAGCGAGCTTGCCGTGACGGACAACAGCTTCTTCAAGGCAGGCTCGATCAGCCTCGAAGCTGCCAATAAGCCGGCGGTCAAGGCTTTGGCAGACAGCGCGACCTTATCCTATTTTGTCAGCGGCGGCGCGTCGGTTGCGACGGCTGCGGCCGAAGGCTTCGTCGACGTATCCGTCAGGGACGGCAGGTTCGAGGGAGACACGGTCAGCATCAAGGGCTCTGCCGGAACACAGGATTCGAAAAATACGGCAGAAGCGAAGGTCATAGGCCTCGGCGGCTCTCTCTACGGAGCGGCTGCGGCTAACGTGGCGACAGCCAGAAGCAATATGACGGTTGACGTAGAGGTTGCGAATAACCGCTATAAACAGCAGACCGTTCAGGTGGAAGACGGTTTTGAATGGCAGGATTTGGGTGACGGAACCGGCCGTAGGCTGGTGCCGATATATAAAACCACACAGGTCGGGTTAAGCGACCTTTTGGTGCAGGCGACCAACGCTACAAAGACGAAGGCCGATACCAAGGGGCTTACCGTGGGCGGACTTTTTGCGAGCGGCAATAACGTTGCGGTTACGGAAAACAATTCGGAAACCACGGTGAGCGTTACCGGCAAGGATACGGAAGGCAGCCTTGTTAAAAACATGTTTGTTGCGGCAGCGGGCAGCGCCGACAACAAGGCCTATGCGGACGGCAGCGGCGGCGCCATGTTCAGCGGCGACCTTGCAGGATATGCAAAAAATACGATGACAAGCGATACGATCGCCAACATCGACGGCGTCTGGAATGTTTCGGGTGACCTTACGGTCCAGGCTTTGCACGGTGATACGGCCAATGTTAACGCCGATGCTTTGAAAGCGGCGGTCGTAGGCGCAAGCGC
>LSQX01166961.1_pt2 | contig 11140 bp, 2 predicted proteins | sample 654561 | NCBI WGS metagenome assembly LSQX01 (sample SAMN04489861, study PRJNA283612) | anaerobic digester metagenome | isolation source: 4 biogas reactors fed with cattle manure at either 37C or 55C with and... | place: Denmark: Kongens Lyngby | collected 2014 | reverse complement strand
CGGGAGTTGACCCGCTCTTTAATTGCGCGTAATCCTCGCACTCTTGAAGGAATGTGCTTAATTGGCTGGACATAGCTTGCAGTTGAATTGAAAGCTCTTGGGGCAGCGTGTCGCTGTTAAGGAAACCTTCCAGATTTGCAAGGGTGTCCTTCATTCCGTTTTGTTTATGAATGATTCCTTCCAGCGCTTCGTTCATATGACCGTGCCTATTGTAAGCATGTTTTTGCCCTGAACATGCCTTATCGGGGATATGCACCCAGCATCTTCCCCTGTCAAATGGATACGTCGGCAGGCTCATTTTTCTGTATCTACCGTCTTTATATAATTCCTCCCAGTTGACATTAGCTCCTTTCACATATAGCGTGCAGATATCTTTTAGATACTGTGTGTCGGCTTTGTCTTTTTTCATATAGGCCTTTATTTTTAATTCCGCTTCCCGGCTAAGACTGTTTATGTCCTGCCTGGTAAGCGCTCCTGGATTTACTGCGTTACTGTCATATGCAGTCTTTATCCGCCCGTAAAACATATCTTCGGTACAGCCCTGTGAAAGTTGAATCGTACTATACTTCTCAAGCTTCTCTTTCATCTGGCCAGGGTCATCCGAAACCAGACAAAGTCGGCACTCATAATGCCCCCTGCTTGTATTTGCTGTATAGCACAGCTCTTTAAGGCTTGCTCCCTTTCCCAGCACATTGGCATATTTTTTCATAAGTAATTTCAGGGCAGTTTCGCTTTTGGCCGAAAGAGCGAGTACCTGCGGATATGCTGGTTCCTTTTTCTGGGTTTTAGTATCAGAATGCACAAGGGGTGCTTCTTCCAAAACCATATGGCAGTTTGTTCCGCTTAAACCAAAAGCACTGACACCGCATCTTCTGAGGGTATCCCCGGCTTTCCATTCGGTCAGTTCGGTATTGACATACACAGGGGAATCTTCAAAATTGATTCTGTGGTTTGGTTTTTTGAAGTGTATTGTTGGCGCAAGTGTTCTTTTCTCCAGAGACAATATCGCTTTAATAAGCCCTGCTATACCTGCCGCTTCATACAAGTGCCCAATGTTTGTCTTTACAGCGCCGATCGCGCAGAATTGCTTCTTTTGTGTATGCCTTCGAAACGCTTCTGTTAGGGCTTCTATCTCGATGGGATCCCCAATCTTTGTCCCTGTTCCATGTGCCTCTATGTATGAAATGGTTTCAGGGTGAACCCCTGCATCTTTCCAAGCATTCAGGATGACCCGGGTCTGGGCTGACATATTGGGGGCTGTTATCCCTGCAGAGCTTCCGTCCTGGTTCACTGCACTGCCTTTTATGACGGCATGGATGTTATCACCGTCTTCCAATGCTTTGGCAAGAGGTTTTAGCATGACCGCTGCAACCCCCTCTCCTGTACCTGTCCCATCAGAGCTGTCATCAAAGGCTCTGGTCCGGTTGTCAGAGGATTCAATTCCCAGTGTTATCTGTCCTTCAACAGGCATCAGGTTTATCTTTACCCCTCCTGCTATCGCCATATCACATTCACCTTTTTTCAAGGCATCGCATGCCAGATGAACAGCAACCAGCGACGAGGAGCAAGCAGTATCAACCAGCATGCACGGGCCTTTCAGGTCAAATAAGTATGAAACCCTGCCAGGTATTAGCGCAGGGATATTGCCCGGTATCGAGAATGACAAGGAGCCCGGGTCTGTATCTGCAACCATTTTTCCGTAGTTATCCCTGAAATTGCTTCCAAACCCCGCATATACTCCGGTATTGCTTCCTGCGATCCTATCTCCGCCATACCCCGCATCCTCCATCGTTTCATAAACGATCTCAAGAAACAGCCTCTGGTTTGGATCCATCAGGCTGGCATCTTTGGGGGTGATGCGGAAGAATTTGTAGTCGAACCTGTCTATCGCATCCAGGTAGCCACCGTCGACATACCCTATCCGGTCGATATCCACACCTGTAAATGCAAGATAGCTGTTAATATCCCTTTTTCGGGAGGCCGGAAAGGGTTTTATACAGTCCTGTCCGGTTCTGATGATATCCCAGAATTCTTCTTTGTTATCGGCACCTGGCATTCTTGCTGCCATGCCTATCACAGCGATATCCTTGACTTTGTAACCTTCTCTTCCTTCTTTGGTTCCAGCCTTTGTGCTGTCTTCAAGCCTTTCTGTCGTATCGTCACTTTTGCTTTGCTGGTCCAAGTACTCTGCAAGTTTTGATATGGTAGGATATCCGAATAGTTTTGCCACAGTGATCTTTCCCGGAAACCTATTCTCAAGCTTTTCAACCAGCCTGGTCAGCATGATTGAGTCGGCTCCCAGATCAAAGAAGTTTTGGTCGGTATCGACTTCATCAATGCCAAGCATCTGCCTGCAAACCTCCGCTATCTGCTTTTCGGTTTCTGTCATTCTCTGAGCTGCTTCAAGCCTTTTCCTGCATCTTTCAAGCTCACGCCGTATCTCTTTTGACAACTTGAACGGGAACCTTTCAAGCATGAAAAGCATGCTACTGTCCAAGTTCAGCTCTCCAATAAGTACATTGTGTATGTTTTCGGATAAAACCCGTTCGAATGCTTCGACAGCCGGTTTTGTACCCAGGGCTTTTAGAACAGTATCTGTGTTGACCCCATAATCGGCCGCCATTCCTGTTTCTTTCCATGCAGCCCAGTTTATCGAAAGGGTTTTTGATCCCTTTCTGTTCCTCTTGCCGGCATAGGAATCCATATAGGCATTACCCGCCGCATAGTCTCCCTGCCCCTGCACCGTCAAGATTGACGCAGCAGACGAGAAGAATACAAGGAAGTCTAGTTGATCCTCCCTTGTGACATGGTCAAGCACCCATGTGCCGTGTATTTTGGGCCTTATTACGCTGTTGAATGTTTTTTCGTCCTTCCTTACAATAAACCCGTCCCCAGCAACTCCTGCTGCATGGATCACCCCATCTATTCTTCCGTATTTCTGCCTTAAAGCCTCCATAATCTGCTTCATCTGATCGAGGCTTGATACGTCCGCACTTAGGCATTCCACCATCGAACCCTTCGCTTCAATCTCCTTCACGGCCTTTATCCTGCGGCAGACCTTTTCGTCTTCACCTTTCAATAGCATTTCATCCCACAGGCTTCGTTTTGGCATCTTTGTACGGTTTACAAGCCCAAGCCTTACACTGGCTTTTTCAGCCAGGTGCTTTGCCACCTCTAAACCTATGCCACCCAGCCCTCCTGTGATCACATATACTCCGTCTTCTTTTATTTCTGTACAGGCATGTTTTCCCTCTTCTGTTTCAACCCTTCTGAACTGTTCAATATATCGGACACCGCTTCTATAGGACGACCTGTATTCCTGCTGCCACTTGATGGCATCATAAAGCTCGTCGGTTGTTGTGTGCCTGTCTATATCGATGCAACGTATTCTTAACCCCGGGTACTCCTGTTCCACTGCCTTGCCCAATGCAAACATGGCAGCATTTTCGGGGTTGATGTATTCTTCTTCTCCTGTGATACGATTTGCATAATTGGATACCAATACCAACTCGATATTGCCTTTTACGTGGTTCTTATACATCGCGCGGATCAGGTAATAAAGGCTGTATAGCCCTCTTTCCTGTGCCTGTTCAAGCTCTTTTACGCTCTGTGCTTCATGATCGCTTAAGGAAAGCATATGAATGATGTTTGAAGCCTCACTCATATCCAATTCATTCAAAAGCCTTACATAATCCTCTTCACGATCTCCCACCGCATAGCCTTCCTCTGTTTTCATGAAGGTATCTCTTTTGATAACCTCTGTAACCCTGTGGCCCCCGGCTTTTAAGATTGAGCATATGGCATCGCCCCTTCCCGTTTCATCCCTGAATACGATTACATTCTTGCCACACGGTTGCTTGGCACCCTTAACAAGCTCTTCCCGCTTAAAGTCGAGCGCATAGTAAAGATGGCCCTCTCCTTCGCTTGCAGCGCTCGGAATTTCCAACCAGCACCTTTTCCTGTTAAGCGGATATAACGGTATGCTGACCCTGTTGAAGGACTCACCTTCATAAAGCAAACCCCAGTCGATATCCGCTCCCCTGACATATAGCCTGCATATCTGTTCGATAAGCCGGAGCTCTGTTTTACCGGTTTCGATATATTGAACCAACAGTGCTTTTGCCTGTTCGCTGAGATTTTCTTTTTCCGCTTCACAGATTGGCTCTGGGCCTTGTTCAAAACCGAAAATCCCTTGGGTTTCGCATGTTGCATAATCTTCTCTTAACAGCTTGTCCAGCGCAGACTTAAGCTCTCCGTCTTGATTCACAATAATTGCTGCTCTGTAGCGATAATGATCCCTCCCGGTATTTGCTGTGAAGCAAACATCCCCTATGTCAAATTGGGATTGAGTAAACTGTTGGTACCTGTTAACAAGCTTCCTAAGACCCTGCTCGGTCATTGCAGACATTGTGAGTATGTTTGGAACTCCTTTTTCGCTTCTAATCGCCTTGCTAAACGCAGGGGCCTCTTCCAGGATGACATGACAGTTTGTCCCGCTGAATCCGAATGCACTTACGCCACATCTTCTTGGGTGTTCATTCTTTTCCCATTCACATAAAAGATCATTCACATAGACCGGCGAATCCTCAAAACTTATCTCTTTGTTTGGCTTGTTGAAATTGATGCTTGGCGGTATTTCACCATGTTTTAGTGCCAGCACGGACTTGATAAGACTTGCAATGCCGGCAGCCTCGAAGAGATGACCGATATTCGTTTTGACAGAGCCAATCGCACAGAACTGATTTTTGTTCGTGTATCTTCTGAAAGCCTTCCTTATCCCATCTACCTCAACCGGATCGCCCAATCGTGTTCCGGTTCCGTGCGCTTCAATATATGAAATTGTCTCAGGGTTGATGCCTGCCTTGCGCCAGGCTGCATCAATGACATCCGCCTGTGCCAAAACATTTGGCGCTGTGATGCCAGCAGAGCTTCCGTCCTGGTTGATCGCGCTCCCCTTGATGATCGCATAGATATTATCCCTGTCTTTCAGTGCCTGACGAAGCGGCTTTAATACTATGACAGCCGCACCTTCACCCATTCCGGTTCCATCCGCATCATCATCGAATGCCCGTGCTTTCCCATCATGAGATTCCATCCCAATTTTCTCCTGCCCTTCAAGAGGCATCAGGCTTACCTTCACGCCTCCCGCGATGGCCATATTGCAATCCCCCTTCGTTAAACCTTGGCAAGCGAGGTGCACAGCCACAAGAGAAGAGGAGCATGCTGTATCCACAAGCATGGCAGGGCCTTTCAGGTCCAGTAGATAGGATATTCTACTGGGTATTATGGATGGTAAATTTCCGGTCATGGAAAGGGCGCTTAATGTACTGTCTACATCACATATCATCTTTTTATATTGGGAACCTCCGGTATCCCCGATGTATCCCAAATATACACCCACATTGTTTTTCTGAAGGGCTGTGCTGCTGTAGCCTGCATCCGCAATCGCCTGCCAGACTGTTTCCAGAAATATTCTCTGGTTTGGATGCATCAGGCTTGCTTCCATGGGGTTAAGCCTGAAGAGCTCATGGTCGAACCGGTCTATCTCATCAAGATAGGCACCTTTCATATACCCTGCGTTTTTCCCGTCTTTCTCCAGGAAATTCATATACGCATCGATATCTTTCATCCTGTTTTTGGGGAAATCACCAATACAATCCCTGCCCGAGCGGATGTTTTCCCAAAACTGTTCAACCCCGTCTGCTTTCGGAAGCCGGACAGCCATTCCAATTATGGCCATATCATCGCTTTCGTCTGTTTCGAAAGCCTTCTGGCCTTTTTCCACACTGATCTGTTCTTCATTTTCAATATGTTCTGCAAGCTTCGCAATGCTGGGATAAGCGAATAGATCCGTCACGGTTACCTTTCCATGATATTTTTCATCCAACCGCTGAACAATGCCTGTTAGCTCGAGGGAATTGATGCCCCATTCGAAAAAATTGCTGTCTGCTGAGATGTTGTCTCTACCAAGCACCTGCCTGCATACCTCCAGCATCTCCAATTGCAGCTTTGTCGCAGCATTTGAACCTCCACGCCTTTCAACAAGCTGTTGCATCAGCGCTTTCACCTTTACCCAGGCTTCGGTGAATTCCCCATCCTGATACATCTTTCCAAGTTTATATCGTTGTATTTTTCCGCTGGTTGTTTTCGGTATCTTTCTTACTGGAACAACAGCGTGAACCTGCAACCCCATACAAGCATTGATGTGTGTTTTCAGCCTAAGAGCAATTTTTGCAAACTCCTCCAACCGTTTTTTAAACAGCACAAACAGTACCAATTCTTCAGATTGATTCTGACCGTTATGGACACCACAGGCCGCTATTTTCCCCAGCTCTATCTCTTCCAGGCCTTCCGCAACCCGCTCAATATCATGGGGATAATAGTTCTGACCATTGACGAAAATGATATCCTTTGCTCGTCCGGTTACGATAAGGCGTCTCTCTTTGATAAACCCTAAGTCGCCTGTATTCAGCCAGCCATCCGGTGTCATCGTTTTCTTTGTTTCCGTTGGGTTGTTATAATACCCTCTGGTCACATTTTTGCCCCTGATCTGAATGTTCCCGACGCGATTGTCACCCAATGGATTGTTGCTGTCATCGCAAACTCTGAATTCGCAATGCTCCACCGCATATCCCACATCTACAAAACTTGCATGGTTACCTTCCGGTTGCCCAATCTCCCTTATTTCGTCACCCACCCCCAAAAAGCTCCTGTCAACATATATGGTTTTGAATTCTTCACAGACCGGTGGGAAGGCAACTGCGAGACTTGCTTCTGCCATGCCGTATACGGTGAGCATTGAATTTCTTTTTAAGCCATGTCTGCTCATTGTATTGAGAAAGCTATGGCATAAATCAGAAGAAATGGGCTCTGCGCCGTTGAAGATAACCCGAATACTGGATAGGTTCCATTCCTGGGCTTTTTCGGGTTTATAGTACTTCAGCAGATACTTATATCCGAAGTTTGGGGAGGATAACATGGTAACGTTGTGCCAACTGGCCTTTTCAAGCCACAGATTGGGGTTTTTGATGAACAGGGCCGTCGGCATCAGAAAAAGGTTGATATTCATGGCAAGTGGAGTCAAATGACACCCTATCATGCCCATATCATGGGTTAGCGGCATCCAGCTAAGAATCGAGTCGTTCGTGGTTATTTTGGAGCAGTTTATGATCGCGTCGATATTGTAAAGCAGATTCTCGTGGGTGATCACCACACCCTTTGGATCCCCTGTAGAACCTGACGAAAATTGAATGAACGCGATATCATTTGCATCAATTTCCGCTTCAATCCCCGTCGTATTACTCTTCTCGATCTGTTCGACAAACACCAACTTCTTTTTTATTTCTTCACATGCTTTCTTATATTCGGTGCCGGCTGCAAATCCCTCGATTTTTGACAATCCATTTTCGTTGATTAGTAAATATGGATTTTTCAATATGGCCAACACTTTGAACAACTTCAGCATTTGTTCGTCTGTGCTGCCAACCGTTATCGGAACAGGGATTATGCCGCCTAAAAGGCATGCCCAAAAGGCACAGATGAAGATTTCGTCATCCTCCACCTGAAAAACCAGTTCGTCATTTTTGCCAATGCCTTTCATCTGAAACACATATAGCATGCTTTGCGCCCTGTGGTATAGTTCTTTATAGCTTATCTTTCTCTCTAGATCAGAGCTCTGTATAAAGGTGATGCCTTCAGCGCCTTCATGATTGGCGTGATGTCTTAATACTTCGCATAGGTTTCCATATTTTCGCATAATTACTCCTCATATCGTTCAACTGAGCGCTTGTGTAAACTTCGCGCCATGACAATACTTATTCGCGAAAGTTATTGTGTAGGGGAGTTTACGCAGTTTTGAAAAATTCTTTCAGCGATTTATTCATTCCCATAACCGTTATGATTACGATTAACACGATGGTGGGGATGGTTACGATATATCCCCAGTTAATCTTTTCCAACATGATTCCATAAAGCCATAAACCCAATGGGGTAGCGAGTCGCCCGAGTGAATTGACAACTCCGATAATGCTGGCCCTTAACCCTTCAGGCGTGGAGGTTTGAATATAGCTTAAAGCAGGGATATTCACAAAACCAACAAAAATACCAATCAGGATCATTGACAGACAATATATCCCAGTAACAATCCAATCTGTGGTGCTCTTAAACAGTGGCAGTAACGGAAAAACCCATACAATTCCCACTGCAAGTTCAAGCCTGAAAAACAGCAGTATTTTTCTAAAAAATTGCTGGGACTTATTCGTTACCGATATAATGACCATGCCGATGATCATGCCCAGGTATCCCGCCGCCATAATCTGGGACACCTGAAGCTCTGATAGATTAAGCTGATTATAGGTAATATAAGGGAGTACAACCGTGGTAAGCGAACTAAATACCAACGTACTGATAAGAGTGGCTATCAACAGTATCTTAAGCCCGCTTTTACTGCCCAGATACCTGTATACATCTTTAAGCTGCTCTTTATATGGCTTGTTTCTGGAATCATCCTCCTTCGTGGGGATGTTGTACTGCAGTAGTAATTCAAGCAGACCAGAAATAATAAAGCAAATCCCATCCAGGATGATCAGCATCTGCATGCCAAGAAGACTATAAAATACAGCTCCCACAATGGGTCCGCCAATCCTCATCAACGCGCCGATACCCTGGAAGGAAGAATTTAACCTTGGTACATCTTCTTCCGGAGCGATATTGGGTATGGACGCTGTGATCGTCAATGAAAACAAAGCCTGCAAGGAGCCCAGCAGAATGGCAAACACAGCAAACATAACAATACTTTCGGGATTGAACCTAAACACTATCGCAAATACCAATAAAACGAAGCCAGATAATATATCGCAAGCGACGACAACATATTTTTTATTGCTTCTGTCTACCAGTACCCCGCAAAAAGTATTGATGATAATACTCGGAATCATCGTTAACGACAGAATCGTGGCAAACAGCGTGGCCGAACCGGTTATATCCAGAATATACAGGCTTAATGCAAAATTAAACACAACGGTACCGAAATCAGAGATTAGCCGGGAAATGCAAAAAAGGATATAGTTACCCGACGATTTCGTTTTCTTTTCTGTGGTTAGTGCAATACTGCCTTTCATACGCACCCCTCCTCAATATACTCTCAGTGCTTTGTTTTTCACCTTCATATTTTTGGCTTCAGCCCTGCTTCCACCGTATGCAGTAGTGTTTGATTTTCATTGAGATGAAAGTATTTTTTTATTCTGTCAAATTCCATGCTCCCAACAGAACAAATCCCAATGTCGTTCAACTCTGCAACAGCGGTAAGAGCTCCCACCATAAGACCTGTGTCTATACATGCGTAAAAATATGCCATACCCCCATACTTAGGCATGGAGACATCCGCATTGTAGATAAAGAATAGCGAAAGGGCCGAGCTTCTGAAAATGTCTTTATTGGTAAACAAGTGTGCTGCTTCTGTAATCACGCAGGAGCTATTTGCAAGCACCAGGCTGTTGTCAATGGGGGAATAATAATATAGTCCTCCCTGTACACTTTCAACCCGGTTGTCTTTGGCATATACATAGATGTCCACAGGATAAAGTCCCCCTGCGCTGGCATAGTAATACCTAATTTCACCCTCGCTGCAAACCTGCCTGAACACCGACATCAGTTGTGATAAGGTTTTCATGCTTATCCTGTGATCTGTGTCAAATGTCCTGTATGTTCTGCGCTTGCTAATCAACTCCGGGTATGCTTCTTTTTGCTCCAGTAGAATTTTCCCGGTTTCATTCAGGTTCGGCCTTCTGTTTAGCTGTTTTCTTCTGTATTCCTCCAGCCGGGCGGGGTTAAGGAAAGTTTCTTCATCATATTCGTTCTTGAACATCCTGGACTGAACTTCAAATATTTCTGACGGCGATAGAATGGAAGAAACCAGCACCCTTTTTTGAACCAATTCTTTGATGAGCTTTTCCAGCTTTCCAGGATCGACGGATGTGAATCTTTGCATCATTTCACAAGGTGTCGCACCCCTTTGGGTGATGTAATAGAGTTCGGGGAAAATTCCGCCTGCATCTCCCCCAAAATCAAAGGCTCCAATCCTCAGATGATCGTCATCGTTCACACAATCGAAAGCCGGTGACCAGAAATAGCGTTTATTGCTATCATATCCTGATAATCTCTTTTTCATTTTCTCACCTCCCGCTATAAAATGACGGAAGACGTGGTTAAGATAGACCCGATGATCCTTGCATTCTCCTCTACAGCACCGGAGTAGAGCATATATGAATGGCTGCCTGTACCTTGGTATGTTAAGAATTTCCCGGCAGTAACCCTGTACCAATCCCTTCTCAAGTCTTGTTCCTGTGGTATTTCATCGGTGGATAGAATCATATGGATATTGGATTTCACTTTCCCTGAATTGATCATGTCATTTCGCAGGTAAGTAAAAAAATCCTCCATCTTTGCCGCCACTGTTTTTCGTATGAAGCTGTTCTTACCCAGGTAATCCTTGTAGAATACATCCTGCTCTGCCTGTGCCAGGTTTTCAGCCACTATCTTTTTTATTTCTTCTTCTGATAGATTTGCATTTCTTATGGTTCGATGAGCATCAATGAGTATCAAGTCTGAAACCTCATGGCCCTGGCTTTCCATCTCTTTTACGACCTCAAAGGCGAGATTGCCACCAGCCGACCATCCCATCAGAACATAAGGGCCTTCGGGCTGCACTTCTTTTATGTACTGCACATAGAGATGCAGGTGATTGCTGCTGTCTTCGATATAGTTAAAGCTGTGATAGGCATGCGTATCCGATAAATCTGCCAGGCTTTTATATACCAACCCGTAACCCCCTACCGGCGGAAAACAGAACACCTTCCTATCCTTGTTTTCGTTTAGCAGCATTAGCGGGTGCTGTTCCTTATAGCTGCCTTCGGCCATTCGCCTTGCCATTTCTCTTACTGTCGGTGCCTCGATAACCTGTCTGGGGGAAATCTCCACATGAAAGGCTTCATAGATTCCGGATATCAGTTGAATGATCTTTAGGGAATGCCCTCCCATTTCGAAAAAATTATGGTCTATCCCTATTTTTTCAACCCCCAGCACCTCCTGCCATATCTGTGTGAGGATTTTCTCCAGTTCATTTCCAGGAGGGATATATTCT